>Ga0207756_100387_pt1 | contig 16398 bp, 17 predicted proteins | sample A23M1SouthBayCA_FD_187748 | JGI IMG/M metagenome (GOLD analysis project Ga0207756, IMG submission 187748) | Aerobic enrichment media microbial communities from Eden Landing Ponds, California, USA - A23 M1 (3) (SPAdes) | ecosystem: Environmental > Aquatic > Marine > Unclassified | place...
ACCGTCGCGACGACGACCGCCACGTCCGGGACGATCCCCTCGCGGGCGACGATGTGCGCGAACTTCTCGGCGCCGAGGTCCGCGCCGAAGCCGGCCTCGGTGACGAGGTAGTCCGCGAGCGAGGCGCCGACCCGGTCGGCCACGAGCGTGTTGGTCCCGTGCGCGATGTTGGCGAACGGGCCGCCGTGGACCAAGGCGGGGACCCCCTCGACCGTCTGGACGAGGTTCGGACGGAACGCGTCGCGTAAGAGTGCTGCCGCGGCCCCGGTGACGCCGAGGTCGTCGGGCGTGACCGGGTCACCGTCGGCGTCCTCTGCCAGCGCGATCCGCCCGATCCGGTCTTTCAGATCCGCGAGGTCCTCGGCGAGTCCGAGGACGGCCATCAGCTCCGAGGCCGCGGTGATGACGAACTCGTTCTCCCGGGGGACGCCGCGAGCGGGTCCGCCCAGTCCCACGACGGTCTCGCGGAGCGCGCGGTCGTTGACGTCGAGCGCGCGCGGCCAGTCGACGCGGCGCACGTCGATCCCCTCGTCGTTCCCCTGATGCAGGTGGTTGTCGAGCGCCGCGGCGATCAGGTTGTGCGCGGCCGTGAGCGCGTGAATGTCGCCGGTGAAGTGGAGGTTGATCGCCTCCATCGGGAGCACCTGCGAGTACCCGCCGCCCGCGGCGCCGCCTTTGATCCCGAAGACGGGACCGAGCGAGGGCTCACGGACCGCGACCGCCGCGGACTCCCCGAGCCCCGCGAGCGCCTGCCCGAGCCCCACCGAGGTCACGGTCTTCCCCTCCCCCTTCGGCGTCGGGGTCATCCCCGTGACGAGGACGGTCGTCCCGTCGGGCTCGCCCGCGGTCGCCGAGCGGACGGCGGACTGGGTGAGCTTCGCGACCCCGTCGCCGCGGCGTTCGATCTCGTCGGGGCCCAGTCCGAGGTCGGCCGCGACATCCTCGATGGGTCGGGGCGTCGCGGCGCGAGCGACCGCGAGGTCCGACTCCGGTACCTCCCTCGCGTCGGCTCCGTCGGCCGCCGGGTTTTGGTGCACCATACAGGCGCTTCCGTCGGAGGGGTAATCAGTCTTGGACGCGTTCCCGTCGGATAAAAAACCGGCCGCGAGACGGCGGGCTGGCGATCAGTCGTCCGCCGGTTTCGCGTCGCCCGATTCCGCCCCGTCGCTCGCGCTCTCTCCACCGTCGGTGACGGTGACCGCGATGTCCGCCGCGGCGGCCTTGTACTCGGGGATCTTCGCCCGTTCGTCGAGCACGTCGTTCGTGAGCCGGTTCGCGGAGGAAGCCGCGAAGTGCGGGGTCGTCCAGACGACGCCCTCCTTGATGTCCTCGGTCACCTGCGCTTTCACCTCGATCTCGCCGCGTCGAGACCGGAGCGTCACCATGTCCCCGTCCTCGATGCCGTACTCCTCGGCGTCGTTCGGATGCACGTCGACGAAGTTCTCCGGGTGCTGGCGCGAGAGCGTCGGCGACCGCCGGCTCATCGTCCCCGTGTTGTAGTGCTCTTCGAGCCGAGCGGTGGTGAGGATCAGCGGGTACTCCTCGTCGGGCACCTCCGCTGGCGGCTGGTGGCGGACGCCCTCGATCTGCCCGAGGCCGCTCTCGGTGTCGAACGAGTCGGCGTAGAGGTACTGGTCGCCCTCGTCGCCCTCCTCGTAACAGGGCCACTGGATCCCGGTCTCGCCGAGCGCGTCGTAGGTCATCCCGTGGTAGATCGGACACACCTCTCGGAGCTCCTCGAAGACGGCCTCCACGTCGTCGAACCGGAACTCGTCCTCGCTGAAGAGGCGACTACCGACCTCCATCAGGATGTCGAGGTCGTGCTTCGTGTTCTCGTGGACCTTCTCGGCGCCGCGCATGCGCTGGACCCGCCGGTCGGTGTTGGTGACGGTGCCGCCGCGCTCGGCCCACGTCGTCGCCGGGAGGACCACGTCCGCGAGCTCCGCGGTCTCGGTCATGAAGATGTCCTGTGCGACCATGAAATCGAGCGACCGAAGGCGCTCTTCGACCTCGTTGCCGTCGGGCTCGCTCATGATCGGGTTCTCGCCCATCACGTACAGCCCCTTCACCGAGCGGCCCGCCTCGTGGGAGATCTCCACGTTGGTGAGGCCGGGCTCGTCGGGCACCTCGAACCCCCACACGTCCTCGACGCTCTCGCGGGCCTCGTCGTCGTCGACGAGCTGGTACCCGGGGAGGACGTTCGGCATCGCGCCCACGTCGCTCGTCCCCTGGACGTTGTTCTGTCCGCGGAGGGGGTTGACGCCGGTACCGGGCTTCCCGAGGTTCCCCGTGATCAGCGCGAGGTTGATCTCGTTTTGAACGTTGTCGACGCCGCAGGTGTGCTGGCTCATCCCCATCCCGGTGAAGATGGCGGCGTTGTTCGCCATCGCGTACTTCTCGGCGGCGAGCTCGATGTCTTCGAGCGGGACGCCGGCCTCCTCGGCGGCCGCCTCCTTGTCGAAGTCTTCGAGCGTCTCCTTCAGGTCCTCGAACCCCTCCGTGCGCTCCTCGATGAACCCCTCGTCGATCCAGCCCGCGTCCGGCTCCTCTTCGTGGCGTTCGAGGATCGTCTTCAGGACGACGTTGAGAAGCGGGATGTCGGCGCCGGGGTTGAGCTGGAGGTGCATGTGCCGCTCGGTCTCGTCGATCTCGAACGACCGGGTGGTCTTGTTGGCGTGCGGGTCGACCTGGATGACGGTCGCGCCCTCCAACACGGCCTGTCGGAAGTACTGGCTGTTGGCGATCGGGTGCTGCTCGCCGGGGTTCGCGCCCTGGATCCAGAGCACGTCGGCCGACTCCTCCAAGTCGGCCATGCTGTTCGTCATCGCGCCCGCGCCGAGGCTGGTCCGGAGCGCCCACACCGTCGAGGCGTGGCACATCCGGGTGCAGTTGTCGACGTTGTTCGTGCCGTAGCGGCGCGCGATCTTCTGAAGGAGGTAGTTCTCCTCGTTCATCGTCTTCGAGGAGCCGAAGAATCCCATCGCGTCGGGGCCGTGCTCGTCGCGGATTCCCTCCATCTCCGAGACGATCCGCGAGTAGGCCTCCTCCCACGTCGCCTCGCGGAACTCTCCGTCCTCTCTGATCAGCGGCTCCGTCAGTCGGTCCTCGTGGTCGACGACCTGCGTCGCCGCGCCGCCTTTGATGCACACTCGCCCCTCGTTGACGGGCGCCTCTCCCCACGGCATGAAGTTCACGTCGCCGGGGTCGTCGCCTTGATTCACCTTGATCCCGCAGCCGACGCCGCAGTACGGACAGATCGTGTTCACCGGTTCGTCGTCCTCAGCAGACATAGTTCTCACCCTGACGTACGATCATGATTTACGATCTATGATCCACTCGCATGAGTGTATCGGTGGCCCTTGCGAAGGAGACGCAGCCGGTCGCCGAACCGTTTTGTCGACCGGGGCCGTTCGACGGGTATGGACCCGTCGCTCGCCGACGTCGAGGACCGCGTCGACGACCACGTCGAGACGTATCGGGAGTCCGCTCCTTTCCACCCCGTGGAGGCGGAGGCGATCGGGTCGCTCTCGGACGCGTTCCGAGCTGGCGAGTACGGGAAGCGGGACGTCGAGTGGGTGGTTCGCTGGTACTTCCGGCGGGCCGTGACCGACATCGACCACGACGAGCGGCGTGCGGCCGAGGAGGCCGTCTCCGACACGGAGCCGCGAGACCTCCGCGGCGCGCTGTGGGACGCGATCGACGCGCTGGACGAGGCGGACACGGCTGACGACGCCCGAGGCCCCGCGCACCGCCGCGCCCTCGACGCGCTGACGCAGATTCCGGGAGTGGACGTGGAAGTCGCCTCCGCGCTGCTGTGGTTCCTCGATCCGGACGAGCACCTCGTCGTCGGCGAGCGCGAGTGGGCGGTCGTCGCCGCGCTGACCGACGACTCCCCCGCCGCCGGCGACCTCGACGACGCGTATCCGGAGCCAATGACGATCGACGCGTACGACCGGTATCTCGACGCGGTACGAGACATCGCGGACCGGCTCGGCGTCGACCACTGGCACCTGTACATGGTGCTCCGGAGCGTCCACGCGGAGGCGTTCGAGGGCGAGGCGTGACCGGCGGAGAAGAGGGCAGTGACCGATCCTACCGGTCGAGGAACGGCGGAACGACGACCTCGGCACGCTTCTCGTCGCCGCGCACGACGACGCTCACCTCGGTGCCCGGGTCGGCGTAGCGCTCGTCGAGATACCCCAGCCCGATCGGCTCGCCGAGCGTGGGGCTCATCGTGCCGGAGGTCAGCTGACCGACCCGCGTGAGGTCGCCGTCGGTGACGGCGTACCCGTTCCGGGGAACGCCGCGTTCGAGCAGGCGGACCCCGACGAACGTCTCGTCGACGCCCTCCTCCGTCTGCGCTTCGAGGGCGTCGCGGCCGACGAACTCCGTGTCGAGCTTCACGACGAAGCCGATCCGGGCCTCGTAGGGGGTCCGCGGCTCGGTGTCCGGGTCGAAGTCCTGTCCCGAGAGCAGGAACCCCATCTCCGTGCGGAGGGTGTCGCGCGCGCCGAGCCCGCAGGGCTGGGCGCCCCGCGGCGCGTCGGCGAACGCCTCCCAGACGCTCTCGGCGTCGCCCGCGGGGCACATCACTTCGAAGCCGTCCTCGCCGGTGTAGCCGGTCCGGGCGACCCAGCTGTCGACTTCATCGACGGCGGCAACCGTCGCCTCGAACTTCGAGAGGTCGACGACCCGGTCGTCGGGGGTCGCCTCGCCGAGCGCGTCGGCCGCGTCCGGCCCCTGCACCGCGAGCATGGCCCAGTCGTCGGTGGCGTTCACGACCGCGGCGTCGAGCCCCTCCTCGTCCCGGTAGTCGACCCACCGGTCGTACATCTCCTCGTCGTGGCCCGCGTTGGGGACGAAGAGGTAGGCGGGGTCGCCGGAGCCGGCGTCGAGGTCGCGGTCGAGCCCGGCGAGCGCGTCGGCGCCCTCTCCCGCTTCGATCCCATCCGGGAGGCGGTAGACCACCGTGTCGTCGAGCATGACGCCGTCCGCGTTCGCGACCGCGGCGTACTGGGAGTCGCCGGGGTCGAGCGCCGTCACGTCGTTGGTCGTGAGCCGGTTCATCAGCGCCGTCGCGTCCGGCCCCGAGACCTCAATCTCGCCCATGTGCGACACGTCGAAGACGCCGAGCGAGTCGCGGACCGCGGCGTGCTCCTCGCTGATCGAGTCGAACTCGACGGGCATCTGCCACCCGCCGAAGTCGGTGAACTTCGCGCCGCGTTCCTCGTGGATCTCGCGGAGGGGAGTGCGTCGGTCTGGCATACCTCATCCGTCTCTCGGCCCGACCTAAGGTCTTGCCATCCCTCGCATGCGGTCCCGTCTCGCCGCCGAGACACCGCCGCGACTCCGCCCGTTCCGCCGACAGTCTCAAGCCGTTTCCACCCCCGGTACCGTACGTGACGCGGAACCTCTCCGGGCTGCTCGCGCCCGCCGTCGCGGTCCTGCTGGTCGCGGTCGTCGTCGCCGCGGTCGCGGGCGCGTGGCCCCCGTTCGTCGCCGTCGAGAGCGGGAGCATGGCCCCGGAGGTCGAGCGCGGCGACCTCGTCGTGGTCACGTCTACCGACCGGTTCCCCTGGGGCGGGCTGGTCGGCGCAGCGGAGACCGGGGCCCCGGCCACGTTCGGGAGCGCCGGCGACGTGGTCGTGTTCGACCCGCCGAGCGACGGGCAGCGGCCGATAATGCACCGGATCGCCTTTCGGGTGTCCGCCGGCGAGGACTGGACCGATCGGGCGGATCCCGCCCTGCTGGAGGGCGACTGCCTGACGATCACGGCCTGTCCCGCACCCTACGACGGGTACGTCACCTACGGCGACGCCAACGGCGAGTACGACCAGAGCGCCGGGATCGCCCCGGTCGTCCGCGAGGAGTGGATCACGGCCAAGGCACTGTTCGCCGTCCCGAACCTCGGCTGGTTCCGGGTCGGCGTCGACGCCGCGATAGCGCGGGTTGGAGTCCTCCCGGCGGCGGTCGGTTTCGGGGGCATCGCCGCCGCTACCGGTGGATTCGGTGCGCTCTTTCTCGGTCGGATCGCGGCGCGTCGGAGGGGCCGCGACGAGCGCGACCGCTAGCGACGAGCGTAGGAACGGCGGGGGCGCTTCGCCGCGGGCGCGTCGGCAGTCACGAGTTGTCGCCGTCCGCGTCGCCCTCGCTGCCGTCGAGCGTCACCGAGTCGGTCGTGGCGTTTCGGAGGGCGTCGGACCGCCCGAACTCGCCGGGCGCGATCGCGAGCGTCCGGATCCCGTAGCCGTTCGCGGTCTCGACGACCGGCTTGAAGTCGGTGTCCCGCGAGGCGATCGCGAGCGTCGACATCCGTCCCTCGGCCGCGAAGCGCGCGGCGTCGACCGCGAGCTTCACGTCGACGTCGCCGCTCGTGACGACGACCTCGAAGCCGCGGGCCTCCGCGGCCTGAATGAGTCCCGGCGTCGCGTGCTCGTCGAGGTAGAGCCGCGTCGTCACGAGCTGCCCCTCCGCCTCCGCCGCCACCCGCACGTCGTCGAGGTCGACGTCGAACTCCTCTCGCAACACGTTCGGTCCGTCGACGAACAGCGCCACGCCGACGGGCTCGTCGTCCTCCCCACTGGATTCCATGCCTCTTGGTGCGTGATCCGCGGAGATATGCGTGCTGGTCTGGCGCGGCGGCGCCCGCGATCCGCGACCGGGACAAAGTGGCGGAGCGACGGGATGATCAGACGGGAACTCGATTGGCCCGTGAGAACATACCACTTATCTGTGCGTCGGATGTAGGTGAACCATGATATCCCGCGTGCTGGTACCGATGGACGAGTCGGAGATGGCGGAGCGGGCGCTCCGATTCGCGCTGGAAGCGCACCCGGACGCGGAGATAATCGTGGTCCACGTGGTGGGCCAACCCTCCTCGATGATGGGCAGTGCGGCCGGGCTCGCGCTCGCCGACGACACGGAAGAGGAGGCGGAAGAGCAGGCGAGCGACCTGTTCGAGCGTGCACGCGAGATCGCCGCCGAAAGCGGGGTCGGGATCGAGACCGAGGTGATGGCCGGTCACCCGGCGCGGGCGGTCGCCGACGCGAGCGAGGGGTTCGACGTCGTCGTCATCGGCAGCCACAGCGGGAGCATCGCGGACCGACTGCTCGTCGGCAACGTCGCCGAGAAGATCGTTCGCGGCTCCGCGGCGCCCGTGACCGTCGTTCGGTGAGGCGCCAGGGGCCGGCGATGGCAGCCGCGAGGGCGACGCGCCGCGCTCGGTGCGGCTTTTGAACACCTTATATTCGTATTACCACCTGATCGACGACTGTAGTGAATATACGAAGTATTGAAGTAGGATGTCCAAGAATAACGGAGTAAGATGTCGGAACCCAACTCATACACCGTCATTTCTGAGCAGAACGATCACGATTGCACCACAGTTCGTGCACATCCGCGCAACGAGACGTTCCACGTCGTCGAGTACGCCGACGAGGACGCGCGCGACCGCGTCGCGGACCTCCCGGTCGGCTCGGTGGTCAAGATGGAACTGTCGCGCGCCGGGCGCCGGAGCAACGTCTGGCGCGCCGAGTCCGTCCGGACGGCCCACACCGACGGCGGGACGGCGGAGGAGTAGGTAGCGGGAAACGAAGCGAAGAGCGGCTCGGAGCCGCTTATGACCGCTCGGAGACCGTCGTTCGCGTCCTTATAAATCGCGGGTCAGCCGCGGGTTCGTCACGGCGCCGTCGGACGCGCCGGCGAAGTCGCGGGCGTACTTCGCGAGGATGCCGCCCTCGTACTGCGGTTCCGGCGCCTCCCACTCCTCGCGGCGCTCGGACAGTTCTTCCTCGCTGAGATCGACGCTGAGGTCGCGCTCCGGGATGTCGACGGTGACGTGGTCGCCGTCCTCGATAAGTCCGATCGGGCCGCCGTCGGCCGCCTCAGGCGCGACGTGGCCGATCATCGGGCCGCGGGTCGCGCCGGAGAAGCGGCCGTCGGTGAGCAGCGCCACGTCGTCCTCGTGGCCCGCGCCGACGACGGCGGCGGTGACGCCGAGCATCTCGCGCATTCCCGGGCCGCCGGTCGGTCCCTCGTTGCGGATCACGATCACGTCGCCGGAGTCGACCCGGCCCGACTGGACGTACTCCATCGCGTCCTCCTCGTTCTCGAAGATCCGCGCCGGCCCCTCGTGGTAGAACTCGTCGTCGCCGGTCACCTTCAGCACCGAGCCGTCGGGCGCGAGGTTCCCCTTGAGTATCTTGATGGCGCCCTCCTCCTCCTTGGGGTCGTCGACGGTGTAGAGGAAGTCCGCCTCGACCTCGTCGTCGTCGGGAAGCTCGCCGCGCGCCTCCAGCTCCGCCAGCTCCTCGACGAGGGTGCGGCCGGTGACGGTCATCGCGTCGCCGTGGAGTAAGTCGGCCTCAAGCAGGCGCCGGAGCACGACCGGGACGCCGCCGATCTCGTGGAGGTCGTTCATGACGCTGTTCCCGCCGGGCTGGAGGTCCGCGATCTTCGGCGTGCGCCGCGAGATCTCGTCGAAGTCCTCGATCGACAGGTCCACGTCGGCCTCGGCGGCCAAAGCGAGCAGGTGGAGCACGCCGTTCGTGGAGCCGCCGATGGCGGTCTGTAAGGCGATCGCGTTCTCGAACGACTCCCGCGAGAGGATGTCCGAGGGGCGGCGGTCCTCCTCGATGCACTCCAGGGCGAGCTCGCCGGCGCGCTCGGCGACCTCGTAGCGCTCCGGGTCCTCGGCGGGCGCGGAGGCCGAGCCGAGCGGCGCCATCCCGAGCGCCTCGGAGATGGAGGCCATCGTGTTCGCGGTGAACATCCCGCCGCAGGAGCCCGCGCCGGGGCAGGCGTGGCGCTCTAAGTCGTCGAGCTCCTCGCCGCTCATGTCGCCCTCGGCGTAGGCGCCGACGCCCTCGAACACCTGCACGATGGTCACGTCGCGCCCGTCGTGTTGGCCGGGCATGATCGAGCCGCCGTAGAGGAACACCGAGGGGAGGTCGGTGCGGATCGACGCCATCAGCATGCCGGGGAGGTTCTTGTCACAGCCGGCGACCGTCACCAGCGCGTCCATGCGCTCGCCGAAGGAGACGAGTTCGACGGAGTCGGCGATCACCTCGCGGGAGATGAGGCTCGCCTTCATCCCCTCCGTCCCCATCGAGATGGCGTCGGAGATCGTGATCGTCCCGAACTCGATCGGCATCCCGCCCGCCGCGTCGATCCCGTCGATCGCGGCGTCCGCCACGTCGTCGAGGTGGACGTTACACGGCGTGATGTCCGCCGCCGGGTTCGGCACGCCGATGATGGGCGACGAGAGGTCCTCGTCGTCGAACCCCATCGCCCGGAACATCGCGCGGTGCGGGGCCTTGTCCGCCCCCTCCGTCACGTCTCTGCTCCGCAGGTCCTCGTCCTTCTCGCCCGCGAACCGGTCCGCGTCGTCGCGGCCTCGGGAGGTCTCTTCTGCCGACCGCGGCTGCTGTTCGCTCATACCTGCCCCTGTCGCTCGGGGGTCTTAAACGGCCGCAACGGGGCGAGGGTTGCTCCGTGTGGCGAACCGGTTCGGGGTGAAGGCTACCACTCGCCGTCGAAGGAGATGTCACCGCGTTCTAACTCCTCGAACGCAGTCACTGGACCTCTTCCATCTCGTCGGTCCGTAGCTCTTCGAGGCGTTCCTCTCCGTACTGTTCGTCTGCACCCTCGTGGTGTCGGTGGAACCGGTACGCGGCTCGGAGCCGGTCCGTATCGTCCGTGATCGCCCAGTACGGGCTCTTGTGACGCACGAGATCTCGTTCCTTCAGTCGGGAGAGGATCGCGCTGACGGCGTCCGTCTCCAGCCCGAGTCGCTCGGCGATCGTCGCCGCCTTCCACGCGCGGTCGTCGTTCCGATCGAGGAACAACAGGGCCTGTTCTGTGTCATTTTGTGTTTCAAGCATAGATGCGCTCAAACCCGCGCTTTGAGCTCGATCCGGTACCCGAACGGGTCGCGGACGTACACCGCGGGCGACTCGCCGACCGCACCGAGCGGCTCGTCGAGCGACTTCTCGATCTCGACGCCCGCCGCGTCCAGTTCGGCCTCGATCTGGTCGGCCGACCCCTCGACGACGACGGCGACGTGGTCGTAGTTCGTCGCGGTCGGCGGCTCGAACTCGTCGGTCGGCCACAGGTGGACGACCGCCGTCGTCGACAGCCGCACGTCGAAGAAGGGCTTCTCCCCGGCCGCGTACAGCGCGTCCTCGATCCCGAACCCGAGCCGCTCGCCGTAGAACTCCCGGGCGTCGCCGACGCCGTCGGCGGGGATCCGGAGGTTGACGTGGTCGATGTGGCGCGCTTGCATGGAACGCGGTTCGGAGCCGAAGCGCAAAAGTCAATGGGGATCTTCGGGTCTGAGATCGGTCGTGTGAGATATATGCGTAGCAGTGGATACACTCCACATGACCAATTTTGATCGGGCCACACGCGTCGCCGCCGGTATCGGGCTCGTCGCGCTCGGAGGCGTCGCGTTCCTCGCGCTCGTGATCGGCCTCCCGGCCTCGACCGCGTCCGGCGGCATGGGCACGATGGGCGGCGGCGGGATGATGGGCGGACCGGGGTTCCCGGTCGTCCTGTACCCGCTCGTGCTCCTCGCGTTCACGGCCCTCCTCGCGTTCGGCTACGCCGGAGTCCGTGCAGTCGCGAGCGCAAGCGACGACGCCCCAACCGACGATTCGGAAGAGTCCGATCCGATCGCCCGACTCCAGCGGCGGTACACCGAGGGGGAACTCACAGAGGAGGAGTTCGAGCGGGCGCTGGATCGCGAATTCGCCGACAAGGCGCTCGACGGGGACGAGGAACGCAACGGGACGGAGCGCTCGGCGCCCCTGCGAGAGCGGTAACGAACCGCGATCGGGGTGCGACCGGTCAGGCGAACGCGTCGAGGATCCCCGCGCCGTCCGTGCTCCGGCCGAGGTCCGGGAGCGTTGCGCGCTCGGGGTGGGGCATCAGGACGGCGACCGTCTCGCGCTCGCCGAGGACGCCGGCGACGTTGTCGGTGGAGCCGTTGGGGTTGGCCGCGTCGGTGACGTTTCCGTCGGCGTCGCAGTAGCGGAAGAGCACGCGGTCGTCGGCGACGAGGTCGGCGTGGGCCGCCTCGCTTATCTCGAAGCGCCCCTCGCCGTGCGCGATGGGGACCTCGATCACGTCGCCCTCGTCGTAGGCGGCGGTCCACGGCGTGTCCGCGCGCTCGACGCGCAGGTGGACCGGCTCGCACTGGAAGCGCGCGGAGGCGTTAGTGGTGAACGCGCCGGGGGTGAGCCCGGACTCGGAGCCGATCTGGGCGCCGTTGCAGACGCCGATCACGGGGACGCCCTCCTCGGCCGCGGCCCGGACCTCCGCCATGATCGGAGCGCGGGCGGCCATCGCACCGGCGCGGAGGTAGTCGCCGTAGGAGAACCCGCCGGGGAGGACGATCCCCTCGATGTCGGCCGGGAGCCCGTCCTCGTGCCAGACGCGCTCGGCGTCGACGCCGAGGTGGTCGAGCGCGCGGACCGCGTCGCGGTCGCAGTTCGAGCCGCCGAACTGGACGACGGCGACCGTCACGCCGACCACCTCGCGTGGGCGGCCGCGACGGTGGCGGAGGCCCCCGTCGCACCGGTGACGATCGGCGTCGTCTCGACGACGGCGACCGTCATCGCTCCGCGACCGCGACCTCGTAGTCGTGGATCGTCGGGTTCGCGAGCAGCCGCTCGGCCATCTCGTCGGCGCGGTCGGCCGCCTCGTCGGCGTCGGCGGCGTCGAGGTCGACCTCGAACCGATCGGCCGACCGGAGGTCCGACAGCTCGAACCCGAGGCGTTCGAGGGCCTGCTGGGTCGTCTCGGCCTCCGGGTCGAGGACGCCCCGCTTCAGGCGGACCGTCACCGTCGCGGTGTATGCCGTCATGTTGGGTAGTGCGAAGTCGTGTGTAAAAACCGTTTTGGAACGACTTTTATATCCACGTTCGTGGATATACACCGGTCGATCGTGTGAGCGGCAGGGACGGCGCGGAGCGAAAGGGGCAAACCCCTCCGCGCCTTCGATGGGGTGTATGCAGCCGCTCGAACCCGCGGAGGTGATCGTCGCATGACCCGCGAACTGACCGAAATCACGGTCGTCGGAGGAGACAAGACCGGACTCATCGCGCGGGTCACCTCCCTGCTGTTCGAGCGGGGAATCAACATCGAGGACCTCGACCAGGCGGTCCGCGAGGGCGTCTTCCGGATGACGACCCGCGTGGACGCCTCCGAGATGGAGACCTCTCGGGGCGAGCTCCGGCGCGCGCTCGCCGAGCTCGGTCGCGAGCTCGACGTGGACATCCAGGTGCGGTTCCCGAGCGACCGCGACGCCCGCCGGATCGCGCTTCTCGTCACCAAGGAGACGCACGCGCCCGAGGCCCTCTTGGAGGCCGAGGCCAACGGCGACTTGGCCGACGACGGCGAGGACGCCGATATCCCGGTCGTCATCGGCAACCGGGGCGACCTCCGGTCGCTCGCGGAGCGCTACGACAAGCCGTTCTACGACGTGGGCGACGGAAACGGCAACACCGACGAGGAGCGCCTGCTCGACCTGCTGGCCGAGTACGACGTGGACCTGATCGCCTTGGCCCGCTACATGCGCATCCTCTCGCCCGAGGTCGTCTTCCGCTACGAGGGTCGGATCATCAACGTCCACCCCTCCCTGCTTCCAGCGTTCCCCGGCGCGGAGGCGTACCGGCAGGCGAAGGACGCGGGCGTCCGCGTCGCCGGCGTCACCGCCCACTACGTGACCACCGACCTCGATCAGGGGCCCGTGATCGCCCAGCGCGCGTTCGACATCCCCGCGGGCGCCGGCGTCGACGAGATCAAGCGCCGCGGGCAACCCCTCGAGGCCGACGTGCTGCTCGACGCGGTCCGGCTCCACCTCGCGGACGCGATCGCGATCCACCGCGGCACGGTCCACGTGCGCGAGGACGCCGACGTCGACGCTCAACTGGGGCTCAGCGAGGCCGCGATCGGCGCGAACCCGGACGAGCCGGTCGACGGCGAGCCCCTGTCTCGCTCGGAGGCGCCGACCGCCGGGAGCGACTGATCCGGGTCGTATCGGGCGCTGCGACGGGGAGCGCCCCGCCTTTTTAACTCCCCGCGAGGCGTATCCTCGCCAATGCGACCGCAGCGGTCCCCCCACCGGTTCGTCGCCGACGCCTGCGCGGTCGTGCGCAGCGACGAGCGGCTTATCCTGCTCTTCCTGGTCCTCCTGTCGGTCGTCGCGCTCGCCGTGTTCCTGCATTACACCGTGTCCCTCCTCGACTGGCTTCCGGACGTGCTCCCGCCGGAGCTGCCGCGGCCGGGGAGCGCTTAAGAATCGTCTATCGCCGTCCGCACCCGGTCGTGGAACTCGCGGAGCGCCGCGGACTCGTCGCCCGCGAGCACCGCGTCCGAGTCGACGAGCGTCGCGAGCCCGAACGCGAGGGGGGTCGGCGAGTCGACCGTCCGATCGACCACCGCGAGGTCCCCGCCGGCGATCCGCTCGGCGACCGCGCGGATCCGGGGCGCGTCGAGCCGGTCGTCTAAGAGTTCGCGGTACGTCTCCTCGATCACCGCGAAGTCGTCGAGCCCCTCGGCGAGCGAGAGCAGCGTCTCCGCGGACACCTGCTGTTCGGCGGCCGACTTCTCGTGGCCCTTGTACCGCTTGAGGATCATGAGCGAGCGCGTCGCGTCGATCCGGAAGTAGCGCTGGAGGAGATCGGTCCCCCGCAGCGCGGCTCTGAGGTCCTCTCGCACCGTCTCGGGGTCAAGATCGCGGAGAATCCCGGCCACGTCGACCTTCCGGTTCAGCGGGAGCGCGAGACTGAACCCCCGGTCGGCGACCGCGACCGTCGGCTCGGCGTCGGTGCGGGCCCTGCACTCGGCGGCGACCAGCCGCGAGAGCCCCTCGTTGAACCGCCGACCGTACGTCGCGTGGACGTGGAACCGCCGCTTGTACGCGTCGCGGTCGAGCACCTCTTCGACGGCGAGCCGCGACGGAGTCGACACGCTCTCGACGCCCGCGTACGCGACCTGTTCGTCGTACATGCGGGTGATCGCTCGCACCGAGTTCCCGTCGATCGGGAGCTCCCGAAGCCACGCGCGGACCGCGGGGGGACCGCCGCGTTTCAGCCGGTCGAGCAGGTCGGCCTGAAACGCGAGCACCTCCGCCGCGAGGTCGGCCGACAGCGGGAGCCGCTCGGCGTACCACGTGGGGACCGTCGGGCGCTCGTCGGTCCGGTCGACGTACACCTTCGAGCCGCGGCGGTAGCGGAACGCGAACCGCTCGCCGCCCAGCGCGAACACGTCGCCCGGCGCGAGCGTGTCGAGGTAGTTCTCGTCGAGCGTCCCGACGGCGTCGCCGTCGCGGGTGACCACGTCGCAGCCGAACGAGTCCGGAATGGTCCCGACGTTCGTCATGTAGATGACCCGCGCGAGCCGCCCGCGCTTCCCGACGAGCGTCTCGCCGACCGGGTGCTCCTCGCGGTGGTGCTCGCCGTCCGGCGGGTCGTTGGCGTCGCGCCACACCTTCGGGTAGACGTTCCGCTCCGCGAGCCCCTCGTGGTCGCCGGTGAGGTACCGCATGAGCCGCTCGTAGGCGTCGGTTCCGAACTCGCGGTAGGGGTGCGCGCGCCGGAGGACCTCCCGAATCTCCCGGTCGGGGCGGACTCGGTTGATCGCCATCCCGTAGACGTGTTGAGCGGCCACGTCGGCCGCGCCCTCCGGGATCGAGACGCCGTCGACGAACCCCGACTCGGCGCGGGCGAGCATCGCCGCGCACTCGACCAGCTCGTCGCGGTCGAGCGCGAACACCCGCCCCTCGACGGTCTCGCCGGGGCTGTGGCCCGCCCGCCCGACGCGCTGGAGCAGCGCCGCGACCGACTTCGGCGACCCCACCTGCACCACCAGATCGAGGTGGGGCATGTCGATGCCGAGTTCGAGGCTCGTCGAGGTGGTCACCACGTCCAGCGTGCCTCCCTTCAGCCCCTCCTCGATCCGGGCACGCCGGCCCTCGCCGAGGCTCCCGTGGTGACAGCCCGAGTCCGACTCGTCGTAGTCGAACCGCTCGCGGAGCTCCCGGAGGGTGCGCTCGGCGCCCGACCGCGAGTTCGCGAACACCAGCGTGTTCTCGTGGCTCTCGATCAGCTCGTCGAGCGCGTCGTAGAACCTGTCCGTGACCACCAAATCGTCCGCGTGAACGAGGTCGGCGGCCGGCGTCCGGAGCCGCAGGTCGAACTCGCGCCCGAAGCGGGCGTCCACGACCTCGCAGTCGCGCGGGGCGAACCCCTCCGCGTCACCCACCTCGCCGGCGACGCGCTCCCGGCCGACGAGGAAGTCGGCGACCTCGTCCAGCGGTTCGACCGTCGCGGAACAGCCGATCCGCGTCGGGGAGCCGTCGGAGATCTCCGTCAGCCGCTCCAGCGAGGCCGAGAGGTGCGTCCCGCGCTTGTTGTCCGCCAGCGCGTGGATCTCGTCGACGACGACGTACTCGACGGTGCGGAGCTTCTCCCTGAACCGCGGGGCGTTGAGGAGGATCGCCAGCGTCTCCGGCGTGGTGTTGAGCACGTGCGGTGCCTCCTCGAGCATCGCCCGCCGGTCGGCCTCGCTCGTGTCGCCGTGCCGGATCGCCTGGCGGACGCCGGGGTCGGGGGCGGTCTCCCCGTCGCCCTCTTCGTCCACGTCGCCCTCTTCGTCCACGTCGCCTCGTCCGCCTTCGGACCGCATCTCCGCCTCGATCCCCGCGAGCGGCGCTTCCAGGTTTCGCTCGATGTCGTTCGCGAGCGACTTCAACGGGGAGACGTACAGGCAGTAGACGGAGTTGTCCAGATCGCCGGCCCGCTCCCGCGCGAAGAGGTCGTCGAGGACCGCGGTGAAGGCGGCGAGCGTCTTCCCGCTGCCCGTTGGCGCGGCGACGAGGCAGTTCTCCCCGTCGTCGACGCGGGGGATCGCCCCGCGCTGCGGCGGGGTGAACAGGCCGCCGTTCTCCCCGACGTGCGCCGCGAACTCCGAGACCCACCAGCGCCGAGCCGGCGGGGAGAGCCGGTCGAGCACGTCGGCGTCGGGGAGCGGGATCGTCTCCGGGTCGAACTCGACGGCGGGCGCGTCGTCGTCCGCGAGCGCCTCTCGGAGGAGCGCTCGCGCGGAGGCGGACCGCTCGGTCGCGTCCGCGCTCGCGTTCGGGGCGGCGTCCCTGCGTTCGCTCACTGTCGGCCTCTGGGCGCGGCGCCGGAAAGCGGTTGCGTCGGGAGCGGTCCGCGTCGCCGGGCGGCCGCGCGGGTCGACTCGATCTCGCGCGGGTCGACTCGATCTCGCGCGGGTCGACTCGATCTCGCGCGAACCGGCCCGTTTATCCGCGATCCGCCCGTGGCGGCGCACGTATGAGTGGAACCTCGGCGACGGCGGAACGGGAGATCGACCGGAACCTCTTCATCACCG
>Ga0207756_100389_pt1 | contig 16248 bp, 19 predicted proteins | sample A23M1SouthBayCA_FD_187748 | JGI IMG/M metagenome (GOLD analysis project Ga0207756, IMG submission 187748) | Aerobic enrichment media microbial communities from Eden Landing Ponds, California, USA - A23 M1 (3) (SPAdes) | ecosystem: Environmental > Aquatic > Marine > Unclassified | place...
GCCCCCAGGCAGCCGCCGTGGCGTCCGCGGCGCCACCCGCCCACGCAGCACCGCGGTCGGGTATAGCGATGCCGGACCTCCTGCTGACGACCGTCGCCAGCACGGTCCTCCTCGCCTACGCTGGCTGGAACCTCTCCACCGAACTCACGACGGTCGGGGCACCGAACCCCATCACCGTCGCCGCCCTCACGTGCGGCGTCTTCGGGTTTCTCGCCGGCGCCTACATGCTGGGCAGCGTTCGCCTGGCGGCCAGGCGGGCAAGGAGCGGCGACGCCGACGCAAAGCCGACGCAGTCGGCGGCCGTCGCACGGCCCGACGGCGGGTCGACAGAGGGAGGCGAGCGATGACCCAGGGGACGTGGACGATGGTCGTCGCGGTCTGCCTGCTCCTGGCGGCCGTCGCCGGCTACGCCGGTGCCGACGCCGCGTCCGTGAGCCTGCTCGGCGACGAAGAACGCGTGGCCGTCGACTTCGAGGCCAGCGTCGCCCCCGAGGGCGTCGAAGACGAACCCGAGCCGTACCAGCAGGAGGTTTTCGGTGCACGTTTCGTCGGACCGAACGAAACGGTGACGCCGGAGTCCACGCCGGACGCGGGCACCGACGGTGCGGTCGGGGCCACGGCCATCGGCGCCGGCAACGATTCCGGCCAGTCTGTCCCACCCGCGGAACCGCAGACGTCTACCGAGCCGACGCCAACGGAGACGAAGACCCCGACCGGGACGGCGACGCCGACGTCGACACCACCAGCCGCCCCGGACGAAGGACAGGAGTCGCCACCGGCGACCCAGACCGGAGCCGGGTCGACGCCTCAGAAGGGGTCGAGCGACGTCGTCGGAGGCGAATCCGACGCCGACAACGAGGAGACGGGGGACGCCGGGACGCCAGCCGACCCCGGAACGTCGAGCGACGCCGACGCTGGCGACGACACGGCGACCACCGAGCCGCCGGGGATCGAGTCGGTCGGAGACGGGGCGCTCCAGGCTGACGCGGGCGGCGAGGATGCGGCCGAGCCATCGTCGGCCGACGGCGAGGGTGCTGGACAGTGATGGTGAGGCGACGTTCGACCGGCCGCTGTCCCGTGCTACCCGGCATGGTCCGGGGCGCGCCGCGGCGAAACGCGCTCGTCCTCGTCGCGTACCTGTTCGTAGCCTTCGTCGTGATCCAGGCCCTCTGGCCCCTGTCCTAGTCGACCTGATTGGTCAGTCCGTCGTAAGCCCCCGACTCCTCGGCCTGGCGGACGTTCTCGGCCAGGATGTCGGCCCGCCGTTCGTAGTACTTCGGGGAGTAGCCCGCGCTGTGGGGCGTCAGGAAGACGTTCTCCAGGTCCCAGAGCACGTGGTCCCCGGGCAGGGGTTCCGGGTCGGTCACGTCCAGCTGCGCGCCGCGAATGGACGTGGTCTGGATCGCCGAGACGAGGGCGTCCGTGTCCACGACCGGTCCGCGCGCGACGTTGATCAGCACCGCCCGTGGCGGAAGCGTCGCGAACTCCGAGGTCCCGATCAACCCCTCCGTCTCCTCGGTCAGCGGGCAGGCCAGGACCAGGTAGTCGGTCCGGGCGAGGGCGTCGTGCAGGGCATCGGGGCCGAGCACCTCGTCGGTCGGGCCGCCCGTCTCGGGGGAACGGCGGACCCCGACCGTGTGAACGTCGAAGCCCGAGAGCGCCTCGACGACGGCCTGGCCGATCGCGCCGAGCCCGACGATCGTCACTGTCGAGCCCTTGAGTTCGGTCTGCTGGATCTGGCGCCACTCGCGACGCTGCTGCTGGCGCCAGGCCTGCGGGAACCCGCGGGAGAAGGCGATGATGGCGCCGAGGACGTGTTCGGCCATGTTCGGGCCGTGGACGCCCGAGGCAGTCGTCACCGCGACGTCCCGGTCCCGGAAGGCCGACAGCGGGAGGTGGTCGTACCCGGCGTAGAGACAGGCAAACAGGCGCAGGTCGGCGGCCCCGGCGAGGACGTCCTTGCTCAGGTGCAGGCCGGTGGCGACCGGGGCGTCCGCGAGCAGGGTCCGCTCCTCGGCGGGCGTGCGAGCGAGTTCGACACTGTGGTCGGGTAGTCGCTCGCGAATAGCCTCGACGTACCCCTCGATCGGCTGTCCGTGGACGCCCTGACGGCAGACGACGACGTCTGGCATACCGAGTGCCTTCGCAGGCAACCCAGAAAGGCGTATCCCCGGTCCGCGGTAGTCGAGAGGCTGCCGTTCCGAGGGGGTGGGAACGACGGGGGCACTTTTGCGCCGCGGGCGCGATAGGTCAATCATGTACGACTCGATCCTCGTGCCGACCGACGGCGGCGAGCACGCGAACCGCGCGGCGGCACACGCGGCGTCCCTCGCCCGGGCGATGGACGCAGCCGTCCACGTCATCGCCGTCGTCGACGTCCAGTCGGCTGCCGGCCCGTTCAGCGCGGGCGGGGTCGACGAGGCCTTCGTCGAGCAACTCGAGAGCGAGGCGACCGACGCCCTCGAAACCGTCGAAGCGCGACTCGACGAGGCTGGTGTGGCCACCGTGGAGACGGTCATGATGGAAGGGACACCACGAAAGGCGATCCTCGAGTACGCGGCCGAGGCGGGCGTCGACGCCATCGCCATGGGGACGCACGGCCGGAGCGGTGTCGGCCGGTTCGTGACCGGCAGCGTCACCGAGCACGTCCTCAGGCGGGCCGACGTGCCGGTCCTGACCGTGCGCGCACCAGAGGAGAGCCACCCGGCCGGCCCCTACGAGGACGTCCTCGTGCCGACCGACGGAAGCGAGTGTGCGGCCGCCGCAATCGACCACGGGATCGGCGTCGCGCGCGCCTTCGACGCGCGAGTCCACGCCGTCTCGGTGATCGACCCGACCGTCCTGGCGGCCAGTCCCGATACCGGGCCGACGCCGGGGATGCTGGAGCGCTTCGAGGCGGCCCACGCCGAGGCCACCGAGACCGTCGCCGAGCGCGCCCGCGAGGCCGGCCTGACGGCAACGACGGCGGTCCAGCAGGGCTCACCGGCCCGGATTCTCCTCGAGTATGCCGACGAACAGGGGGTCGACCTGCTCGCGATGGGCACGCACGGCCGTACCGGACCGCGCAGACTCGTCCTCGGAAGCGTGACCGAGCGCGTCATCAGGCACGCAGACGTCCCGGTCCTCGCGGTGCGCTCGGGCCGGGCGTCCGACTGACGCAGCCAGCGGACTGCGTCCTGGCGACCCGATGCCCGGACCACCACGCTACCCGTCCCAGTAGGTGCGCTCGGAGCGAGACGCGTCGCCGGACAGGTCTTCGGGCACGTCCGCGAGGTAGACCGGAGCGAGGTGGTAAGCGACGTGCCAGGCGACGACCTCGGTGTCGAGGCTGTCGAGGACCAGTTGCTGCTGGCCCCGGTAGGCCGGCTCGCCGGTACAGGAGCCGCCGCCGTCGTCGAAACACCCGCCGTCGCGGACGTCGATCGCGAAGTCGGCCGCCTCGCGCGTCGTGACGAACTCGAAGGTCGGGCGCTCGTCCGCGGCGAGGGACGGGTGGCTCTCGAAGTACGAGAGGGCGGTCTCGACCTCACTTCGCACCCGAGCCACCGCCGTGTCGTCGGGACCGGTCAGGTAGACGTCGACGGTGTCCCGGCCGAGACCGGAGGGAAGCGTTTCGCGCATGTACCGCCGGGGTTCGTCGTCGTGGTCGAGCCCGAGCACGTGGCCCAGTTCGTGGACGAGGATCTCGTGGGTGTAGGCGTCCGTCTGGTTCGCGGCGACGGTGACCTGGGAGACCGGCGGCGCCCGCCGCTCGTTCACCGGCGCACACCCGATGGTCCGGTCGGTCGAGATGGTCCCACACGTCACGGGGGCGGACTCGAAGGCGAATTCGATCCGGTGGGACGCACTCGCGTCGACGAGCACGAACTCGACCGGGTAGCCCGCGTGCTCGGCGGCGTTGCCCTCCCAGTAGTCGAGCGCGCGACGGACGACGGCCCTCCGATCGGGCGTTCGGTCGTCCGGGGCGATGGCCACCGCGAGGGTCCGGTTCCCGAAGGGATTGGCCGAATCGACCGGCGCTGGCGTTGGGGTGGCCGTCGGCGCGGGTGTCGCGGCGGCTGGCTGGCTGCCGTGCGTGGTCGTCGGCACCGACGTAGCTGTGGCCGCTTCGGTCGGCGTCGGCGTGGCCGATGGCGACGGGTCGTCCCCTCCCTCCGGGCCGAGGACCGCCGAACACCCCGCGAGGGCGACGAGGGCGGCGAGACAGAGGACGAGCGCCACGCATCGTCGCGCGTGGACGTCTCGCATCTACGTTCTCGGTACGTGTCGCCTACCGACCAATAGGTGTTTCGTCGGCGTCGGGCGCGACAGTCCGGGCAGTAGTGACTGGCGGGCCAGCGAGAAGTGAAGAGAACGGACGGCATATCGGCGAATCGAGGTCAGCGGTAGCCGTCGATCGGCGTCGGCGGACCCCTCGGAGGGGTGGCGCAGGTTACTCGAGGTCGAAGCGGTCGTTGGTCATGACCGCGTGCCAGGCGTCGACGAAGTCCGCCACGAACTGCTCCTCGGCGTCATCGCTGGCGTAGACGTCCGCGACAGCCCGCAGTCGGGCGTCCGAGCCGAAGACGAGGTCGACGCGCGTCCCGCGGTAGTCGACCTCGCCCGTCTTGCGGTCGCGCAGTTCGTAGACCTCCTCGTCCTCGGCGGCCTGCTCCCACTCGTAGTCCATGTCGAGGACGGTCTGGAAGACGTCGTTGGTCAGCGTCTCCGGCCGGTCGGTGAAGACGCCGAGGTCGTCGTCCCCGTGGGTCGCGCCGAGTGCGCGCAGACCGCCGACCAGCACCGTCATCTCGGGAACCGTGAGGTCCAGCAGGTCGGCCCTGTCGACCAGCAGTTCCTCGGCCGGTCGCTCGGCCTCGTCACCGCGGTAGTTGCGGAATCCGTCGGCCTCGGGCTCGAGCGCCTCGAAGGACTCGACGTCGGTCTGGTCCTGGGACGCGTCGGTCCGGCCGGGCTCGAAGGGGACGTCGATGTCGTACCCGGCATCGGCAGCGGCCTGCTCGACGGCCGCATTGCCGCCCAGTACGATCAGGTCGGCGAGCGAGACCCGCGTGCCGTCGGAACGGGCGTCGTTGAAGTCGGCCTGGATCTCCTCGAGGGTCGACAGCACGGATTCGAGGTCGTCGGGCTCGTTTACCTCCCAGCTACGCTGGGGTTCGAGCCGGATGCGGGCGCCGTTTGCCCCGCCGCGCTTGTCGCTGTCCCGGTACGTCGAGGCCGACGCCCAGGCGGTCTTGACCAGCTGGGAGACCGAGAGGTCCGAGTCGAGAATCTCGTCCTTGAGGTCGGCGATCTCCGCGTCCCCGATCAGCGCGTAGTCGGTATCGGGAACGGGGTCCTGCCAGAGCATGGTCTCCTCGGGCACCTCGGGGCCGAGGAACCGCTCCGGCGGGCCCATGTCGCGGTGGATGAGCTTGTACCAGGCCTTCGCGAAGGTCTCCTGGAAGTACTCGGGGTCGTCCTGGAAGCGCTCGAGGACCTCGCGGAAGTCCGGATCACGCTTCAGGGCGACGTCCGTCGTCAGCATCATGACGTCCTCTTTCTCGGCGGGGTCCTCGACCCCGGGCGCGGCGTCGTCGAGTTCGCCGTCCTGCGTGGTCCACTGCCACGCGCCGCCGGGGCCCTTCTCGGGCCACCACGTGTAGTTCAGGAGGTTGTCGACGTAGCCCATGTCCCACGTGGTTGGCGTGGTGTTCCAGGGACCCTCGATGCCACTGGTGATCGTGTCGGCCCCTTTCCCGGAGCCGAACTCGTTCTCCCAGCCGAGGCCCTGTTTCTCGATCGGTGCGGCCTCCGGCTCGGGCCCGAGGTTGTCGCCGGAGTCGGCGCCGTGGACCTTCCCGAAGGTGTGGCCGCCGGCGATGAGCGCGACGGTCTCCTCGTCGTCCATCGCCATGTGGCTGAAGGTGTCGCGGATATTCTCCGCGGAGGCGTCCGGGTCCGGCTCGCCGTTGGGCCCCTCGGGGTTCACGTAGATGAGCCCCATCACGGTGTTGCCCAGCGTCTCGTGGAGGCGGCCCTCCTCGTCGAAGCGCTCGGCGGAGGTCTCCTCCCAGGCCTCTTCTGGCCCCCAGTTCGCGGCGGCGTCACCGCGGTAGTCGTCGATGCGACCCCCGGCGAAGCCGAAGGTCTCGAAGCCCATCGACTCGAGGGCGACGTTGCCGGCGAGGACGATGAGGTCGCCCCAGGAGAGTTTCCGGCCGTACTTCTGCTTGACGGGCCAGAGCACCCGGCGCGCCTTGTCGAGGTTCACGTTGTCCGGCCAGCTGTTGATCGGCGGGAGGCGCTGGTGCCCGCCGGACGCCCCGCCGCGTCCGTCGTGGGTGCGGTACGTGCCGGCGCTGTGCCACGCCATCCGGATGAACAGCGGCCCGTAGTGGCCGTAGTCGGCCGGCCACCACTCCTCGGACGTCGTCATCGCCTCCTCGACGTCCGCTTTCACTTCGTCGAGGTCGAGCGACTCGAAGGCTTCCGCGTAGTCGAAGTCGTCGTCCATCGGGTCGCCCGGGCGCGCGTTCTGGTCGAGGATCTCGAGGTCGAGCTGGTTCGGCCACCAGTCTCGGTTTGACCTGGTCATCGACGCGTAATTGTGGCCTACGCCTATTAATGACTTCCACTTCGGGACGAAGTCTTCACCGTACGCGAAACTGAGTGTCGGTACCAACAAGGATTGTTAGCGATCCGGGCTTCGATGACAGGCAGGAGCGTCCTGCCACTCGTCTCGCAGGCATGTCCTGACCGGTCGCTCAGGCCAGGAACCGGCGGACGTGGTCCCGATAGGCCTCGAGGCGGTCCTCGACGACCCAGTGATAAGCCTCCGGAAGCGTGACGAGCGAGGTGTCGCCCGAGAGGTCCTCGGTCAGGCGCTCGGCGTAGTCGACCGTCTGGAGGACGTCGTCGGCACCCCAGAGGAGGAGCGTCCGCGCGGTGATCGCACCGTAATCGATCTCCGTGGTGTGGTTCGTATTCGTCGCGACGGCGTTGCGCACGAACGACGTCCGGCCCGCCGGAGAGCGCCAGGGGGCCGCCATCCCCTCGACGAACGCGCCGTGATCGTCGGCGTCGCCGTACAGCCCCTCGGCGAAGAGGAAGGTGAAGTCCTCCTCGAAGGCCTCGGGGTCGCGGGCGGCCGTCTCCGGCACGCCGAGGCCGTTGACGAACTCCACGGGCCAGGAGTCGTAACAGGCGGCGTTCGACAGGACGAGGTCGTCGACGGCGTCCGGGTGGTGGCTCGCGTACCGGAGGGCGACGCCACCACCGATGTCGTGGCCGACGAGCGAGACCGTCTCGTACGCTGCGACCAGGTCGGCGAGGACCTGCTCCTGGGCGCGGATCGAGCGGTCGAAGCCGTCGTGCATGGCGGAGTTGCCGTACCCCACGAGGTCGGGCGCGATCACGTGCCGGTCGGACGCGAGGGCAGGCGCGACGTCCCGCCAGAGGAACGACCAGGTCGGGATGCCATGGAGGAAGACCACGGGCGGGCCCTCCGCGTCGGTGCCGTCCTCGTAGTAGGCGACGGTGAGGTCGTGGCCGTCAACGGCGACCGTCGTCTCAGTCTGTCGCTCGGCCCACTCGTCGTGCGAGGGCATACCGCGGCAAGGTCCGCGATGGCTATAAGCAGTCTGGCTGTGCCAGGCAGCCCCGACAGCGGTGACCGCCCGCGACCGCGAGACACAGACAAACGGTATAGGGCCGGCCTGCAAACCGGTGGCCATGGACGACGTGGACAGCGAGGCGATGCCGGGGGCCATCGTCGAGGCCTACCTCGACCGGGAGCGGGGCATTCGGGCGTTCCTGGACGAGGTCGACGCCCTCGCGGTCGAGGGCGACCACGAGGCCGTCAGGGAGCGGATCCGCGGATTCGCCGCGAACGACCGCGCGGCCTTCTTCGCCGTGGCCCTCGCGCTGACGAACTCGGCGCACTTCTTCGGGGACGTCGAGGCGCAACTGGACGTGACCGCGGCCGACGCGCTCCGCGACCTGGCTGAGACCTACCCCGCCCTGGCCGAACACTTCGGCGTGGTCCGCATGGAGGTCGCGGGCGACCGCCACAATCCGGTGACCGGCCTGGACGTGACGACCACCTACGACGCCGACCAGGAGGTCCCGCTCGTGACCTACACGGCCCACTCGGGCGACGTCGAGCTGTGCGAGTCGCGGGGGTCGCCCGCGGAAATCCTGGCGACGGCGACCTACGTCGTCCAGGCCACCAACGACGCCCTCGAGGCCGCGACGAGTGACGACCACCCCGTCAACACCGACGAACTGAGCGAGCTGATCGACCGCCGGGAGGAACTCGAGTCCGAGTTGTCGGTCCTTCGCGACCGGATCGACCAGCTCCGGCGGGCGCCCGTCGGCGACGAGTGAGCGACCGCCGGCCCGATAGTGATGAATTTACATACGGTGACCCCATAGCGACCCAGAGAGGGTTCCTGGCGCATCATGGTGGATCGACTCGAAAACCAGGTCGAAAAGGAGCAACGCGACGTACAAATCCTCCGGGCGGTGATCGAGCACGGGCCGATCGGCATCGTCCGGCTGTCGGAGGAGACCGGCCTCCCGGAGCACAAGGTTCGGTACTCGCTGCGGATGCTGGAGGAGGACGAACTGATCGAACCGACGCCGGACGGAGCGATCCCGGTCGAAAGCATCGCCGACGAGGTCGACGAGTTGAATGCGGGACTCGACCGGCTGATCGACCGCCTCGGCGAGATGCGGGACATTCTCTGAGCGGGGACGTTCCCGCCTGACTGCCCCGACCCGGTACCGGGCGACGGCTACCCTAGCGCCGCCAGTAGCGCGTCGACCTCGGCCTCGGTGTTGAACGCGTGGACTGACGCGCGGCAGGCTGTCGGCTCGGGAATCGCCCGAATGTGGATCCCATCCGCTTCGAGCGACGCGACCGTCTCCTCGGGGTCGGCCGTCTCGAAGGGGACGAGTCCCGATTCTGGCGGCTCGGGACCGAGCCGTCGGTCGCCGAGGCCGTCGACCAGTCGCCCGGCGAGGTCGCCGATCCGGGACTGGACCGTCTCGACCCCGACCGCCTCCACGAGGTCGATCGCCCGTTCGAGGCCCACGTAGGGACCGACGGCCGTCGTCCCGAGTTCGAAGCGCTTCGCGCCTGGGTCGTACTCGTAGTCGTCGACACCGGGGTCGTCGACGGAGAAGTAGCCGATCCGGTCGGGCGAGAGCGCGTCGAGGGCGTCGCCGTCGACGTACAGGAAGCCCGCACCCCAGGGACCCAGCAGCCACTTGTGGCCCGAGGCGGCGACGAAGTCCGCGCCCCACTCCCGAACGTTGACGGGCGCCTGGCCGACCGACTGGACGGCGTCGACGAGGACGCGGGCGCCAGCGTCGTGGGCGACCTCGACCATCTCCGCCACGGGCAGGCGCGTCCCGTAGTTCCAGCACAGCGAACTGCAACAGACCAGTTTCGCGTCGGCAGCCAGCGTCGCCAGGGCGTCGAGGTCGACGCCCCCGCGGTCCGTCTCGAGCACGCGCACCTCGACGCCCTGCTCGCGCGCGAGGCGTTCCCAGGGGAGTCGCCCGGCGGGGTGTTCCAGGTCCGTCCGGACCACGACGTCGCCTGACTCCCAGTCGAGGCCGTTGGCCACGACGTTGACGCCCTCGACGGTGTTGCGCGTGAGCGCGACTTCCGTGGGGTCGGCCCCCAGGAAGTCCGCGACGGACTCGCGGGCGGACTCCTTGGCCCCGAGGGCGACCTCGTAGGGTCCCTCGCCGCACGGCGCCTCGTACTGGAGGCGCTCCTCGAAGTCGGCAGTCGCGTCGACGACCTGACGCGGGCTGGGGCCCGTCGCGCCCGTGTTCAGGTAGGTGCACCGCTCGGTGGCGGGGATCGAGGCTCGGAGGTCGGCAGCGTCCATGGTGACCAGTGGGCCTGGGCCCGTTTGAAGGTCCCGGCGCGCGCTCACGCCGCGAGCGTCGCCAGCCAGCTGCCGAGGGCTACCGCCAGGAGCGCTCCCACCAGGTTCGCCACGGCAGAGACCACAGCCCGGCGCGTCTCGCCCGCCTCGGCCAGCCGCACGGTTTCGAGGGCGAACGTCGAGAAGGTCGTGAAGGCCCCGCAAAAGCCCGTCCCGAGGACGAGCAGCGCGTCGCCCTCGACGGGCAGCCCCACGAGCAGGCCCAGGGCGAGGCTCCCGAGGACGTTGACCGCCAGCGTGTCGGCGGTCCGCTCGTCGATGCGCTCGCCCAGGAGGTGGCGACTCGCCGCGCCGGCGATCCCCCCGAGACCGACGAGCACTGCGTCGATCACGCGACCCACCTCGCGACGCGGTCGCCGGCGACGACGGCGGCGAACCCGAGGGCGTACGTGGCGACGACGTAGCCACCGGCGATGGCGGGCGGGAGCGTCGCCGTCTCGAGGGCGAACGTGCTGTAGGTCGACAGCGAGCCACAGAAGCCCGTCCCGACGAGCAGACGCGCGTCGGGACCGGGCCAGCGAGGCAGGTGGGCCTCCGAGAGGAGAAGTCCGAGGAGGAAGGCCGCGAGTACGTTCGCGCCGAGCGTCCCGACGGGCAGTCCTGACCCGAGCCAGCCGTCGATCGCCCACCGGAGGATCGCGCCGAGGAAGCCGCCGGCGCCGACGAGCGCCAGGTCCCGCCAGCGCCCGTCCAGAATCGAGGCCATGCAGTTCCTTCCTCTCGCGGGCCGGTACTCCACGGTTTCGGTGTAGCGGTCACGCGGATCCCCCTTGGACCGCGGACGCGCGCGGGCTCGCCCCGTCGTGGGGCGCCTCCCGCTCGCGAACCTGGATCGTGTGGACGGTCTCGGTCGCGTCGTCGATTACGAGCGCCTCGCCCACCCCGGTCGGCATGCGGTCCGCGACGGACGCCGAGAGGTACGACGGGCGCACGTCGGCGAGGGCCTCGCGGTCCGCCCGGCTCGTGAGGCGGTGGACCACGACGACGTCGGCCTGGGAGATGGCCACCGGCGGGAGCGCACTCGGTCGCTGGGTAGCTGCGACGAGGGAGACGCCGGGATGGCGACCGCGCGTGAGGAGTCGCCGGAGCGCCGACCCGGCGACGCCGTCGAAGAAAGCGTGGGCTTCGTCGACCAGGAACCACGGGAGTCGGTCGAAGGCCCCTGCGACGCGGCCGTCGTAGCACCGCGACGCGACGCCCGCCGCGACGGCGTTCATCGCTGGCCCGTCGAGACCGCTGAGGTCGATCGTCGTACAGCCGGCCGTGTCGATAGCCGCTGGCTCGCCGGCGTCGAAGACGTCCCACGTCGCGGCCAGGCGGAGGTGGTTGGCGGCCGCGCGGCGGGCCGCGGGGGCCGCGTCTGCGTCGGCCACGCGCGCCCGCAGGTCGGCCAGCGTCTCGGACTCGCCGGCCGCGCGCCAGACCAGCGATCCGGCGGGGCCGGCAGGATCCAGCGAGAGGAGGTCACACCAGGCTCGCGGGCCGAGCGTGGCGGTCGAGACGGTCGGTTCGACGTCGTTCGCGGGGATGGCGTGGTCCCCGTCCGCGAGCGAGCGGAAGACGCCCATCGGGTCGGCTATCGTCGGACTGACGCCGGCCGTGCGCGCGAGCTCCTCCGCGAGGACGCCCATCGTGTGGGACTTGCCGTACCCGCGCTTGCCGACGATCAGGACGGCGTGGGGACCGTCGACGTCGAGGCCGACGGGCGCACCGGCGCTGCCGTCACGGGCCCGGTATCGGCCGAGGTGGGCGACGTGGTCGTCGCTCGCGGTCGGGAATTCGACACCACCGTCGCGACCGAGGACGCGCATGGGCCGGCCTGGCGCTGGCCCACTCATAAACCTCCGGCCGAGAGTTTATGAGCGATAGCGGGGCCAGGGGAGGCCATGTTCGACGCACTCCGGCGCGACGAACGCGCCATCGAGGGGTTGCCGATCCGACTCGTGATCGCGCTCGTCGTGGGGATCGCCAGCCTGAGCGTGATGATGAATACCATCTCCGGCCTGGGGTCACTGGGTGTCACCGAACTCGACGTCCAACCGGAGCCAGAGATCGTCGCCCCGGAGAACACGTCCGTGGACGTGACCGTCGTCGGCCCAGAGGGGAGTGCCATCGCCAACGCGACGGTCATCGCAAAGAGCGGCACGGCGCGACTCCCTGGCGTGCAGACCGCCACGACGGACGACAGCGGCGTGGCGACGCTACAGGTGGCTCCCTCCCTCGGCGCGAACCAGGCCGAGGGGACGGTCGTGTTCGACGTGAAACCGCCCGACGGGAGCTACGCCGACAGGCGGTCCAACACCGCGCTCCTGGTGGTGGAAAACTGAGTCAGCGGCCTCGCTGGCGGTCCCAGTCGATCCACTCGAGTTCCCAGCCCTTGCGTCTGCGCGCGTCGCGGGCGGCGAACTCGCGGTCCTCGCGGCGCGTCCGGTTGCGCTCGACCGTGTCGTGTTGCTCGCCCTCGAGGAGCATCGGCTCGAACGCACACGCACCGTGGCGCTCGACGTCGCCGTCGGCGTCGACGACGGCGAGGTGCTGGGTGCCCGCCCCCAGCGGCATGACCAGCCGACCGTCCGCGGCGAGCTGGTCGACGAGCGCGTCAGGCGGGCGAACGGCCGCGGCCTCGACGAGGATCCGGTCGTAGGGCGCGTACTCGGGCAGGCCGTCGGCGCCGTCCCGGCAGTCCACGAGGACGGCCTCGTAGCCGGCGTCGGCCAGATTGGCCCGTGCCTCGTAGACGACGCGGCGGGTGATGTCGACGGCCTGCACGTCCCGCTCGCCGACGAGTTCCGCGAGGAGGGCGGCCGTGTACCCGACGCCCGCCCCGACGACGAGGACGGAGTCGTCCGGCTCCGGTGCCAGCGCCTCGACGAGCCGCGCCACGGTGCTCGGCGCGAGGACGCGCGTCCCGAGATGCTCGACGTCGCGGTCGGCGTAGGCCTCTCGGTCCTCGGGGAGGAAGGCCTCGCGCGGAACCGCCCGCATCGCGACCGACAGGGACTCGCTGTCGACCCAGCCCTTGCTCTCGTGTTCCAGGCTGTCGACCATATCGTCACGGAGCACCGCGGGGTCCATACCACCGTTCCGGTCCGGGTGGTTAAGAATCGTACGCCCGAACCCCTCACTGGAGCGGCACGAACCGGACGCCCCCGTGCGATTCCGTGACGAGCGACCCGTCCGATTGGACGGTCCCGCGGACCAGTCGCTGGGAGTCCTCGCCGATGGGCGCGAGGACGGTCCCGCCCGGTCGGACCTGCTCGACGACGGCGGACGGAACCTCCGGCGCCGCGCAGGTCAGGTAGGCGCGATCGAATGGCGCGCGCTCGGGCCATCCCTGGCGCCCGTCGCCCGCGCGCACGTGGACAGCCTCGTACCCCAGGTCCGCCAGGGTCTCTGACGCCTCCCGAGCGAGTCGGTCGTGGTACTCGACGGTAGAGACGTGCTCGGGACCGACGATCTCGGCGGTAACGGCCGCGTGGTAGCCACACCCGGTGCCGATTTCCAGCACGTCGTGTCCGGGCTCGAGGTCCAGCATGTCCGTCATGACCGCGACCATGTGGGGTGCGCTGATGGTCTGGCCCTCGCCGATGGGAAGTGGGGTGTCGCGGTAGGCTGCCTCGCGGCGGCCCTCCGGGACGAACTCGTGGCGCGGAACAGCCAGCAGGGCCGCCCTGGTCCGCTCGTCGAGCGAGTCGGCGCGCGTCAGGCGGTCGACCAGGTCGCGCCGGGCGGTCGCGAAGTCGGCCATCACCAGGCCGACCAGGCGCTGGTCGACTCGTCGCGGACGTACAGCCGCTTGACGTCCTTCGCCTGGGCGGCGTCGCCTTCGAAGTCCAGCTTCTCGTGCTCGTAGCCCGTCGCGTCGTCCCGCAGGTAGATGCCCTCGACGGAGAACTCCTCGTTGCTCAGTTCGTCGGTCTCGCCGACGACGAACTCGTAGTCGCCGGGGACGTGCAGCGTCAGTCCCCGGGTCTCGTCGTGGGCGCCGCCCTTGGGATGGGCAGTGACGTTGACCGCGACGTTGCCGACCGCCCGACCCCAGATGGTCTCGACGTCCGCGGCGGTCGCCTCCTCCGTGCGATTCGACTCGAGTTCGAGGCTCGTGATGCGGACGGTGTGGACGGCTTCGTCCGTCTCGAGGAGGAACTCCTCACCTTTCGCCAGCCGCTCGTCGGCCGGGGCCTCGACCGTCGCCGGGACGGACTCGTCGCCCTGCGAGACGACGACCCGCCGCTCGACGGTCTCGCTGTCGGGCAGTTCGGACTTGTGGACGTGGCCGCAGTCGCCACAGCGGACGGTGGCCTGGCCGCCAGGCGAGAGGACCTCGTGGACCGTCTCCAGGTCCGGGGAACAGGCCGGACACGGGAGCGCGACCCGCGCTGCCGTTTCTGTCATTGGCTGTGATTACTCGCCCGGCCGTAAAAGGGACGCGGGCCAGGGCGGAGTGCTCGTTCCCGTCCCGCCGGGGCCCGAGGATACGCCCACCCCGAACCACGAAACATATACAGTCAGGCGACCGCTGATCTAACGTGTTATCGAGACGGCAGACCCTCCGTGCGATGACGGCCGCCGCAGCCGCTGGCACGGTCGGCTGCCTGGACGCGGTTCCCTTCCTCGGGAGCGACCCGATGGCCTTCTCGGCCGCACCGTCGACGGTGCCCGCAGCCGTCCGCGAAGCGGCCGGCTACGAGGAGACCAACCGGTCGGAACTGGAGATCGAGCGGACCGTCGAGGCCGCCGGCCAGACCCAGCAGGTCGTGGTGACCAACCAGCTCGTCGAATACGGCAAGGGGGTTGATTTCGGCCCGCTCGACCTCCCGATCGCCGGTCGCGTCCAGGCCGCCATCGTCACGGCGCTCACGACGCCCCAGGTCCACGTCCTCGGTCGGACGTTCAACCCCGTCGCCGACATGAGCGCCGCCGACCTCGCCGCGATGGTCCAGAGTCGCTACGAGGGCCTCGGCGACGTGGAGCAGGTCGGCGAGGAGACCGCCACGGTCGCCGGGAGCCCGACGACCGTCGGCGAGTTCGAGACCCGCGCCCAGCTCGTCGGGCCCGGCGTCGGCGTGGACCTCACGCTGCACATCTCCCAGGCGGTCGCGGTGGGCTCGGACCTGGTCGTGGCGGTCGGTGGCTATCCCTCGCTCGCGCGGCGTCGCGAGCGAGACGACGTCTTTTCGATGTTCGAGGGGATCGAACACCAGGGGTGAAGGGGTCGGCTGGCCCCGCCGCGTCCGACTATGGCCGTGGCAGTTCGACCTCGGTTCCGTCGGCGTAGACGGTCGGCTCCGTCAGGATACCGTCGAGGTGGATCGGTGCGCTGGTGTCGCCGCCGATCCCGTGGTCGTCGCCGATGGCGAAGTGGACGGTGCCGCCGGCCTTCTCGTCGAGCAGGACCGAGCCGACGAGGTCCGTGACGGCGACGTTCGTCCCGATGCCGAGTTCGGCCAGGTTGTAGGCGGCGTCGCCCGCCTCGGCGGCCGCGTCCCCGAGTTCCTCGCGCAGGGCGGGATCGTCGACGCTGGTGACCATCCCGTCCTCGACCTCGATGGTGATCTCGCGGCCGTCCAGCGCCCCGTGGGGCATCATCGTCCCGTCGACGACGATGGTCCCGTCGGCAGTTTCCGGGCTGACGAACACCTCGCCGGCCGGCAGGTTCGAGAAGTCCCCTGGCTCGTGGACGATGCCGGTGTCCATGCGCCACTCGCGCGCGCCGGGCCGGAGCGTGATGGCAGTCCCCTGGGGAGAGGTGACGCGAATCTCCCCGGCCCCGTCCACCTGGGCGAGGGTCTCCTCGCAGGCGCCGCGGATCTGCTCGTAGTCTGCGTCGAGGCCCATCAGGAAGACGCCGTCGGTGATGCCGGGGAGCGTGGCGATGCGGGCGCCGGCCTCCTGTGCGGCGGACCGGGCGCGCGTGTGGCTGATGCTCTTGGTCGTCGGGGCGAGTACGACGTCGGCGCCGGCCATCGCGGCGGCCACCGGCTCGGGTGGCTCCCCGCCGTGCTGATCGCCCGGGGGGTAGCGAACGAACGCGGTGTCGCCGGTGATATCCGTCGCGACGGCGTAGAGGGCCTCGCCGATGGCCTTGCGCTGGTCGTCGGTGACGATGACACACGACTCGTCGGCCTGGAGGCCCATGCACTGCTTCACGGCGGTCTCGGCCGGGGCGCGCAGCGAGGCGTTGCTCATACGCCGGCGTGGGGCGGGGGCGGAATGAGGCTTTGGCTCGCGGCGGACAGTGCGACCAGTTGCGCACCCGCGGGCGGACACAATCGGGCCTGCGGTGCAGTCTCGGCGGTCGGTC
>Ga0207756_100391_pt1 | contig 16209 bp, 18 predicted proteins | sample A23M1SouthBayCA_FD_187748 | JGI IMG/M metagenome (GOLD analysis project Ga0207756, IMG submission 187748) | Aerobic enrichment media microbial communities from Eden Landing Ponds, California, USA - A23 M1 (3) (SPAdes) | ecosystem: Environmental > Aquatic > Marine > Unclassified | place...
CACGGCCCCTCGACGGCGTACCCCTGCCGGTGACACCAACGACTTCTTCACGAGACGAGGCTGTTCGATGTTGCTCTCCGAGTATACAGCTGAATGACATCGTACCCCGCAGCATCACCGACGTTCGCGATCATAATCTCAGCGAAGATCATCCTGCGGGTGGCAGTTCGGTCGCTGACAGCGGAAGGTTACCGTGACGACTGTAGAGTGTTTCCGATAATAGAACAGCTATTCCGACAGGATGTCGGTGTGTCGGTGATAGAATGTGTTGAACGTCTAATTTTGTACCAAAGATTCTCCGAATAGGTTCTTATGTCACGTGTTGAGACATATATTCTGTAATAGAGAACAGAGAGATCGGAGAGTAAGAGCGTTCGATCAGTTAGGTAAATAGAGCGATCTCGATGTTTCAAAGCCGTAAGGGCGGGGAGAAAACGTTAGACTGGAAATGAGACAGATCTTGGTCACGTCCTCGATCACAGCGACGACACCGGAACCGAAGCGATACAGGGGTACACGTGGTAGCGATACGCATTCTGGGCGCGTTCTGTCCGCTTGCTTGTCGAGTAGTCGTGTCGATGTGCCACGCGATCGTGAATATGAAATTACATCGATTGTCATAGCGTCACTATCGTTCTGATATTACGAACAGATGTTGATTACAAAATTACAAGTGTAATGGAGAGGAGATCTGCGAACGAATTGATGAAGCGTCGGTGAGGGAGTCTCAATGATTGTTACCCGGCCTTGGTCGGTCGTTTTACCTTAGAGAATGAGGCGGACGAGTTCACAGAGTCGATACTGAATTCGACCGGTTCAGCGGAGGTATCGAATGGATCGACTTGTCGTTTGTGGGGCAAGAGCGAACGCCGCGATAGATGGCTGAAGGAAATATTCGATATCGCTTGGAATCATATCACTTTTCGATATAAGTATATATCTCGAGAGGTATGGAATTGATATGGATCTCGTTGCTATTCACGACTGGTTCATAAAGTAGATCGACAGCCGAACTCGACTGCCTCCGCGGACCAACTCGCGGCTGACGAAAAGTTGTTCCACCGTCACGATCGGTAGTTCTAGCAATACAGCGCGGTTGATCCGTACGCGGACGAAATCCAGTACGTAAGTCCCGTTCGACGGCAAGGAAACAGACGGCGCGATCGTTTCTGATCGAACTACACGGGCGCTATCAGCTCAATGACGTGGGCTTTCTCGTCGATAGCGCAGACCACCTCGGACCAGATCTTGTCGAAGCAGGCTATCGATTTCAAGATATGCAACACGAGGACTGGCATGGTATCGAACATATCTTTTTCAAAAGAGGATACAGAACATTATGTTTCTCGGACAATTCGGATGATGTCGACATACAGACAGTTAAAGGCTGGCTCGAAAACACCCGACGTTAACCGCGATTCACGCCGAAGGTAACGCCGCCGAAGTCTGTGGAAGGGCTTACTCCCTGTTTATCAAGAATGACGGGGATATGATAGGAACACGCAGCGCTGGAAGTCGCGATTTTCGACACCTCTCATTTCTAGTGGTTTCCAGTGTAGTCTGGTGGTTTCCAGTGTAGCGACAGAGACAGCCGACGGGGCTTCTATTGATTGCGGACACACCCGGGGGTGAGTAACGACCACGAGCGATCCGATCGTTGCTAGTTCAGTGTCTGCTGCTCGTTCAGCCACCTCTTCGCAAGTTCGTTGAAATCAACCGATTCGAATCGCGAAACAGCCTCAAGTACCTCGATGGCTGTCGACGGCTCGACGCGGAGTTCAAACGTGTAGGCCTCGCCGCCGACGGAGCCCGAGGCAGATTTACGCGCGCGAATGATACTCAACATGTCAAGCTCGATGAGGTGGTCACGCATCCGGCGTTGGGCCAAGCGATCGGCGTCAATATGGTCTGAGAGAGATGTATAGACATCATAGACGTCACGGGTCCGAATCCCGGAATGACCGCCAAGTTCGAGAATCGTCACCGCTGCCAGCGCGAGGTGTCCCTGGGTGGTGAGCTGTTCCATCCCCTCGATGATGAGTTCTCGCTCAGCTTCGCCCTGAGCGGCTCGGACGTGCTCTTCTCCGACGTGTGCATCACCCTCGGACTCAGCAATCGCAGCGGCTTTTCGGAGGTACTTGATCGCCTGGCGGGCACTCCCTTTGTCCTGGGCGGCGTACGCGGCACAGAGGGGAATCACGTCGTCAGACAGGATTTCTGAATCGATACGAAGGAGCGTACAATCGGTCCGATCGGCGTCTATTTGGTCGAAAGCTTTGGCAAGCGAGCCATCGTCGTCGTCCAGATCGATGTTGATCTCGAACTCCTCGCCCTCTGGAGTTTCATACACGAGCGATGTGTCACGGAAGGCCTTGCTCGCACGGCGGGAGAGAATATCGCGGAGTTCGTCCGCATCGTACGGCGCAAAGAAAATAGAGTCATCGTAGAGACTGTCTTTCGCGGCAGGATCGAGGTTATCACGCCACTGGAGGTCGTTGCTGATGCCGATAATTGACGGATAGACATCGTCGTTGACGTAGTCCTTATCGCGTGCACGAGGGAGGGAGTAGAGGATCTTGTCGTCCGTACCGAGATTATCAATCTCGTCAAGGACGATGATAACGGTCCCACCGACCTCGTTCATCGCGTCCCAGAGGTGGTCAAGGACCTTCTGCATCGGATGGCCGTTAGGGTTCACCCCACCGAGTTCCTCACAGAGTCCACACGCGAGCGTGTAGCTCGAGGAAATTCCTTCACAGGAAAAGAACACGGTTGTCAGATCGAGATCCTGAGCGTCAGCGAACGCCTCCAGCTCGGCCAGCTCTGCCTTCGCGGCCGCCGTCTTCCCCTGTCCAGCCTTGCCAGAGAGGAACGTGTTCTCGGCGCCGGCACCGCGGGCCGCGGGCTTCAACGAGCGTCGAAGCTTCAAGATCTCGTCTTCCCTCTCCGGCAACGTGGTTGGGGTGTGTCCCTCTTTGAGATAATCCTCGCCGCCGACCGCAAAGATCTCGGAGGTCGTTGAGTACGGAGACGAGTCCATTGTGTACATTTGGTGTATCCAACCCACATAAACCCCCGTGTCCGTAATGTCCGACTTGTCCGAATAACCCCCCATCTCGTCCGGGATTACAATCAGTTCATTGACACACAGCAGGTTCGCGTTTGGAGAGGAACTTCACCCTACCTTCCACCCCCGCCCCCGGGGTTGTCCGCAATTCAACAACACGAAGTGGGGCGGGAACTCGCTCACGGTGGTGTTGGCTGGTGGACTGCGTTTGGTCCAGCAACGAAAGGAAGGCAAACACCCTACCCCCGCCCCCGGGGTTGTCCGCAATTCGAGTGTAGGAATGTATAGTGACTAGATCGACAGAGCAGCAACAGTATTTAAATAACTATATTCTACGATCGGATCTGTCGTTTTAGGCCTTCTATCTACTATATATATCTTATAATAGAAAGAGTTATAATATACGTTACCGGAAGAAAATGGAATTTGTCACGCTGATCGGCAGTCCTCCCGAAAGTCGGCTTTGTTGACCCGACTATGCCGGCCCCCCTGTTTTTCCGGATAATTGCGGACAACCCCGGGGGCGGGGGTACTACCAGATAACACCAATCGAGAATCATCGATCGAGAATCATCGAGTCGCGTTACGTTAGAGGGTGAGGCGCTCGACTTCAGAGTGTCTATGGCCGAAACCGAGCGCCGCAGCAGACGTGTCGCGTGGATCGACTTGTCGTTTGTGGAGCGAGATTGAACACCGCGATGGGCGATTGAAGTAGGGATCCGCTGTTACTTGTTCGGTATGTCTCAACGAGAAGTGAGTGATTTCTCGACGATTACGGGATTGATCAGAGACGTCGCTATCCACAACTGGCTTCATAAAGCCGACTACAGCCCATCTCGACCGTCTCCGAGGATCAATCCGCGGTTGACGAAAAGATGATCCGCCTTCACGGTCAGCAGTTCTGGCTGCACGGCGCGATTGAACCGTATACGAACGAAATACGTCATCGCTCCTGTGAAATTGCGGACATCCCCGGGGGTGGGTACTGTCCAAATACGGTACTGTCCAAATAATGTTCTATTTCGCAATGGCGGCCGACCATGACTACTGTACCTTTCTCACGCCCGCCCGTCGATCGTTTCTCAACCGTCGAGAGCGGTCCTCGTCGATAGCATGGGATTGTCCAGTACCGATTGTCTCGGTTCGTTGCCGCCGCCGATCTCGACGTCACCCGTCAGGTGCCGCCGGCAAGATACGGGTGGCGAGATACGGGTTGGAACTCACTCGGACACGCCAGCGGCTATAATAATCAAATTCCAATACTATATATTTTTCTTATATATCTGGTGTTCGTAGGGCTCGATGTACCGTTCACACCGAGTTCACAAGGCCGATCCGAAGCCAGAAACGAGTCGGTGTCTGAGTCACGTTTCGGTTGGTAAAACGGACTCTGTTCGACGATGAATGGCTGTACGCAGCCGTCGTTCCCGTTTCGACCGAATTCCCACACGGCACGCGTGAGTCGACGAGAGCGAACGCGATCACTGACGAACGCGATCACTGGCCCGTATCTCGCGGAGGTCGGTGACAAACACGACGTGGCTGGCGCGATCGTTACCGTTGATGGCGCGATTCCACGTCACCGAGCCTATCGCAAACACGATTTCGAGTTCAGAGGCGCACGACATATCCTAGAAATATATTATATGAACCCAATACTACCGCCAATATATCAGTTTCAATTCATACTCCCAAAACATACGATTCCTTACTAGTCCAACAACGTCGAAACAGAAACTAGTCCAACAACGTCGAAACAGAAACTAGTCCAACAACGTCGAAACGGAAGCTGCTAACGAGTGGCTGCGATCGCTCGCTTTCACCTGCAAGCAGGTTCTCCGATCACCGAAGCGGTTCAAGCATCGGCTCGTCGAACGTCGTCGGCTCACCGGTGCGGTCGAAACAGCCGTATTCGGTGACGCCATCGATGTTCGTCGTGTCACCGCTCGAAAACTCCTGTGCGACGCGGACCACGTCTCGATCGACGGCGACCACCTCGCAATCGACGCGGAGCTCCGATTCGAAAGGTACCGGTGCCGTGAACTCCCAATGCCAGCTACGGGGCTTGTACGGCCACTTCTCGCCGCTCGTCTCCCCAACGCTCAGCCCGTGCTCTGCAACGAACGCTTCGAGAGCGGTCCCCGCAAATCGCGGATATTCCTCGAAGTACGCCAGTTCTGCACCCTCGACGTACGGGCTCCGGATCGGGACGGTCGTCCCGTATGACGGGAGCGGTTCGGGCTGGGGGACCGCGGTCGGATCCGTGTCTCCGCCGTCTCTCACGCGTTCGGACACCGGTTCCGGACCGGGGTCGACATCGTCGTCGACGCGGGCGGCGGCGTACGCGTCTCGCGCTGGCTCGGGGAGTGGTAGTGCCCCGCCGTCGGGCCCGATCGTCACGTGTGTCGCACGCAACGTCGCGATCGGATCGCCGTCGCCGTCGGTCATCTCGTACTTGAGGTCGAGGCTCGATTCCCCGACTGCGACCGGGTCGACGTCGACGTTCACCACATCGCCGATCGCGGGGTAGCGGTGGACCCTCGCGTCGACGACGACGGGAGCGTACGGGATTCCGTCGTCTTCGAGGATCGCCGAGAAGGGGTAGTCGAACGCCGCCGCCAGCTCTTGGGTCGATATCAGCTGCCAGTCGAAGATCGCCGCCTCGTGAGCGAGCGGGCCGGCGAACTCGCCGAAGTGGACGCGCTTATTACTGATAGCTCGCATAGCGCGTTCTACTCGACCGGCAATAAGAATGTACAGGAAACGGCAAACGAGTCCAGACCGCGGCTCGTACCTCACCGCCCGGTGCCCGGAGCCGAATCGGCCGCCGCAGTGTCAACATCGGGGTCACGCCGCTCCACGAGTTCGTGGTTCTCGAGGGTGAGGACTTCGGTTCCGTCCCGCTTTTTCGCGACGATCCGCTCGTGAACGACCCCCACTGACGGATCGCTCTCTGAGGGACGTGTCCCGAGCACCGTCGTCTCGACGGTGATCGTGTCGCCCGGTCTAACGGGGGCGTGCCACCGGACGTCGTCGATCCCGACCCCCGCGACGACCGCTCGCTTACTCCGGACCGCATCGACTAACAGCCGTACGGACAGCGATAACGTGTGGTAGCCGCTGGCAATGATCCCGTCGTAGCGGCTCTCGGCCGCCGCCTCGGGGTCGGTGTGGATCGGAAGCGGGTCGAACTGCTCGCCGAACTCGACGATATCGTCGGCTGTGACCTCCGTCTCGCCGCATCGGATCGTTCCTTCCTCGATGTCTTCGAGGTATCGGGTCTCCTCGCCTAAATCGGTCATCGGCTCGAGCGACGGCTCCTGACCACATGAGTGTGGCCCTTCTCCTCCGGGGACGCCTCACCGTTCGCGGCGCGCTTCCGCGCTCGCTCCCTCGAATGTTGGTAAGGGTTTTATTGAACACCGTCCAGTATCCCTCGGCAAGGATGGCAGGAAAGTACGTCACGTCCGAAAACAACTTGCCCGACGATCCGGAGGGGGAGGAGATCCGGCTGCAGGTGAGCGACGAAGAGACGAAGGAAATCTTCGATATCAAGGCGAGAGTCGACAGGGATCCGGAGAACCTCGCAGACCCCGAGCGGCTCACCGTCGTCAAGGGTCCTCACGAGAACATCGAGGAGGAGTGGTATCTCGACGTGATCGAGACCGACGACGGCAAGCAGGTCGACAGCGCCCTGCTGGAGGCGACGATGGAGGACGTCAACGACCAGTCGACGGTGATCAACACCCGATCGGAGGAGGTGAAGACACTGCTGCAGTACCTCACCGAACGCGGCGAGTTCGAGTCGGTGTCGGAGGCCAGCCGGACGATCATGCTGGAGTACCTCTCCGACGCCTACCCGGATCTGGTCAGCGAGTACATCGACCTCAAGGTGGAGTCGGAGCGAAGCGAACTGGCGAGCGAGCTCCGCGAGGGCGAATGACCGCCGACAGCCTCCGAGAGTATCTCGGGGCCCTCGAGTCCTGCGGCGACCTCCACCGGATCGACGAGCCCGTCTCGTGGAACTTGGAGGCCAGCGCCGTGACGCTGCTGTTGAACGAGGCCGACGGCGATGTGCCGCTGTTCGAGGACGTCGACACGGCCCGACTCGTCGGCGACCCGTATCGCGGCTCTCAGCGCCGGCCGTGGGACCGGATTGCGCTCGGGCTCGGACTCCCGCGGGACCTCTCGTACGAGGAGTACTACGAGTCCGTGATCGACCGGCTGAAGGACCCGATCGAGCCGCGGATCGTCTCGCACGACGACGCCCCGTGCAAACGGCGGATACAGACGGGCGAGGACGTGGACCTCCTCGATTACCCGTGGCCGTATATCCACGCCGGCGACGGTGGTCGGTACTCGAACCTCCACACCCTGATCGCCCCCGACCCGGACTCCGAGTGGGTCGACTGGTCGTACCACCGGTCGATGATCCACGACAGCGAGACGTCGAGCGTCCTGCTTTTGGCGGGCGAGCAGACGCCGAACCTCTACTACTACAAGTACGAGCGACGCGACGAGCCGATGCCCGTCGCGATCGCCGTCGGCGTCGAACCGGCCGTACAGTACACGTCCGTGATGTGGATTCCGACGGGGCGGAACGAGGCGGAGTACGCCGGCGGGCTGAAGCGGGAACCCGTCGATCTCGTCCCCTGTGAGACGAACGATCTCATGGTTCCGGCGAGCGCCGAACTCGTGATCGAGGGGGAGATACTGCCGAACGAGCGCCGGGACGAGGGACCGTTCGGCGACTACTTCGGCTACATGCACGGCCCCCGGCGGTCGATGCCGCTGTTCCGGGTGACGGGGATAACCAGCCGCGAGGACCCGATCATCCCGTTTTGCGTCGAGGGGACCGGCGTCGGCGAGACGGAGAACGCGACGAGTTCGATGGAGGTCGGCTGCGTCGGCCCGGACGCGACGCTGGGACTCCGCACCGCCGGCTTCGACGTCCAGTGCATCGCGCCGTGGAAGTCGACGCCGCGGACGGTGTACGTCATCTCGACGGAAACGACGGACCCGAGTTACCTCCACGACATGGCGAACTTCATCTTCACGACGTGGGGGATGTTACACGTCGACTTCTTCGTGTTCGTCGACGCCGACGTCGACCCGCTCGACCAACGCGCGGTGATCGAGGCGCTCGCGCTGCACGCCGACCCCGACGCGGACTTCCACCAGTTCGGCGTCGAGACGATGCCGAAGGTGCCGCTGAACATCTACCAGACGCCGACGGAGAAGGGAGACATCCAGACCGGCACCTCGAAGGCGAAGACCGCGAAGGCGTACATCGACGCCACGAGCGCCGGCGACGCGGACCGCGACGATCGGTTCCGAGACGACTCCGCCGACATCGACCGTCGGTACAGAGCGCGGCGCATCCTCGAACGGGCCGGCGTGGAGACGGGAGATCTCCCGTTCGCCGAGACGGAGGCGGACCGATGACCGCGCTCCGGGACCACCTCGACTGGCTCCGAGAGACCGACACCACCGTCGACGTGACCGAACCGGTCCACTGGGACGGGACGGTCGAGGCGGTGGCGGCGGAGGCGACTCGACACGGCTGCCCGGTCGTCCGGTTCACCGAGACCTCCGGGATCGCTCGGCTGGTGAGCGGCGTCTACGGCGGTCCCGACCAGTTCTTCTCGGACGACCGGGATCCGTGGGATCGGATCGCCGGCGCGCTCGGTCACCCGCCTGACGGCTCGTACGTCGATCTGATCGATCGGCTCGCGCGCTGGGAGCCCGCTTCGATCGACGAGCGTCCGGACGCGGAACCGGACGCGACCCTCCGCGACGGAGCGGACCTGTACGACCTCGGGCTACCGACGACGCGCGAGGGGGTTCCGCTCGTCTCGCTCGGCGTGATCGCGGCCGAGGTCGACGGCGAGACGACGTGGGCGCCGATCGCCGGACGAGGGCGACGAAGCACCGAGCTTCGGCTCTCGGTCCCGCGGCCGTTCGCCGAGTGGTGTCCGCCGCGGACCGACGTGAGCGTCCTCCTCGGGGTGTCGGCACCGGTGCTGATCGCCGCGTTGCAGGCGTGGACGCAGGGCCAGCCGACGCCGGACGCGCCGGCGCTCGCCGCCGGGCTGAGCGACCTCCAGTTGGCGACTATCGACAGGCGGACCGTCCCGGCCGAGGCCGAAGTACGCGTCGACGGCCGGCTGTCCGGTATCGACCCGAAAGACGCCGGCCGGACCGCGGCGTGGGAGATCGGACAGGAGACGACAACGGTCGCGGTCGAGACGACCGGAATCGCGACACGAGAGCAGCCGACGATACCGTTCGCGCCGTTCGACAGGCCCTTGGCCGACGACGTCCACCTGGCGTGTCTGGTCGAGGCCGCGAAGCTGTTCCGTCGGGTGAAAAACTACTGGGGCGTCTCCCCCGTTCGGTGGATACAGATCCCCGTCGAAGGGCGTCTCGGACTCTGTATCGTCTCGAGCGAGATCCTGTACGCCGGCTTCGAGTGGCAGCTCGCGAACACGCTGTTTTCGTTCTCGGACCTCTTCGATAAGGTGCTCGTCGTCGACGAGCAGGCGGACCCGACCGACCTCGCTCGGGCGTTGGACGACATGTGGGTGAAAGCGCACCCCGCGAACGACTGGGTGTTCAGCGAGTCGCACGCCTCCAGCGCCGCCGCGCCGGAATACCGCGACGAGGACGCCGGCTCTCGGCTCTACATCAACGCCACGTGGGACCCGCGCTGGGACGAGGAGTACATCGCGCCCCGGGTGACGATGGAGACCGCCTTCTCCGAGAGCGTCCTGGCGTCGCTGGCCGACCGCTGGGACGAGCTCGGGCTCGATGAGGCGGTCCGTCCCGACCGGCTCGACGGCGATGACTGATCCGCTCCGACTCCCCGTGGGCGAGGGGACGCCGGAAGGAGTGAACAGCGCGTACCTCCTGCCGGCCGAGCGTGCCGTCGTCGACCCCGGTCCGCCGACAGACGCGGCGTGGCGCGACCTCCGCGAGGGGATCGAGGCCGCCGACTACCGGCTCGACGACCTCGAACGAGTGTTTGTTACTCACTGGCACGCGGACCACGCGGGCCTCGCCTGCCGACTCGCCGACCGCGCGGACGCGACGGTACACCTCCACCGGCGCGACGCCCCGCTCGTCGGCGAGTACGCGAGCGCCCGGAAGCGACGCGTGCGGCGCGACCGCGAGACGCTCGAACGCTGGGGCGTCCCGGAGCCGGTCCGAGACGAGGTCGCCGACGGCGACGCGCCGTCGCCGATCCCGGACACGTACCCGGTTCGTCGGCACGGCGACGGCGACCGCGTCGGCGGGGTCGAGTTCGTTCACACGCCGGGCCACACCGCCGGCCACGCCTCGCTCCGCACGGAGACGGACCTCCTTCTCGGCGATCTCCTGTTGCCGACGTACACGCCCAACGTGGGCGGCAGCGACACCCGACTCTCCGATCCGCTGGGAACGTATCTCGACTCGCTGCGCCGGCTCGAGTCCGACGGGCTGACGGCCCATCCGGGACACGGGACGTCGATCGATGTCCCGGCCGAGATCGCCGCCGTGCGGCGCCACCACCGCGAGCGGGCGGCCGCCACGTTCGAGGCGGTCGCCGCCGCCGAGGAGCCGCCGACCCCGTGGGAGGTGGCGACGGCGCTGTTCGGCGAGCTGTCGGACATCCACGCGAAGTTCGGCGCCGGCGAGGCCGCGGCCCACCTCCGGCGACTCGCCGCCGTCGCCGTCGTCGAACCGCTCGACCGCTCGCCGGTCCGGTTTCGGGCGACGGTCGACGCGTATCCGACGGAGCGGCGGCTCACGCCGACGGCGACGGAACGGCCGAAAGGGAGTGAGGACTGACGACCGAGGTATCGGCGACAGCGAGAAAGGGACTGACGACAGCGGGAGAGGGACAGACTGACGACGGGTCCGGCCTTACTCGCCGGGCTCCTTGTCGCCGAGTTCGACGCCGAGGAAGTCGGGCTCGCGGTCTTCGAGGAACGCCGTGACGCCTTCCTCGGCGACGTCGGAGCCGAGCAGGCGATTCTGGAGCTCCCGCTCGTGGACGAGCGCGTCCTGAAGCGGCATCTCCAGCCCCTCGTTGACGGCCAGCTTGTTGTTGCCGACCGCGACGCTCGGCTTCTCGACGATCTGCTCGGCGAACTCGAAGGCGGCGTCCTCGATCTCCTCCGGCGCGAAGATCTTGTCGAAGATCCCCTTCTCGGTCGCCTCTTCCGGCGTGAACGTCTCGCCGGTGAGCATCATCTCGAGCGCCTCGGACCGATCGATATAGCGCGGCAGCAGCTGCGTGCCGGCCTCGCCGGCGATGAGTCCGAGGCTGATCTCCGGCATCCCGATGTTGTAGTCCTCGTCGTTGCCGACGTACCGGAAGTCACACGCGAGCGCGAGTTCGAGGCCCCCGCCCATGCAGTGGCCGTTGACCATCGCGATGAAGATGGTGTCCGTCGACCGGATCTTCATCATGACCTCCTTGCTGGTCTGGCTCGCGTAGCCGACCTGGCGGCCCGACTCCTCCGCGAGCTCCTGAATGTCGAAGCCCGTCGAGAAGAACGTGTCGTTGGCGCTGCCGAAAAGCACCGCGCGGACGTTCTCGTCGAAGCGGATCGATTCGACGGCGCGCTGGAGTTCGAGCAGGACGTCGATGTCGTGCGCGTTCGCCGGCGGCCGGTCGAGGCGAAGCACGCCCACGTGGTTATCTACTTCGGTCGTGAAATACTCGAGTTCTAGCTCGTCGAACGGTCGAAGCGACATACATGATACCGATCACGCCAACCCTACATAAATATTCCCCAAACGCCCCAAATTGGACAGTAGAGGCGCTGAGCATAGCGGACGCTGAACGGGGTCGCTCGGATTCCCCCCGATGTCGGCGTGTTTCCCTATCGGCCGGTGTCCGGATTCGCGCCGTCGTACTTGATCCGCTCGAACACGGTGTGACAGCCGTTGCAGTAGTACTGCGTTTTCGAGATCTCGCTCCCGAAGGCGGATTCCTGCTCCGTGTCCGTCGACTCACAGAACGGACAGGTCACGACGGGGTCGGTCTGTTGGTTCGTCATCGCTATCAGTTCATCGCGAACAGCTCGTTCTGTTTGCCGCTGATCTGCGTGACGTCAGCCTCTGCGATCGCGCCGGCGTCGGCGCGCCGTCGCGTCTCGTCCCACTCCCCGATCGGCGGCGCGTCCCAGTCGACGGCCTCCAGGGAGACGTCGGTATCGGCGAACAGCTCTCGGTAGTGCTCGGCGAACGCCTCGCGAAGCTCGGCGGCGGGTCGGTCGGTGAACCCGGCGTCGTACAGCGGGTCCGCGGACTCGTCGTGCGCGGCCGGGCCGATGAGCGCGAGCGCCTGCGGAAGCGTCTCCTCGAGCGTGGCCTGGATCGTCTCGGGGTCCTCGTCGGCGAGCGTCTCCAAGCGGGCGTCGTGGTACTCGAGGTGGAAGTACTCGTCTTCGCCGATCTTGGTGATCAGCCCGTCGAGGTCGTCGCGGTCGATCGCGTCCAGCATGTACCAGGCGGCGCGGTCGGTGGGCGCGATCGAGGCGAGGTATTCCGCCCAGTTCCCGTCGATCCGGTCGAGTGACGCCGCGTTGGCGAACTCCTCGGGCTCTCTGTCACCGTTGAGCCAGTCGGGGTCGCGACCCTGTCCTTCCAACTCGCGCACGAGCTGGCGAACGTGGCCGATCTCCTCTTGAGCGGCGCTGGCGCCGCCGATGTCGTCCTCGAGCGAGGGACCGGCGAGGCTCCACTGGGCGTACCGCTGGCCGAGGAGGATCTTCGTGTCGGTGATCGCCTGCACGTAGTCGACCGCCGGCTCGGGCCAGTCGCTCATTACGCGCTCACCTCCACGGTCGGCTTGGCCTCGCCCTCGACGTCGAGGAGGTGGTCCTCCCTGACGACGGCGAGTCGATCCCAGTCCTCCTCGTTGAAGGTATTTCGGGCGTACACTTTCGCGAGGCGGTCCGACTGGGCGGTGACGTTTCCGATGTGGATGGTGTCGTCGCCTTGGTTGACTCGTGCGAATACTTCGTATTTCATGTTAGAGGCTGATTCCGGATTCGTTCATTTTGCTTCTGACTTCGGGAGTGAGCATGTCCTTCGACCAGACGGGGTCCCAGACGACCTCGACGTCGACTTCGTCGACGCCGTCGAGCACGGTGAGGCAGCTCTCGACGTCGTTGTGGATCATGTCGTAGGCCGGGCACCCCATACAGGGGAACGACATCTCGACCGTGACGTGGCCGTCGGCTTCGTCGACGTCGTAGATCATCGCCATCTCGACGAGACTGACCGGGATGTGCGGGTCGGGGATCTCGTCGAGGACGTCCCACAGCTGCTGTTCGAACGCTGAAGCGTCGGCCCGTCGCTCCGCCACGAACTCGCCGCTCAGTGATGTCGTCGCCGCGCCGTCGGGGTCTGAGGATGCGCTCGACATGTTACACTTGGACGTTGACCGTGCCGGACTGGATCATGTTGACGTACTTTTCGTTGGCCGGGCCGCGAGAGCGCCATCGGTCGATGACGTCCGACCAGGAGATCGGCTCGTCGAAGCGCCACTCCTTGTTGTCGGGATCGAACGCGACCGGCATGTCGTACTCGAGCACGTATTTCTCCCGCTCCTCGTCGTAGTGGGCCGGCACGTCCAGGTCCAGTTCGTCCATCAGCGGCATCGCCCGGGAGAGCCAGTCCTGCCGCAGTTCGTCGTTGGACTTGCCCTTGATCCGGTACTCGAGCTGGTCGTCGTGCTTCTTTTTGTCGTCGGGCATGCCGAACCACTCGACGCCCATCGGGAACATCCAGTCGATCGCCTCCTGGAGCTGCCGGCGCGTCTTCTCGCTGTTGTTGGCGAGCCGGCGCATCCACGTCTCGCCGTGCCGGAGGTGGAACTGCTCTTCCTTGCTCACCTTCGTGAGCGCGCGCTTCCACGGCGCGTACGAGGTGTTCTCGTGAATGTCGCTGAGCAGCACGATCCCCGCGCGGTCGAACATCCCGTGGGCGGACACCAGCTCGGCGAAGTTGTCGATGTGCTGGTCGAACCCGTACGTGTTCCGGAACTCGTGGGGCTCGCGTTCGTAGATGAGCTCGTGTCGGTCCTCACCCAGGTCCTCCAGCAGCCGGTAGGCGATGTGACCGTGGCCCAACTCGTCCTGGATGACGCTGACACAGGAGGCGCGGGCGTCCATCGACGGCGCGTTGAGCGACTGGTCGTAGTACGCCGGCGCGCTCATCAGCTCGGTGTCCCCCGAAACGGTCAGGATCTGCTTGAGCGCCTTCTTGTAGCCGTCGGTCATCTCTTCGGTCGATTCGATCATCCGTCCGTTCTGCAACTCCTCCTTGAATCGTTTCTCTGTTGGCATAGCGCTGATCTCATCAATGCGTTTAGACTGCAAGGTTATAACTGTTTGCTGTATACGGTTCTTGTATCGGGCGATATCGGCCGATCGGGTGATCCGAATGGAATCTGCGGGGAAGCCGGAACGTGCGGTCCGAGAAGTCCGGACGCTCTCAGCGTCCGACAGGCCGGCGCTATCGCGTCTGCGTGAACGCCGTAGACGGCAACTTCCCGATCCGGACGGTCCGTAGGCGAGACGACCCCGTTGACCAGTGCATTTTTTGAGGGTCCGGTTTAGATGGGGACACATGACGTACGAGATACGAGAGGCAACGATGGACGACGGCGGAGAACTGTTGGACCTGTGGCACGGATTCACGAGCCACCTCTCGAAGCACGACGATCGCTACGAGCACAAGGAGGACGCCGACGATCGGTGGCTCAAGTACTTCGAGAACCAGCTCGTCGATTCCAAGTACGGGAACGTCATCGTCGCCGAACACGAGGAGACGGGTGACCTCGTCGGGGTCCTCGAGGCGCGTATCACGGGGAATCATCCGATCTTCCGGCTGCAGGACCACGGGTACATCAACGGTCACTTCGTCAGCGAGGACCACCGCGGGAACGGGCTCGGGGCGGCGTTGCTCGACGAGGTCCACGAGTGGTTCGCGCAGTCTCCGAAGGACGTCGACTTCTACCGTGTCGACGTCATCCACGGCGACGAGCGGTCCGAGGGGTTCTACGAGGCGAACGGGTTCGATCCGGTTGAGCACGTCTTCGAGCGGTCGATCGACCAGGAGTAGCGAGCGATGGTCGAAACCTACTCCGTGGAGTTCGTCGACGAGGGGCGGACGATAGAGATACCCGAGAACAAGCCGATACTCGAAGCGGCCGAGGAAGCGGGGCTCAGACCCCCGTACCAGTGCCGAATGGGCGTCTGCGGCGTGTGTAGCGCGATGATCGTCGAAGAGGGCGAAGTCGATCAGACGGAGGGGATGTTCCTCTCGGACAGCGAGAAGGACGAGGGGTACGCCCTCACCTGTATCGCGAAGCCTCGGTCGGATCTCCGGATCCGAACCGACGAGAGCCCCTGACTCGGCATCGCTCCCAGTTTCGTTACCCATTTCCGCAGGAGCGCAGACCGTTCTGACCCGCTTTCGAACCCTTTCGTTTGGCCCTTTTCGTTCTGAACCGTTCGTCCTGTGTACCGAAGACGCCTCGTCGATGGTGGCGTCTCCCGGCGGCCCCTCCGTTCCCGTTGTGACTTCGGCCCGCGATCGACGGCTCGTCTGACCCGGCCGAGGGCGTCGGCACCCAGTTGCCTCGTCTCGAAGCGCTCCGACATTTCTGTATACGTATTGTGTATACGACGGGAACCCGGATCGCCGCCGGAAAATTACAACCATATGAATGTAATTCTCAGGCGCTCAGATTTCTCGCTCGTCGAGGCGCGATCGAAATCGGCGCGTCGGGCTCGTAACGCGAGATGCCCCTCGTCGTTCGGCTCGCTCCTAGAGAGCGATCGGCTCGCCGAGACTGCCGTATACGTATACTGTATGTGTATACGCTAGTGTCCACGGGTCACCCTCCCCGGCGCGACGCGCCGCGTGCGGGCATCAATTACCCCCCGATATCGCGATCGAACTGCTCCGTCGAACGACGCTCATCATTGTCGTCGATCGGGAGATCGCGCCCAGAGGGGGGGCTCTGCAACCGATTCGCCGGGACGTGTCGGGAGAAGACGGGCGCGACACCGCGCGAGCACGGCGAACGACGAAATGTGGTGGGGAGAGAAACGACGATGTGGAAGGGAGAACGACGAATG
>Ga0207756_100392_pt1 | contig 16044 bp, 16 predicted proteins | sample A23M1SouthBayCA_FD_187748 | JGI IMG/M metagenome (GOLD analysis project Ga0207756, IMG submission 187748) | Aerobic enrichment media microbial communities from Eden Landing Ponds, California, USA - A23 M1 (3) (SPAdes) | ecosystem: Environmental > Aquatic > Marine > Unclassified | place...
GGCCGCCGCCTCGTCGTCCGAGATTCCCAGCTGGAGCCAGAGCGCCGACACGTCGCCCCGGGACTCCTTGCGTTCGAGCACCTCGTCGACGATGCCGGGCACTTCCTCGCTCGGGCGGAACACGTCCACCAGGTCGACGTCCGCCTCGACCTCGGCGAGCGAATCCGCGGCCTCGACGCCCAGAATCTCGTCGGCGAACGGATTGACCGGGACGACCTCGTAGCCGTGGCGCTGGAGGTAGGCGGGCACGTCGTGGGCGGCCTTTCCTTCCGTGGTCGAACAACCGATCACCGCGACCGTTTCGAGTTCGAGCAACGACCGTACCTCCTCGTCGGTAGTGAGTGGCATCGCTCGTGACTACGACCCCGGACGGCTAAAGAGTCGCGCCGTCGCCGGGGGTTTTCACCGGCAGCAACGGGCCCCGGGGCGTGGTAGGACTACGGCGCCGGTGATCAGCCTGCGAGCCTGATCTCAGGGTCCTCGTCCTCGGAGACCGTGACGATCCCGTCGAACAGCTGTTTGAGGGTGTTCATGGTCTTGTCGTCGTGAGCGGTCGAATCGATGGCAAACAGACCCAGGCCGTTGACGCTCTGGATCCGGCCGGTGAACACGTGCAGAAACCGAAACACGGTCTGGAGGTCCGAATACATCAGCAGCGTCGACAGCGAGTGGAGCATGACGCGGTTGCGCTCGATGTTGCGGTCCTGGTAGAACATCTGGAGGAGCTCCGAGAGCTTGATCCCGATGCCCGTCATGTCGACTGGCGAGGAGGCATACTTGATGCGGTCGTCGTCCCGAACGTCGTTGACGCCCTGCTGTCGAGTGACGCAGTCGACGACTGCGACCGGCTTCCCGTCTACGTCGATCCGCTTGCCGTAATCCTCCAGAATCCGGTCGGCGTTATCCTTGGTAGTGACGATGATCGCGCCTTCATCACCTCTGGTCCCCTCGGCGAGGACGTCGAGCGCCAGCCCCCGCTTGCCGGTGAGCGGTGGGCCGGAAAGCAGGATGTTCGTGCCGGGATCGACCTCGACGTCGAGCTCGGGGCCGAGATCGTACATCAGCGGGGTCCCCGTGGGTTGGCCGTAGCTGCAGGCTTGGCTTCCCCGAGACAGTTCCACTCGCCGGGAGTCATTAGGTGATAACACCAAACAGGGAGCCAGTAATATTCTTTTTGATTACTCGACTGGGGAAGCGGGATTCTCGGCTGTCGCCGTCGCCATCTGGTGGACCCCCAGTGACACCGCCAACACCCGTCGATTCCCGATTACCGGGGCCCATCCGGGAGCGAAACCACGCCATTTATACACGCCTCCCGACCATCCATCATATACGGGCGCTTAGCTCAGTCTGGACAGAGTACTTGGCTTCGGACCAAGCTGTCGCGGGTTCAAATCCTGCAGCGCCCACTTACTTTCTAATCGCTCCGCATACACCGGACGGCGTAGGGGAGTATATAAATAGTATCATAAATACGAGGAGTGATTTCAGTATGTCTCATAATGGAACCCCGCTGTCTTGCGGTTTTCCGAATACAAGCCCGGTGAATGTATAATCTCGGTATTTAAATGTGTGCTCCAGGCTGCCGTTCAACCTCCCCAAATCGACCCCCAGACCACCAATAGATTTAAATATCTGTAATTGGCTTTAAGAGTGGTTTTGACAGCATTTGAAACGCCAGAAACGTGGGAAACAATTCCAAGGAAAGATACGATTCCTATGTTTCCAATGTTGCCGACGAACGAGAAATCGGAGACATTTCTCACGCGCACTCGCTCCCGCCGAGGCGCGGAGTGTACGATTGGATATTATCGCTGATCAACCGTTGTAAAAAAGGAAGGGGGATCGCAAATGGAACGTCATCCATCGCCGTCGGCGTAATCGGCGAGGGAGGACTGCGGGCCTTCAAGCCAATCCCCGTCAGCGTTTTCGAGACCGCACCGAATCCGCGACGCCCGCGCCCACCGCGGATCCTGCTCGATACCGATGAACCGCCTCCCACACTCCTGCGCCGCAAATGGGATCACCCCGTACCGCAGAACGGGTCAAGAACGATCTGCTCCTCACGCGTGACGAGAGGAACGAGGAAATCGCGAGCCAGATTGACCGGCTTGACAGTGGGTTGTGAGAAGCTGGTGACACCCTCCTGCCCAGCCCGTCTCTGGCGCCGGTATCCAGGCGGCGCACGCGTTGCTGGGCGGGCTTGATACTCAATCCTACGTCTGGTAGCCGAAAACACTTGCACGGTGGTGTGTCCCCTCAAAAAGTTCCAACTATCTGAAAGCAAATAATTACAACAGACAAGCGTCACAGTACGCGTGCCCGCCTCACCGCGGGAGGGCTTGCGGGGAGTCTTCACACTTCCCCTTCGGAAGGCAATCCTGGCCGGCGGCTAAGTTGCTATTTTGACAAATATTGCTTTTTTGATAAATTCGAGATATGACCAACAGAGACCATGACCTCGACACTCTTGAGAGGAATCTGGAGGAGATCAAGCGTGCTGACGGCGAAATGGAAAAGCAGATCGCGATTTCGAACTACCACGCAGCGGTCAACACGCTGGTCGATCACTCGCATCGATTTGCTTCCAGCGAAGAAGCAGAGGATTGGATGCTGGAGCAGAAGCGGGACGAACTGAAGGAGTTGTTTCAAGAAGGTGAGTAGATGAGCTTGGACAATTTGCCCTTTTCGAAGAGGAGATCCTCTTAGCCGGCCGTACGGATATCGGTTTCACAGACCCTGCGCAACTAACGGCCATCATGCTTCTCGAAACAACAAGGGCGTGAGGTATTGGAAAACGATGAGAATCGGCAAGCGTACTGGGAAATCTATTTCCGAACTATAGACGGGCTGACAGGAGAGATAGCCGACTCCTTCGAGCTTGTAGACCAGTTACTCTCAGGTCTTCGAGAAGCGGGTGCCGAACCCCGAGTATCTTAAGTGACCACCAACCTGCTCGGGGAAGCACATAATACTGAGGTGGGATGACGAGAGCGTATGACCGCTGACGCCCGCAAATACCTCCGAGAACGTCGGGGGACTGATGGATGACGGTCACGAAAAGGACGGTCAAGAAACTCTGGTTCGCCGCGGGCAACGAGTGCGCTCATCCCGAATGCGACCACGAGCTGATCGACTACGAAGATGACACCGTCGTGGGCCGAATGTCCCACATCCGAGCCCAAAATCCAGGCGGCCCACGATACGATCCCGAAATGGATGAAGAAGAGCAAGACGCTTACTCCAACCTTCTCCTGCTGTGTCCTACCCACCATGAGATCGTTGACGACACCCCAGAGAAGTACACGCCGAAAGTCCTCGAAGACTGGAAACAGGAACACGAACGGGACTCCGAGGACACCCCCGAACTCCGTCCCGATCAACTCGAGCGATTGCTGGCCGAAGTGCAGCCAACAATGCTAGTCGCCCACGCCGAGGCGGACGGCCTAGAGGTCTTGCGTGACGTGTTGGACTGGGAGCCGACCGAGAGATTCCCCGAGGAACACGGCCTGTGCCCGATTGGGGTCACCTTTGACGACCTCAAGACGCTGCTCCGCCGTGTTGCTCTCCCGTACAGACAAACGATGGCCGGAGAATCAATGTACAAGCAAACGTCAGAATGGGCAGAAGACGAGGTAATCGCCGCGTCAGCGACGGCAGCACACCTCGCCGCAGATTGTATCCAGTATTATCAAGTCGAGGGGAATCGGCGCGAATCCGAAGTGTTCGACCAGGATCACACCGACTGATCCCCATCCACTACCGGTGCCATGCCCACCGCACAGGGGTTCGACTTATGACTATTCAGATACTATTAACAGGTACGTCCACTCCGAGGGAGAGCGCCACGCGAGTACGCCACTCGGCCAAGAACGACCGGGGTAAAAGCTCGAGATGCGGTCGAGCCGTGGAGAAGGAAAACGTGACGTGCGCCGGATTCGACTCCTGGACAGTAAAGCGGGATTGGCACCCTCCGAAACCAGGCGTCCTCGGCCCCTCCAAGCCCGCGGACGCACTTTCGATTTGTTGTTGGTTTGATTTAAGCGTGTGCGTGCATGCTGCGTGTAAGAGTCGCTTTTACAATACTTCGTGACAGCACACGTTCGTCGTCGTGAGACAGAGATTCTCTTCAATATGAGTCCCTAGAGACGTAGTTGCGACGGCAATCAGTACGTCTGTGTCAACAGGGATCCGGTGCTACCGCTTCGCGAATCAACCCGAGCCATACCAAGGATAGGGCTGCTAATTGAGCATTCGAATCGGCAGCGAGCAAACGTGCCCTCATTCAGAATCCGTCGATAGATTCATGAAGTGCTATCTCGTTCGAGATAACTAGATGGACGATGGCGACGACCGAATTCATGAATCCCACCGCTGCTAGGATTGTCTTGGCGGCACAGCGAGGGGATTCTATCAACCGGATCTCGAATAAGATCGGTACGTCGTATTCGTGGGTCTACGACTGGATCAATCGCTTGGACGACGCAGAGATTATCTCAAATACAGATAATGGAGTTCGCGTCCGTGACTACGAGATGCGACGGCGCTATGAGGAGATGATGGGGACGTTGTACACCCGCGACGAAGTTTCACAGGAGGACGGATACGTGATCCCCCACTTCGCCGGAATGGAGTTCGCCTACACGGAGATCGATGCCGCCCACGTCTGGACGCACGGCGGATTCCAGATCGCCAGAAGCCACGACGACTACCCCATATTTATCGAGGTTCACGACCGCGACGTCGATCGATGGATCGAGTTCTTTGAGCAGTTCGGGGTCGACACTAGCGTGGGTGAACGCCCGGACGCGGCCGATGTTGACGGGAGCGTCCACTACGTCTTGTTCCCGCAGGCAGAGGGCATCGATGTCGAGTGGGTCGACGGTAATCCCGTGATTCCATTGGACGACGCGGTCAGTCAGATGATGGAGACCCGCCCAGCGTACGAACCAGCGTTGGAGATGATCGCCGACGAGCACGACGTGGACATCGACGCGAGCCACCACGACCAGATGGCTGCCGACTGAACGACTCATAATGAGCCTCCAAGAGCGTCAAGCCGAACTCATCGACACACACCGCGCCGTACAGAACGAAGGCCTACCGTACGTACTCGTCGGGGGATGGGCAGTCTCGGCGTTTCAGACCCGGTTCACTACTGATGTCGATATGGTGATCCCTGAAACAGAACTCGATGAGTACGATGCCCTGCTCACCGAGTTGGGGTACAGCAAAGAGTTTGAAAACGACGTGGCGAACGTCTACGAGGGCCGTATCGTCCGGTACAAAAAATCCGTCGGCGACAACGCAGTCGAATTTGACGCACTGGTCGGCGCACTTCGCTGTCGGCAGACCGATGCGGAATGGTCGTACCGCTACCTCCACGAACACAGCAGCGTCGAGTCTCTCGAAGTAGCAGAGGGTCTAACAGCTCGGATTCCCGAGCCGGCGCTGCTGTTCGCGCTCAAACTTCACAGCGGTCGGCTCGCGGATGCGCGGGATCTGGTGATCGTCGGTTCCGAGGCAGATCTCGACAGCATCGAACAACACATTCATCGCGGGAACCCAAACCAGTTGGCCGAGCAAATCGAACGCGTGCTGGCGGAACTCGAAAGCGACGAGTTTGCGGACTCGTTTAAGGGTGTGTTCCAACAGAAGGATCTACCCGAGGACAAGATCAATGAACTAATCCAGTTCTTACGAACCCAACTCGACAGAGTCTAATAAAAAGAGGAACGCGTTTCGCCCAGATACCTGTAGACACCTCCTCTTGTCGAGCTCACAGATCTGTTCGGTGGAGGTTTCATCTTCAATGGCACCGCTGGCCATCGCTTTCGAAACTGAATCCGGTCTCATCGAGCCAGCTTGAGAGTGCCAGCTGCTGGAACATCTCCAAACGGACTACCAGATCTGGCCCCGATCATCCAGCTTCTCGGTCATCGCCTTGACCTCCTCGAAGTAGACGTGATAGCGGTTCCGCCTGACTCCCTCGCTAGAGACTTCAATTTCGCCCTCCGAGAGGCGTTCTCGGACAACACTTTGCGCCTGCTCAATGTCGATGTCGGCGGCAGCGGCGATCCACTCCATCCCCCGCCACCGCGGGTACTCGTTCGTGAGGACGTGCTCGACTCGCTCTTCAGGCGTCATATCGGCGGGGTAGTCTGGCTCCAACTCGTCAGGATCGGCAGGTGGCTCGAATGCCTCCGTGGCATCGTCGAGTGCGTCTTGGACGGAGTTGGGGAGATCATCAGTCATGAATCCGGATCCGCCGAGCGGCAACTTAGTTGCCGGCATCGGAATCAGAAAGATCGCTCAACTCATTCAATACATCTTCCTCAGCGACGTTCTCGCCACACTTGATCTGTTCAATAGCCTCTATAGCTCCCTCGGGGATAGAAGGAGTGTCACCGTCTACTGGTGCTCTCTGTGCAACCTCCAGTGTGGTTTCGGCGATCACCAGATTTCGGAGTGCAGTCTGCCACTCACCCTTTCTCTCGTCAGTCATCTCATCGCATTGCCGATATTCTCGTACGGTTTCACGTAACTCCTCTACGCGGTCTTCCAGCGTGTCGATGTCGGTGGAGTCACGGATCTGTTCGACTCGCTCTCGAATTGTCGATTTGGAAGAACGCCGATACCGCGTCTCTTCACTGTCTTCCCCGACCTCGATAACGAATCCGTCTTCGGCGAGGCGATCAAGGTGCATCCTCGCCAGTTCCTCAGAGACCAGCGCCTGCTCGGCGATTGTGCTTATCGACCGAGGTTTGTACATTCGCTTCATGACGCGGCGAACCCGCTCGGTGGGTGTAGTATCTGCCTTCCACTCTGTCGTGACGCGTTCGTTCAGATCCGATGGTATCCGTCTGAATTCAGTTTCCATGGATTCGCTGCGTAACTCGCGATTTCTCATCCCCAGTTCATCCGCTTCCGTCTGCACCGCTTCGTCCATGGTTCGGCACGCTTCCATTTCATCGTCGCATTCAGTGCCACGCCTGATGTTCTCGCTATGACGCTCTGCATCGCCTATCCTGCCGTTTATGGCTTGCTGAAGATCGTCCAGCGTGTCGAATTCTCCCCCGCGCAATTGCTCTGAGGACACCACCCACTCCGAGTCGTACTGTTGACGATGCCAGTCTCCGATGGCCTCGAGTGCCTCGTGATAGTCGATTCCGGCCTCCTCGGCAACTTGCCGGATCGTCAGCTCGCCCTCGGTGTGTCGCTCGATCAACTCGCGTAGCGATTGATCGCCGTCAGTCATAGTTTAGATTGTCCCCACGCGGCCTGTGTGGGGCGGGGACATCACTCGACCCTGCCTCGCTAGTAGAGGCTCGGCATTACCCAGCAATTGCGGGGACTCCCTCAACTACTCAGATGTTCTGATTCCATTGGCATAAATCACCAGGAACACCCCTAACTAATCCGCTGAGCCTGTTTGACCTGTTCCGCGGAACCGATGCCAACGTCAACACGATGGTGAGCAGTCGCGAACCATTTTTAATGCAGTAATATATGTAATACAGCATGGCCACCGTCAGTCTCCGAGTCCCGGATCGTTTGAAGGAAAAAATGGACGAGCACGACGAAATCAACTGGAGTGCGCTCCTCAGGGCCAATATTGAGGAGGAGATCGAGCGGTTAGAATCCCGCAACATTGGTCACGCGGTAGCCGTGAGTGAGCGATTGAGCAGTGGGATCGACGAAGAAGATGTCGCGGACGAAAATACGGCAGACACCATCCGTGAATGGCGGAATAAGCGATACGGGGCAGATTCCGACTAATGTCCGAGGTTGTTGTTGATACGAGCGTTGTCGTGAAGTGGTATATCCCCGAACAGCACCACACGGAAGCACGGGCGCTCCGTGACGATTATCTCGATGGGAAGTTCGATTTGGTTGCTCCAGCACTCCTCCCCTTCGAGGCGATTAATGCGCTCAAGTACAGCGGTCACTACGATGGAGAGCGTCTTGACGATGCCGCACAATCCCTCCCCGAGTACGGTATTGAGTTCGTCCCCTTCAACGAGACTGGCCCCGTCGCAGAGATCGCAAACGATCTCGATATCACGGTCTACGATGCCTCATATGTGGCCCTCGCTCAGAAGCTCGATACGGAGGTCTACACATCTGATGGGAATCTACTCGACGATCTCGACGGTAGTTACGACAAGTTGGCCGAGCACATTCGGATGTATTGACTTGTATGCTTCCCGACGGCCTATCTGTTGACCACGATAAGTTGCCGACGTGGCGGAAGGGGTGCTGGCTGGTGGCTCGAATACCCCTTGGCATCGTTGAGCGCGTCTCGGATGGTGTCGAGGAGGTCATCAGCCATAACACCAAATCCACCGTTCGGTAACTTTGGTGCCGATGTCGGAATCAGAAAGATCGCTCAGCCCATTCAATACATCTTCCTTGACGACGCTCTCACCTTGACTGCCTTAGGTTTTTGTTCAACCTGTGAGACGAGGTGACTATGTCGTCCGACATCGTGGAGGAATCTAAATTCCTCTCTGAATTTCGCGGAAGACGTCTCAGTTCATATCGGAGCACACCAGAGGACATCAACGCACACTACAGCGATGAGGGACAGATTCAGGCTGATTACCACAGACGGTTCGCCTTCGAACTGATTCAAAATGCCGATGACGCGATGTCGGAGGTTGAAAGAAAGAGAAAAGTCAGGTTCGAATTGAACGGGGACACACTCCTCGTCGCGAACACGGGGCGTCCGATCGATGAAGAGGACGTGAAAGCACTCTGTACGATGAGCTATACAACAAAAGACGCGAGTAATGATGAAGAACAGGAGGCTCCCATCGGCCACAAGGGCCGGGGATTTAGCTCCGTTCTTGATTTGGCTAACCGTCCGCAGGTATTCTCCACTGGAATTTCCTTTGAGTTCGATCGTGACGATGCTCGTGACGCTATTTTCAATGTGGTTGACGATCTCAAGGGCTGGTCGCAAGCAGATATCGACGGCATTCCCCTGATGCGGCTGCCTTTCTCACCTGACGAGACACCTCCCCGTGTCGACGAACTGCTTGATCAGGGCTACAACACTGTATTCCGGTTTGAGCTGAAGAACTCTGATATTCGGGAAGATGCTATCACAGCCATCTCCGAACTAGATGAGCATACCGCGGTGTTCCTCCAGAACCTCGAAGAATTAGAACTCAGTCTCGATGGATCGACTGAAGAATGGAGAATCCATCGAGAACCGAAAGTAGCCGAAGGGATTCAGAGCGACCTTGAATTTGTGACCGTCGAACACGAAACCGAGAACGAAGTTTCGACCAGTACGACCTTCGCACTGTTTTCTCGATTGCGAATTCCCATCGGCGAGAACACGGGTGGAATTGACGCCAATACGTGGGGCGAAGTCGATCATACGCGGATTGGAGTCGCGCTTCGCGTTACGCGTGATTCAGATGGAGTCCACCTCCAACCGCTGAACGAGCGGCCATTTCTCCACGTATTCCTCCCCACTGAAGAGAAATGTCCGATCCCGATTCTTGCGAATGGAGCCTTCTACACGAAGATTTCGAGAACAAGTGTGGATGTGACCGCCGACGAGACGAATTATAATGGATTTCTTGTTGAGCAAATAGCCGATCTACTGGCAACAGATGTAGTGGCCTACGCAAAAGAAACCGCCACTACTGCCAGCGAGATCCTCGGATGGCTCGACTTCACTCATCTACCCGACGAAACGCGTAACGAGAAAGACTCGGTTGAAGGGCGCTTTGTCAATTCCCTGCGCAGTGCGTTCGTCGACGTACCTTTTCTTCCACCACTCACGGTCTCAGACGAGGAGAGGTCGCCACTTGCCATCCGTGAGGTGGTTGTCCCGTACTATGCCGCTACCCGTCCGTATATCGCTGAATACGTTGCGCGGATCCATGGAGAAACCCGACTGGAAGTCGACAGTATCGACGTGGATGGATACTTTCCCCAGACTGAGCTTCTCACCCCGGAATACGCTCGGATTCTAGACTCGCTCGATACAACTGTTCTATCGGCAACGGAGATACCTCCTGTCTTGGGGTCAGTTTCCGATCAACGATCCCCGCTCAACAATTACCCAGAACCCGAAGACGAGTTGGCTGTCGACCCAATCCTACAAGTTCTGATCTGGGTTTACGAGACGATTAGCGATCAAGATGACGTTCTCAACGAGTTCAAATCTGCTTGCCGGACAGCGTCGGTCTTCCCCGTCGGCCGACCAGATGAGAAGGGCATCGTCAGGCATGTTGCACGAGATAATGGAAGTGTCAGAGAATTGTTTTTCCCGCCCCAAAATGATATCCCGGACGTGGATCTTCCCGGAATTGAGTTTCTAAGTCCTCCACTGTACCGCCCGGGGGCTAGCATTGACTCACGTACTCAAAGCGAACTCGTATCGGAGTTGAAACCCGCACTGGAGGCAATATGGGATGTTAATGAGTTCGAGTTCGAAGAGGTCGCTCGGGCCGCACTATTCCCCGTGCTACCGAGTTCACAGCAGCCCGAGGCCGATGATACGCCACTACGTAATAGGGATATTCTGGAACTCGTGTGGCGACTCGCCGGTGAGTCAGTCGATGCGGATGCCCCATTACCACACATAGAGCGGACACAAACGCTCCATCGCCTTTGTCTCCTCCCAGTGCCAACGAAAAATGGCGACTGGAGACCCGCATGTCGAGTCTATTTCGGATCAGAATGGCAACCAGATGCAAGGACGGCCAAGAAGGTTGAACCTCTGTTCGACGCGGCTGAGATTGAGGAAGCCCACTATCTCGCACCACCCGACATGTTCCCGGGTGTTCAAGAGTCTCCAGATGAGCAGGGCGGCACCGATCTCGGGGAAGAGTCGGAGTTTGATGAATGGCGTAACTTCTTCCGGTGGTTGGGAGTATCTCCCCATCTTCGACTGAAGCCGCTTTTCGACCCTCAGACTCGGCGTGACCTGCGATCCACATTGGGAATCGAACGTCCGGATACTCGCTCCGAATTGGACGCGTTAGACGACGATCTATGGACGAGGTACAGACAGCACCTACACGAGAGACTGGAGCAATCTGGAGGACAACGCGGCGAGTATGACTCTATCTACCAGATGCAGAGTATCGAATTCCTCAATCAATTTATAGAGGCGTCTGAAAGTGAGGAAATCACGATAGATAGCGAGTTCAATTCTAGCATCGGAAAGCAACTTCTCGAACACATTTCCGCGTGGTGGCGAGAGGGCTTTCAACGCTATCAGAATCCAGTACTTGCCACTCACGATGTGAGATCGTTTGGACGACGGAATCAGAACTGCCCCAAGGAAAGCGAAAAGCGCCGCGTGGGCCTGAACCTGTGGCTATGGGAGTTGAAGAACGCTCGTTGGTGTCCCACGGAGCATGGGGTCAGAAGGCCCGATGAAGCATGGATGCCAACCGAAAGCGTTCGTACACGCTTTCAACTAAACGGAAGTTCGTTGCTACCGGTTCTTCCGAGCGAAGTCGCGGAGCGGACGCAAGAAGCGGCAGGATTCTTCGATGTAGTGGGGGTTCGACGAGAACTCTCTCAGTCGACATTCCGCCCGCGTGATGCTCTGACGGTCGTCGGAACGTTAGCAAACACTTTCACTGACGGTGATGGTGAACTGATATCAAACTCCGACGTCGGAGGGTCGCTCCGTCAGATCAAATCAGCGTACCGCTACACGAGTGAACTGCTGCCCCCTCTCACCGACCAGAAACGGGAGATTGAGGAGGAAGAATGGCAAACAAGCCAGTCAGAGCTGTCAGATGTTGGTGTCCTGTGTCGGTACCCTGATGGAAGCTTCGAGTTCACTCAGGCACGGAATGCATACTTCGTTAATGCACCCGACGTTCTAGAACAGATTCCGGTTCCAAGACTGCCGATCTTTGTGCTACAAGAGACCGAAGCGGTCAGATTCGGGGTTCACTTCGGTATGCGTGATCTGGAACGAGCAGCAGATTCAACCCCGCACTTCCTAGACGAGCGCCCTGAGCTCAGGCAAAATCTCATCGAAGAACTGGAACGTGCTGCACCGTACATTCTCTGTCGGCTCGAAGCAGAGCGTCAGTCACAGGAGCTGATTACCCGCGATCTAAATGGATTGAGGGCATTTTGCGATGATTTGGAAATAGTCGATTCAATCGAAGTGGACTACGAGTTCCCGGGCGAAGATGTGTCGCCCGTAACCTCGAAACCTCCCTACTACCTCGATCGTCGCGACCGTAGTCGAGCCGAGCCCGCGAGACCCATAGTCAAGGCCTCAGAAAATAACGACGAACAGTATCGTTACTTGGCCCGTGCTATCTGCGGAGCATTGGACGTCACTCAGTTCGAGGGGGTCGTAACAATGCTTACAGCCGCAGATGATCGCCAGCGGCGGGATTATTTACGACTGGCTGGTGCTCCATCATCGATCGATGAGATCGAGAGCAAGAGACAAGCACTCTTCGAAGATACCGATGTTAACCCAGATGGGCCGATCGTGGATCCGGGTGGTCACTCCGGGGATGAGACAGACTACGATCCCGATAACTCACCCGATCCGGCGAGAGAACCACTCGAAGACAGGACTCCACAACGGCAAGAGCGCCCGATCTACGAACCCGGCGATTTGGCGATATCTGGTGATCGAGAAACCATCGTAGTCCAGCCTTCGGAAGAAATCGAGGCTGAGGACGAGGACAGCGACGAAGATACAAGAGATACCTCGGGTGGTGGAGCGAGGCCTGATATGAAATATCGCACTGCAGTCGACCAATTGGGGATGCAAATAACCATGGAGTACGAACGGGCGCGGCTGCGTGACGAATTCGACTTCGAGAACTACGACAGCTCTCCCGAAGACTACGTGTTCAAAGTCCACACCGAGCGATCAATTGAGGAGGCTCGCAGTAACCCGATCGCATCGCCCGTGATCGAGGAGTTGGTTAAAGGGGTCGGATTACCACTCCCATACCCGGGGTTCGACATCCTGACGGTGAATCCCGACACCGGAGAAGCGAATCGTCTAATCGAATTAAAATCATCTGGACACGACACCCGGACGCCCGGAATCTCGTGGAACGAGTGGAAGACCGCTCGAACGGAGGACGTGAGCGACCGGTTCTACCTCTACATCGTTGGGAACCTGCGGAAAGACATTCGCTCCGACCCCTACATACGCACCATACGAAATCCGTTTGAACTGCTCCGCCCCGAAACGGATGAACGCTCAGAGACGAAGCGAGAGGTGAAGGTAGACATCACGAACTTCCGGAAACGTGGTGAGATTCACGAGACACCCCTCACCGACTTGAGCGATTCAAGATACCCAAAGTGAATTTTTATGATGGTGGTTTTGCAGTCTGAGAGAGTAGATAAGACGCCGATAGTGATGTTTTCTAAATAAGAACAATCCGTAGACAGAGCGGGGATCTTCTCAATTCCTTCGGAATTCGACAGATCACTAGCTGCAGTGCACACCCATTTATTACAAGCTGTCAAATTGGTATCTGGAATCATGTGATAGAGTGAAGCCATAATCGCCCGTTAGAACCGCTCTGAAAGCAATTAGACGTAGAAAGAAGTACACAATAGTCATAACTATGACAATTAATGAGAAACACAGCAGTGGAATCGACTCGGAAAACAGCAATCTCGATCGGTCGACCCCCTCGCGAGATGAGCACAACGGCCAGTTGAAGATCCGGCTGCCCGCTGACGAGGCCACCGAGGAGCAGGTGAAACGTGCTCGCGAGGCGTGTCTCGCCCGCGCCGTTACTCTGGTTCGACGTGACGAACTCGAGGCGGCCGACAGGTGGGTTGGCACAGCTAGGGAACTCGAGCGGAAGCACCTCGACACATCTGACTCCCTCGATCGGGGGGTGATGTGGCGATGAACGAGATTGACTCCGACACAATTGCGCTTCCCGTGGTCGGGGAGAGTGCAGACGAGCACAACGGCACGGTTGAGGTCTCGCTGCTGGAGATGCAGCGAGGTCGAGAGGTGCGGGCCGTTCAGCGCCGCGACGACAAGCGGCTGGGCTCTTACTCTTTCAGGGTGGTCGATCAGGAGTGGCAAAAATGCGCGTGTCGAAGCGCAGATGAACCGCCCGTCGAGGTCGTGCAAGCAGTCGAAGAGTATGGCTACCACGTCACGGATGTTGGCTCGCACTCCATGGAAGCCGTCGATCTACAGTACGTCAGTCGTATTCTCGATGTGGTGTCCGACCTCTACACGACGACATCCGATCCGCTCTTGCGAGGGTTTCTCTCTCACGCTCGAGACTCACTCGCCTTCGGGATGTTGAACCTCGATTTCCGCTCGACGGTCGTGGAAGATCACGGTCGGGACGCCCTCACCGACGTGCTGACAGAGATGTGGGAACGGGTCTCGGACGAGTATGAGAACGAGAACGATTACGTGTTGATTTCGGCCAACGAGTTCCACGATGACCTCGCGAGAGTGGCAAAAGAGGGCGGGTATATCCCGTCGAAAGAGTTTGACGTGGGGAATTCGTGGACTGTGGACGAAATCGCCTCCTCTCACCGTTTCTCAGAGCGGCACGAAGTCGAGTCCAAGGTTTCTCTCGAACGCCACGAAGTGGAGGGGAATCACAAACTCCTTGTGACGATCATCGACGAGGAACACGCCGACCGATATACCTTCGACGTGATCGACTTGGAGCAGCAAACCTGCGTGGTGCAAGGAGATGGCCCCAAGGGACGACCGCCGGTTGAGGTGATCGATGAAGTGAAGGCTGCCGGCTATGAGATCGAGAATCTCAGTATCCCTCGGTTGGATGACCCCGAATGGGAACGGTTGGCCGACGCAGATCACTTGCTGGGGGACATCTTGCAGTCATATGAGAAGAAGGCGACGCCGTATGTGTGCTTGGACAGGGCGCAAAACACGATACAAGACGCCGTCCTCGTGACCTTGAATCGAGAGGCGATGGAGCCCAAAGAGTATCTGAGTACCCTTTGGCAAGCGGTTGGTATGTCGTCTCTTGAGTCGGTTGTTGAACTGCAGTCCTGTCCGCTCTTTACGGCCCTCCATGACTTCCTCTGGGATCACTACACTGACTTTGTCGCTCCGGCTGCAAAGCAAAAAGTTGGCCAGATATACATGGAACGGGACATCTTCTGACTCGTTCGACAGGCTTCTTTGATATCCTCCGTACGGGTGAGACACTGAGCGAGAGCCCTACCAGTTAGATAATACCTGTGCCGACGGCCGCGATGACGACCACGAGGAAAAGTGACAACAGCACACCGGCGACCAGCGGTGGATTTTCGCGTACCTTTTCGTGCAGTGGCATCTCCTCGTACTCGGCGCGGAATGTCTCCAGATTCTCCTCGTCGTAGAAGTACTTCGTCTTCAACGCGAATCGCTCGGTCACGGCACAGCCCGTGCAGACAGGTACCTGTTCCAGCCGTTCTGTCTTGATGTGGTCGGGGCAGCTGATGCTCCCGCAGTTGGCACAGAACGTGTAGTCGGTATCCTGGCCGGCGGTCTCGCAGTGGACACACCGATGGATTCCATCCTCAACTGTCACGCGTGACGGGCCGGCGGCATAATACTCGTAGGGGTACTCGTACTGCTGAATATGCGTCGTCTGACGGATCTCCGGCAGATAGATCGGCGTGATCGACTGCACCGAGATGTCCGACTGATTCGGCTCGCACGTCTTGGTGTAGGTGACGTTGTTGTCGCCGGTGTAGGAGACAGTCGTGGTATGTCGGGCTTGGAGGCGGTCGATGGCCCACTCCTTGTACTCGGTTTCCGTCTGGCCAAAGCGATGCACGTCGATAGCATCGAAGACGCTGGCGAACTCCTCTTCGTCCAGGTCGGTCGTCTGTCGTCTGTTCTCCTCTATCAGTCTGCGAACTGCCCCTTCCAGAATGTTGGGCTGTCCTCGTCGAGCGTGGACGACGAAACGGTCGGTCTCGTCGATGCGGTGGATAACGCCGACGGATGTTTCGAACACGGCATCGACGTCTGCTATGATCAGGGCGACCGGCTGGAACTCGATCCGTGCCCGGGGCATTGGTACC
>Ga0207756_100394_pt1 | contig 15897 bp, 9 predicted proteins | sample A23M1SouthBayCA_FD_187748 | JGI IMG/M metagenome (GOLD analysis project Ga0207756, IMG submission 187748) | Aerobic enrichment media microbial communities from Eden Landing Ponds, California, USA - A23 M1 (3) (SPAdes) | ecosystem: Environmental > Aquatic > Marine > Unclassified | place...
AAGAACGCGACGCGAGGTCCGCAAAAGCGGTCGGTGTGACCGATCCGCCTACTCGGCGTCGGAATCGACCGGCTCGTCAGCGTCAGGGCCGCTTGCCGAGTCGTCCTCCTCCGCCGTCTCCTCGTCGGCGTACGCCGACTCGGGGACGATGTCGACGGAGGCGACAGCGTCGTCCGGATCCAGGTTCATCACGATGACGCCCTTCGTGTTGCGGCTCACGGTCGAGATCTCCTCGACGCGGGTCCGCATGATCTGGCCGGCGTCGCTCATCGCGAGCAGGTGGTCGCCGTGGGTGACCGCCTCGATGGCGACCGCCTCGCCGTTGCGGTCCCCGGTCTTAATGTCGATCAGCCCCTTCCCGTTGCGGGACTGCAGGCGGTACTCGTCCAGGTCGGAGCGCTTCCCGTACCCGTTCTCGGTGACGGTGAGCACCCAGTTGTGGTAGTCGTCGTCGATGGCGGCGACGCCGGCGACCGCGTCGCCCTCGCGGAGGTCGATACCGATCACGCCGCGGGCCGTGCGGCCCATCGCGCGCGCCTCCGACTCGTCGAAGCGGATCGCCATCCCGTTCCGGCTCCCGATGACGATGTCCCGGTCGCCGTCGGTTACCTCGACGTCGACGAGCTCGTCGCCGTCCTCCAGCCGGATCGCGCGGATCCCGGTCGACCGGATGTTGCCGAACTGGTCGACGGCGGTCCGCTTGATGTACCCGTCGCGGGTGACCATCGTGAGGAACTCGTCGTCGTCGAGGTCGTCGGTGTTGACGACCGCCTCGATCTCCTCGCCGTCGTCGAGGTCGAGGAGGTTGACCGCGGACTTGCCGCGGGCGGTCCGGGACATCTCCGGGATCTCGTAGGTCTTCAGCTCGTAGATCTGCCCGCGGTTGGTGAAGACGAGCAGGTAGTCGTGGGAGTTGGCAGCGAACACCGAGGAGACGCGGTCGCCCTCCTTCAGATCGGTGCCGATGATCCCCTTCCCGCCGCGGTTCTGGGCGCGGAACGTGTCGAGCGACATCCGCTTGATGTAGTCGTCCTCGCTCATGGCGACGACGCACTCCTCCTCGGGGATGAGGTCCTCGTGGGTCACGTCGCCCACGTCCTCGATGAAGCTCGTGCGGCGCTCGTCGTCGTACTCGTCTTTGATCTCCCGGAGCTCGTCGACGATCACCTGATCCAGCTCGTCGGGGTCGGCGAGGATCGTCTCCAGCCGCTCGATCCGGGCGGTCACGTCCTCGTACTCCGACTCGATCTCCTGTGTCTCCATCGACGTGAGCGACCCGAGCTGCATCCGGACGATGTGGGCCGCCTGCGCCTCGGAGAACTCGTAGTCGGCTTCGAGCGCGGCCTTCGCGGCGTCGCGGTCGTCGGAGTCCTGGATGGTTTCGACCACGTCGTCGACCTGTTCGAGCGCCTTCAGCCGCCCTTCGAGGATGTGCGCGCGGTCCTCGCGCTCCTCGAGCTCGTGTTCGGAGCGCCGCCGGACCACGTCGCGGCGGTGCTCGACGTAGTGTTCGAGCGTCTCCTTCAGGTTCAGCACCTGCGGCGAGCCGTCGACCAGCGCGAGGTTGATGACGCCGAACGTGCGTTCGAGGTGGCTCTCCAACAACTGGTTCTTGACGACCTCTGCCATCGCGTCGCGCTTGAGCTCGACCACGACGCGGATCCCGTCGCGGTCGGACTCGTCGCGGAGGTCGCGGATCCCCTCGATGGAGCCCTCGTTGACGTCCTCGGCGATGCGCTCGACGAGGCGGGACTTGTTCTGCTGGAAGGGGAGCTCCGAGATGACGATCCGACCCTCCTCCTCGTCGACCTCGAACTCGGCGCGGACGCGGAGGCGGCCTCGCCCGGTCTTGTACGCCTTGTGGACCGCGTTCCGGCCGACGATGTTCGCGCCGGTCGGGAAGTCGGGGCCCTTGACGTGCTCCATCAGGTCCTCGACGGTGCAGTCGGGGTTCTCGATCAGCTCGACGGTGGCGTCGATCACCTCGCCGAGGTTGTGCGGCGGGATGTTCGTCGACATCCCGACCGCGATCCCCGAGGAGCCGTTGACGAGCAGGTGTGGGAGCGCCGCGGGCAACACCTCGGGCTCTTCGAGCCGGTCGTCGTAGTTCGACGTGAAATCGACCGTGTCGCGCTCTATGTCGGCCAACAGCTCCTCGGCGATGGGGGCCATCCGGGCCTCGGTGTACCGCATCGCGGCCGGCGGGTCGCCGTCGACGGAGCCAAAGTTCCCCTGCCCGTCGACGAGCGGGTACCGCATCGAGAAGTCCTGGGCCATCCGGGCGAGCGTGTCGTAGATGGCGCTGTCACCGTGCGGGTGGTAGTCGCCCATCGTCTCGCCGACGACGGAGGAGGACTTGCGGTGCGAGGAGTTGCTGGTGACGCCCGCCTCGTGCATCGCGTAGAGGATGCGCCGGTGGACGGGTTTGAGCCCGTCGCGAACGTCGGGGAGCGCGCGGCCCGCGATCACCGACATCGCGTAGTCGATGTACGACTGCTCCATCTCGTCTTCGATGCGGGCGTTCGTCACCTGCGCGGCGCGGACGTCGTCGGGGTCGACGTCGGGCACGTCCGAGCTCATATGTCCACCCACTCCGCCTCGGTCGCGTGCTCCTTGATGAACTGCTTGCGCGGCTCGACCGCGTCACCCATCAGCACGTTGAACATGCGGTCGGCGGCGGCCGCGTCGTCGACGTTGATCCGTTTGAGCCGCCGGTTCTCGGGGTCCATCGTCGTGTCCCACAGCTGGTCGGGGTTCATCTCGCCGAGCCCCTTGAACCGCTGGACCTGGTCCGGGTCGCCGTCGCACTTCTCCGCGACGATCCGGTCGCGCTCTTTCTCCGTCATCGCGTCGTACGTCTCGCCGCGGTTCCGGACGCGGTAGAGGGGCGGTTGGGCCGCGTACACGTAGCCCGCCTCGAGGAGGGGCTTCATGTGGCGGTAGAGGAGGGTCAAGAGGAGCGTCCGGATGTGGGCGCCGTCGACGTCGGCGTCCGTCATGATGATGATCTTGTTGTACCGGACGTCGTCGATGTCGAACTCCTCGCCGATCCCCGCGCCGATGGCGGTGATCAGCGCGCGGATCTCGTCGTTCTCCAGGATGCGGTCGAGCCGGTGTTTCTCGACGTTGAGGATCTTCCCTTTGAGCGGGAGGATCGCCTGGTTCTCGCGGTTGCGGCCCTGCTTGGCCGAGCCGCCGGCCGAGTCGCCCTCGACGACGAACAGCTCCGCCTCGGTCGGGTCGCGGGTCTGACAGTCGGCGAGCTTGCCGGGCAGCGCGGTCGACTCCAGCGCCGACTTCCGTCGGGTCAGCTCCTCGGCCTTCTTCGCCGCCTTGCGCGCTCGGGCGGCCTCGGCGGCCTTGTGGACGACCTTCCGGGCCGTGTCGGGGTTCTCCTCGAAGAAGGTCCCGAGCTTCTCGTGGGTCGCGGACTCGACGATGCCGCGGACCTCGCTGTTGCCGAGCTTCGTCTTCGTCTGCCCCTCGAACTGCGGGTCGGGGTGTTTCACCGAGATGACCGCGGTGAGCCCCTCGCGCACGTCCTCGCCCTTGAGGTTGGCGTCGAGGTCGTCGACGAGGCCGTGCTCGTTGGCGTAGTCGTTGACGGTGCGGGTCAGGGCGGTCTTGAAGCCGGTGAGGTGGGTGCCGCCCTCGCGGGTGTTGATGTTGTTCGCGAACGCGTGGACGGAGCCCTGCAGCTCCTCCGTCGCCTGCATCGCGACCTCGACGTGGATGTCGTCCTGCTCGTCCTCGAAGTAGATGACCTCGTCGTGGATCGGGGTCCGCGTCTCGTTGAGGTAGCCGACGAACTCCCGAATGCCGCCCTCGTAGCGGAACGTCTCCTCGTCGCCCGCGTCGTCGACGGCCCCCTCGTCGCGCTCGTCGACGAGCGAGACGGCGACGCCGGAGTTGAGGAACGCCAGCTCGCGCAGGCGGTTGGCGAGCGTCGAGAACTCGAAGGCGGTCGTCTCGAAGATCTCCTCGTCAGGCCAGAATCGGATGTAGGTGCCCGTCTCCTCGTCGTCGAGGTCGCGCACGCGCTCGAACCCGTCCTCGGCGGGCTCGCCGCGGTGGAACTCGTGGCGGTAGACGCCGCCGTCGCGTTTGACCTCCACTTCGAGCCGCTCGGAGAGGGCGTTGACGACGCTGACGCCGACGCCGTGCAGTCCCCCGGAGACCTGGTAGGACTTGGAGTCGAACTTCCCGCCGGCGTGGAGGACGGTCATGATCACTTCGAGCGCCGGGCGGTCGTACTTCTCGTGGGTGTCGACCGGGATCCCCCGGCCGTCGTCGCTGACGCTGACGGAGTTGTCGTCGTGGATCGTGACGGTGATCTCGTCGCAGTACCCCGCGAGCGCCTCGTCGATGGAGTTGTCGACGACCTCGTAGACGAGATGGTGGAGCCCTCGACCGTCCGTGGACCCGATATACATCGCCGGACGTTTACGGACGGCCTGCAGGCCCTCGAGGACCTGTATCTGGCCGGCTCCGTAGTCGTTCTGCTCTGGCATAGAACTTGACTGAGGTAGTTGGTGCCGGGTTATAAAGGCGGCGCACGCGCGCGGGCGTGTGAGCGAGGACCACCACGTAACTACCGAACCCGGCAATCTATCGCTCGTCGAGAACCACTCGGGCCCGCTGGATGACCGCGGCGCGGAGTCGGTCCGGGTCTGCGCCCGCGCCGGCTCCGAACCGAACGGGGGTCTCCCTCGCGATCGACTCGATCGCCCGGTCGGCGACCGCGTCGACGGTCACCCGTTCTCCCCGCCGCTTGAGGTCGTCGACGACGCGCTCGAACCGGTCGTCGGTGGCGTACGCCGCGGCGATCGCGTCGGGGCCGTCAACCGTCGGCGCGTCGGAGCCGTCGACCGTCGGCGCGTCGGGGTCGCCGTCCTGATCGCCCTCGCCCGCGTCTGGCGCCGCCCCCTCCGCGAGGAGCTTCCCCCGGCCTCCGCGCTTGTTGCGCACGACGACTCCGGCCGCCCGCCCCTCGCGCCACGCCGATTCGGGGATCGCGTACCTCTCCGGGTCGAAGTCGCGGGCGTTCACCTCGCGCTCGACCGCGTTGACCGGATCGAGCCCGACGCCCTCGAAGATGGCCGCGGCGGCGTCCGGCGGTCGGAACGCCCCCGCCCGCTCCGGCGGCGCCGACTCTCCGTTCCCGATCCACACGTCGGTTCCGAGGAACGTCGGGAGCCGGTCCCAGTCGTAGTCGGTCCCGCGGTGGCCGGTGGCGACGCCGAAGAAGACCACGCCCTCCGAGTCGTCGACCGCGTCTCGGAGGGCCTCGCGGTCGAACCGCTCGCGAATCTGCCTGACTGCGGGTCGGAGCGCGACCGGGACCGCCTCGGGATCCGCGTACGTCGTTTCCGGATCACCAATTCGAAGGAGCCCAGAGTCGTCCATCCGGAACCGGAGCCCCGTTCCGTCGATCAGTTCGAGGAGCCAGAGGTGGCCGTCGAGGAGGTCGTCGGGGGCCCGCGAGCCGCGAACGTCGGGGAGGGGTGGAAACGAGCGCATGAGTGGGCGACGGTTGGTCGTCGAAGCGTGCGTGCCGGAGCGGGTTGGCTCTTTGGGGTCGCCTCCCGCTCCGTCCGCGGAAGACCTGCTGCCGCTCCCGCTCGAACGCGCCGTTCGTTCCCACAGCTACAAGCCGCCGCCCGGCCTAGCGGCGTTCGATGCTCCCGATCGCGGACGCCTTCGAACACGATTATCAGGGGTGTGAGATCCGCTACGGCCGCGGGCGCGTCGCCGACCTCGGCGACGCCCTCGACGAGCGAGACCTCGGGGACGCGCTCGTCGTCTGCGGCTCGAACGTCGGCGCCAACGACGACCTCATGGACCCGATCCGCGAGGGGCTCGGCGACCGGTTCGCCGGCGTCTTCGACGGAACGACTCCCGACAAGCGCGTCGAGGAGGCGTTCGACCTGCTCGATCGACGGGCCGAGGTCGGGGCGGACTGCCTCGTCGCGGTCGGCGGCGGGAGCAGCCTCGACGTGGCTCGACAGGCGACGGTTCTCGACGTCGACGGGCGCGACCTTGCCGACCTTCGCGCGGACGCGGAAGAGGGCGCAGAGGCGCTCGGCGACCTCGCGCCGGGGACCGATCCCGCGCTTCCGGTCGTCGTGATTCCGACGACGTTCGCGGGCGCGGACGTCTCCACCGGCGGCTCGCTGGAGGTACTCGACGCGGACGCGTCGCCCACCGGTCAGCCGATGACCGTCAGCGGCGGGGGCGCGATGCCCGCGATCGACCTCGCGGACCCGGCGCTGTTCGAGACGACCCCGAAGTCGGTGCTGGCGGGGTCGGCGATGAACGGGTTCAACAAGGGGATCGAGACGCCGTACGCGGCCGACGCCTCGCCCGTGAGCGACGCGACCGCGGTCCACGGGACGCGGCTCCTGCGGGACGCGCTCCCGCACGTCGCCGACGACCCGGCGGCGACCGACCGCGCCGTGGTCGGCGTCCTGCTCGTCCAGCTCGGGCGGAAGATATCGGTGATCCACGCGTTCGGGCACGGCTTCGCGCGCCGGTACGACGTACAGCAGGGCGACGTTCACGCGGCGGTCGCGCCGCACGTCCTCGCGTACCTCTTCGACGAGGTGGACGCGAGCCGGCGAGCGCTCGCCAACGGCCTCGGCGTCGCGACCGCGGGCCGCGACGACGCCGCGATCGCCGAGGACGTGGTGGACGAGGTCGCCGCCGTCCGCGACTCCCTCTCGGTCCCCTCGCGGCTCCGCGAGCTGGAGCCGGTCGAGGAGGCCGACTTCCCCGCGATCGCCGAGTACATCGCCGACGACTGGTCGATGGACCGCGCCCCCGAGGCCCTCGACGCGACGCCCGAGGCGATCGAGGGCGTGCTGCGCGAGGCGTGGTGAGAGTCGTTCGGGAGGCGGTCTTCCCGTCGACCGCCTCCTACTCGTCGGCGGGCGCGTCCGGGCGGTACGCCTCGCTTATCTTCTTCCACTTCCCGGAGTGGAACCGCCAGTAGTTGATCGCGGCGGGGATCGTCGTCTCTGCGAGGAACGCGAGGTACACCCCCCACAGCCCGATCGCGGGGAGCGAGACCTCCGGGATCGTCACGGCGAGCCCCGGTACGTCGATCGCCGGCGTCGCCTCGCGGGCCCCGACGTACGCCAGCGGGATCGACACGCAGAACATCCCGAGGAACTGGCTCGCGAAGGGGATCTTCGTGTCCCCGGCCGCGTCGAGCGGCCCCGCCGCACCCCCGGAGATCCCCTGGAACACGACCGCGACGCAGGCCGCGTACACGAGGTTCACGGCGATCGGGATCTCGGGGCTCTCCGGCGTCTCGGCGAACAGCGTCACGAGATCCGCCGCGAAGACGGCCGTCAGCGCCGCGAATACCATGTACGTCGCCACCGAAAAGCGGATGATGTCGCGGGCGTACGCCTCCGCCTCCGCGGGGTCTTCTCCGCCGAGCTCCTGGCCGACCAGACTGGAGGAGGCGAGCCCGAAGCCCCAGCCGGGGGCGTTCATGATCCCGTAGATGCGACGGGCGATGACGAACGCGGCGACGGTGTTCTCGCCGAACACGTCGAGGATGGACAACATCGGGAACTCCGCGGCGGTCCACACGAGGTTGCGCGCTCCGACCGGCACGCCGATCTCCACGAGGTCGCGGAGCATGTCCGGGTTCACGTACGAGCCGAGCGGATCGATCGAAATCGGGAACTCCCCGATTCCTGGAACCCGCCCCCGGACGAGTCCGATCGTGAACGCGGCGACGGCGATCACGTTCGAAAGGACGGTGCCGACCGCCGCGCCCTCGACGCCCCACCCGAGTCCGAAGATGAACAGCGCGCTCAGGACGATGTTCGCGACCGCACCGCCCGCCCGGACCTGCATCGCGGTGTAGGCGTCGTCGCAGCCGACGAGCACCCGGCTGCCGACGAGGTTGAGCGCGGCGAAGGGGACGCCGAGCCCCACGACCCGGAGGTAGTCGGCGCCGAGCGCGATCGCGTCCTCGTTGCTGCTCAGCACGTCGATGAAGCGCGTCGGGAACGTCCAGAAGGTGGCCGAGACGGGGATCGTGATGAGGGCGGCGAGGAGGACGCTCGATCGGACGGCGTCGCCCAGCTCCCCGTACGCCTCCGCGCCGAAGCGCTGGGAGACCAGGGCGATGGTGCCGCCGGCGACGCCCCCGCCGAGCGCGAACGCGAGCCCCCAGTAGGGGCCGGCGAAGCCGACGCCGGCGACCGCGCTGGTGCCGACCGAGACGCCGACCATCGCCACGTCGACCGCGTTCTTCGACATCCGGGCGATCCCCGTGACGATCCGCGGCCACGCGAGGTCCGTGGTCCGGACCACGCGGTGCCGGTCGATCAGCCCCGCCTTCGCGAGGGCGAAGCCGATGTATAAGATTAGCGCGCGGAAGGGGTTCGGGAGGCGAGCCACTGCGGGTACGGTCCTTTCTCCGTGGGTAGTAAAGGAATTTCGTCACGCGGCGGGCGTTTCCGGATCGGGGGACCGAAGCGCGGCGTCGCCTCCGTGCCGGCTCACGCCCCCGACACGAGGTACACCGACGCCACGGCGAACGCGATGCCCAGCGCCTTCCGCGCGCTGAACGACTCGCCTAGAAGGAGGAATCCGATCACGGAGGAGAACACGAGGAACATCGCGAAGATGGGCGTCACGACGCTCACCGGGCCGAGCGCGAGCGATCGGTACAGCGCCAGAATACCGATCCCGAGGAAGACGCCGGCCGCGAGCACGTGAACGATCTTCGGCGAGGCGAGGTGTTCGGTGAACCCCTGTCCGGTGTACGCGAGCACGCCCACGGCCATGCAGATGAGAAGCGAGTTCGAGACGACGACCGCGACGTCGCTCGGGATCGCGTCGGGGCCGGTCGTCGCGACGCGCATCAGCGGCGAGACAAGCGCGTACGCGCCCATCGCGAGGAGCGCGTACGGGAGATACGTGTTCATGTTTCGGACTGGACGGCGGCGAACAAGTGCCTACCGACCTGCGTCTCCCCTGACCGGCACCGAAACGGTGACGACCGTCCCGCGCGGCTCCCGGTCCTTGAACTCGACGCTCCCGCCGACCTGATCGACGCCCCACTTCACGATCCACAGCCCCAGTCCGCTGCCGTGTTCCAGGGGCGTCTCGGTGCCGCGTTTCAGGACCTCGCGCTCCGCCTCTTCGATCCCGGGGCCGTCGTCGGCCACGGAGAGTTCGACCCACCCGCCGTCCGCGGCGGCACCGAGCCACACGGAGGGGGACTCGCCGTCGTTGTGTCGGACCGCGTTCGAACAGAGGCTCTCCGCGACCGCCCGCAACACGGCCGGGACCCGGACCGCCGGCACGTCGCCCTCGACGGAGACGTTCGCCTCCGGGAACTCGGTCCGAAGCGCCGCGGTCACTTCCTCGACGAGCGCGTCGAGCGCGACCGGCGGCGGCGACTTCGCCATCGGATCGAACAGCTCGCTCGCCGTCCGGGTGCGTTCGCTGAGATCGAGGATGCGCGAGGCGCTCTTCTTGACCACGTCCAGCGCGTGCTCGTCGGTCGGGTCGTCGCGAAGCTGGTCGGCGTACCCGTAGATCAGGTTCGTCTCCGTCCGCACGTCGTGTCTGAACACCCGGTTGAGCACGTCCAGCCGCTGCTGTTGACCGAGATACTCGCCGATGTCGTGGAACACCACTACCTCGCCGGTCGGCCGATCGTGTCCGTCGGCGATACACCTGACGGTGACCTCGTAGGGGCGCCGACCGTTCGGACCCGCGATCGAGACCGGGGACCGGTCCGAGCCTTCGACCGAGATGTCGTCGTACCGCGGAACGATCGCACCGGCCGGCTCCCCTACCGCGGATCGCCGGTCGATTCCGAAGGTGTCCGCGGCGCTCTGGTTCAAGTCGATCACGTACCCCTCGGTCCCGACCACGAACGCCGGATCGTGGAGGTGTTCGAACACCAGTTGCCGCGCGCGCCGGCGCGGTGCCGGCGCGAGCGTGAGCAGCCGGAACCGAGAGAGCGCGAGGAGGTACGCGACCCCGGAGACCGCGAACGCGAGCGGGGTGGGGTCCAGTCCGGGAATCGGGAAGGTCCCGGTGAGGTGGAAGACGCTGCTGGCCCACGGCGCCGCCGTCCCAACGATCAGCGCGGCGCTCTGCCCCCGGAAGGGCCGCGCGTCGTCGCTGACGAGCTGGAGGATCGGGATCGACCCGAACAGCCCGAGCAGATAGGTGTACCCGGCGATGACGTAGTACCACGTGCCCGGGTCGACGCGGAGGAACGAGCCGACCGCGGTCGCCGCGACCTCCCGGTCGGCGACCACGAGCCCCCACGGATCGCCGGTGGCCACGACGCCGATCGTGACGGCGGGCACGACGAGAAGCACAGCCACGACTCGCGGCGTCACGTACCGTTCCCGTCCCGTGTACTCCAGCGCGAACAGCAGCCACCCCACGGGGATGATCACGACTCCGATCCACTGCACGTCGTACCACAGCGACTTCGCCGCGAGGGTCGGCGCCTCCAGCTCGAAGACGAGGAACGTCGTCCACCAGACCTGCCCGACGAGCAGCGCCGTCAGCCACGTCGCGCCCGCCTCCGGCCGCTCGCGCCACGCGAGGATCGCCGCGGACGTGCCGGTAACGACCGCGGAAAGCAGCGCGACAGAAAGCGGACTCAACCCGATCACAGTTATTTACACAGGACCACAATATAAATCATTTTGCTCCGGCGGCCAGAGATTCCCGTCCCCGCGCAGGGTCGCCAGCGGCGGGACAAACGCGGCGGTCAACATCTGACGGGCGAAAGACGGCGGGCGAAAGACGGCGGGCGAAAGACGGCGGGCGAGACGTGGGAGGGGGCGAGACCGCGTCGCCACCGGTCTCCCTGTCGGGTCCGTCGGTTGGTCAGGCCGCGGTGAGCACCAGCGCCGCCGCGACGACGAGGTAGCTGCAGTCGGGAGCGACGCCCAGCACCGCGCCGTCGTCGACGCGACCGGCGAGCGCGGTGACCGCGAGGGACGCCGCGACCCCGAGGCCGAGCGCCGCGGCGATGCCCGGCGCGAGAACCCCGGCCAGCGTCGCCGCCGCCAGCGTCGCCGCGGTGGCGAGGTCGACTCCGTACAGCACGCGGCGGGTCCGAGCGACGCCGAGGACGGTCGGGAGCGTCGCGACCCCCGCAGCGGCGTCCGCGTCCACGTCCCGGACGTTCGGGAGCTCGGTGTCGACGAACGACCGCAGGAGGAAGTACGCCATCGCGACAGCGACGATCGGTTCGCGTGGTGCCGCACCGAGAGCCGCGGAGCCGAGAGACGCTGAGCCGGCGAACGCCAGCGGAAGGAGCGTGACCGCGAGCGTCCACCCCGCGGCGACGACGACGGAACTGAGGACGGGCACCTCCTTCAGTCGCGGGAACCGCCGGTTGGCCGCGAGACCGCCCTCAGGCGCGAGCGATCGGACGGCCCGTCCGACGTTCGGGAGCCAGTCGGAGGCGTACGCGACCCAGAGCGTTCCGGGAAGCAGCGCGACGCCCAGCGCGAGCGGTCCGCCGAGGGTCGAAAGCGCCACGGCGAGCCCGTAGGCGAGGGCGGCGACGACCATCAGCTGGTCGCCGTACCGGCGCGCGATCCGCGCGCGTTCGGGCGTGGACCGAGCGTCCGCCTCCGCGTCGGCGACGTGGTCGACCGTGTACACCGCGAACGTCACGAGCCCGACCACGGCCGGCGCGGGCGAAAGCGGCACGCCGAGCAGGACGGTCGCGATGACCGTCTCTATCGCGGCGATCGCCGCCACGAACGGAGAGCCGGAGGCGAGTTCGATGAGCGGCCCCAGGCGGTCGACGGCGTCGGCCGGTTCGGTCGGAACCGCTTCGGGTCGTGCCGCCTCGGCCGGTGTCTCCTCGACCGATTCCTCCTCGGCCGGTGTCGCCTCGACCGGTTCCTCCTCGGCCGGTGTCGGATCTGCGGGAACGGCCGATCCGGCCGAGGCCGGTCCGACCGAACCCGTCGTTTCGGCACCGGTTCCCCTCGGTTTGGGGACCGATTCCGCGTCGGGAGTTGGCTGCGTGTGATACGACTCGTCGGTACCGTCGATCGGGGTCGACGGCGGATCTCGTGTGTCTTGCATCGGTCGGCGAGCGACGGCGGCCGCTGCGTCTCCCGCCACCTACGTATCACCCCTCGACAACCATCTATTAACTAGAAGATAACTGCAGAAAACCCTGACCGCGTTTGTCATGGCCCGTCGCGCGGCGTCGGATCGAGACCACCCTCGCCCCGCTTCAGTACGCTTTTGGGGCGAGCGGCCGACGGATCGGGCATGGACGGAACCTTCGATCACGTGATGATCCGCGTCGAGGACCTCGAGGAGAGTCTCGACTGGTATCAGACCCATCTGAACTACGAGGAGAAGGGCCGGTGGGAGGCCGACACCTTCACCAACGTCTACCTCGGTCCCGAGGGCGTTCACGAGGACGGCGCGCTCTTAGAGCTCACCTACAACCACGGCGACCACACCTACGAGATCGGCGACGCGTGGGGGCACATCGCCGTTCGCGTCCCCGAAGACGCGCTTCAGGAGTCGTACGACCAGCTGATGGCGGAAGGCGTCGAGGACTACCGCGATCCCGAGTCGTGCGGGAACCGCTACGCGTTCGTGAAGGATCCGGACGGCCACGAGATCGAGATCGTCAAGCGCGACTACGGAGAGAAGTGGAGCATCGACCACACGATGATCCGCGTCGAGGACGCCGACGAGGCGCTCGGCTACTGGACCCGCAAGTTCGAGTACACGGAGCAGCCGAGCGGCCGGTGGGAGGCCGACAGCTTCTCGAACTACTTCATGGCCCCCGAGGACGCCGCCAAGGAGGCGATGAAGCTGGAGCTCACCTACAACTACGACGGCCGCGAGTATACGATGGGCGACGGCTGGGGCCACCTCTGCGTCCGCGTCGACGACCTCGACGAGGCCTGGGACACGCTGATGACCCGCGAGGCGCCCGACTACCGCGATCCGGAGTCCTGTGACCACAACTACGCGTTCACGAAGGACCAGGACGGCCACGAGATCGAACTGCTCGTCCGCGAGTAACGACCCGCTATTTCGTCACTCGCCCGCCGGCTCCACGCCGGTCACCTCGAACCGGGCGCCGCCGTCGCGACCCTCCACGACTCGGACCCCCCATCCGTGTGCCGTCGCCACCTGCTCGACGATCCGCAGGCCGAAGCCGGTCCCCTCCTGCGAGGTCGAGTAGCCGGCGTCGAACACCTCCTCACGCTTCGCCTCCGGGATTCCCGGTCCGTCGTCCTCGACGAAAAACCCGACCTCGTCGGTCGTCCCGTCGCTTGCTCCGCCTTTCCTCCCCGCCCCCTTCCCGTCGCCGAGCACGCCCACGGCGATCGCCACGTCGTCGCCGCCGTGCTCGACCGCGTTCCGCATCAGGTTCTCGACGAGCTGTCTGAGCCGGCTCTCGTCGGCCCGGAGCCACAGGTCGTCCTCGACGGTCAGCGTCGCGTTCGCGGTCTCGACCGTCCGCCAGCAGGAGTCGACGACCGCGGAGAGCCGGACCGGCTCCGTCTCGCTCACCCGCTCGCCCTCGCGGGCGAGCGTGAGCAGGTCGGCGATCAGCGTGTCCATCCGCTCGTGGGCGCCCGCGACCGCATCGAGGTGCTCGCTGTCGCACTCGTCGCGGGCCAACTCCACCCGCCCCTGCGCCACGTTCAACGGGTTTCGGAGGTCGTGGGAGACGACGCTGGCGAACTCCGCCAGCCGGTCGTTCTGCCGCTCCAGCTCCGCGCTCCGCTCGTGGAGGCGGCTGGCCCGCGCCGCGGCGTTGAGCGCCGTCTCGGCCGCCGTCGCGAGGATCCGCGCGAGGTGCTCGTCGGTCTCGTCGAAGACTTCGGGATCGGTCTCGCCGACGGAGATGGTCCCGTGTTCGCCGACCGGGAGGATCATCAGGCTCCGGAGCCCCGTGCCGGTGTCGACCGCCCCCGCCGTCTCGATGTCGTCGTACACACGCGGCTCGCCCGCCTCGAACGCCTCCCAGTTGAGGCTGCCGCCGTCGGGGGTGAACACTCCCCTCTCGGGCAGTATCTCTCTGACCGCCCCCGAGACCGCGACGGGGACGAGCCCGCCCGCGTCCTCGTCGTACAGCCGGACGGTGACCACGGAGAACCCGAGCACCTCCTCGGCGGCGTCGACGACGCGCTCGGCGATCTCCTCCGGGGAGTCCGCCCGGATCAGATTCCGGGTCGCGTCGTGGAGCCGCTCCAAGCTGGTCTCGCGCGCGACCCGGTCCAACGCGGCTTCGAGGTGGTTCGCGAGGATCTCCGCGATGAGCACGTCGGTCTCGGTGAACGCGTGCGGCTCCGCCGAGGAGATGACGAACAGCCCGTGGTCACCGATCGGGTGAAGGACGATGCTCTCGGCGGGAGTCTCTTCGTCGAGCGGGTCGAACGCCGACAGGTCGCCGACGCGGAGGGGCTCGTCGCCGCGATACGTCTCCCACGCGAGGGCCGCGCGCGTTCCGGCGGAAGCGTCCCGCTCGTAGGAGGGCTGGTCGTCGAAAAAGGAGGGTACGGACTCGGCGAGCGCGACCGGTTCGAGCGCGTCGCCGGCCTCGTTCACGAGGTGGATCCCGCTCAGTCCCGCGCCGACGACCTCGTCCACGGCGTCGACGGCCAGCTGCGTCGTCTCGTCGACCGTCCGCGTGTAGTTGAGGTCCCGCGTCCACTCGCGGAGCCGCGCCAGTTTCTCCTCGCGCCGCTTGCGGTCCGAGATGTCGCGGGTGTTGATCACGAACCCGCTGACTCCGTGTTCGTCGAGCCGGTTGCTCCCGACCGACTCCACCCACAGGTACTCCCCGTCGGCGTCCTCCAGCCGGTACTCGACCGTCGGGTCGGGCTCCTCGCCGGTGATCGACCGCGCGAACGCCTCGACGACCCGCTCGCGGTCTTCCGGGTGAACGTACGAGAACGCGTACTCGCCGACCAACTCCGCCGGGTCGTGGCCGAGGATCCACTCGATCGAGGGGCTCGCATACTGGAACGTCCCGTTCGCGTCGAGCGCGGTGACGATGTCGCTGGACCGCTCCACGAACGCCTGGTGTCGCTCCCGCTCCGTCACGTCTCGGAGGATCCCGACGAACCGGCGCTCGCCGTCCTCCTCGAACTCCCCGAAAGAGATCGACAGCGGAATCTCGCGGCCGTCTCGGTGCGCCCCCGGGAACTCGACGGCCGACCAGTCCATCGATCGCTCGCCGGTCTCGCAGTACCGCGCGAGGGCCTCGTGGTGCGCCTCCTCCTTCCGGTCGGGCATCAGCGTCGCCAACGGTTCGCCTTCCAGTTCCGCGGGCGCGTACCCGAACAGCCGCTCGACCGCCGGGTTCGCGAACCGGATCCGGCTGTCGGCGTCGATGGTGACGATCGCGTCCATCGAGTGGTCGGTGATCGCCTGCAGATGCGCCCGCGTCCGGTCGGCCTCGCGCTCGATCCGACGCTTCTCGACCGCTTCGACGACCCGGTTGGCCAGGATCTCGTACTGCTCGGTGCCGCCCCCCTTCTGGAGGTAGTCCGTCACGCCCGCGGAGATCGCCTCACTGGCGACCGACTCCGACCCCTTCCCGGTGTAGAGGATGAACGGGAGGTCCGGGTCGCGTTCGCGGACGGCCTCTAAGAACTCGATCCCGTTCGGGCCCGGCATGTCGTGGTCGGAGACGATACAGTCGACTCCGGTGTCCGGGTCGTCGAGGCGATCGAGGCCTTCGGTGGCGTTCGAGGCGGTCTCGACCGCGATCCGCGAATCCTCGCGTTCGAGGAACGACGCGGTGACCTCCGCGAGATCCGGGTCGTCGTCGACGTGGAGCACGCGGATGCGGTCACCCATGGGGTCGGGATACTCGTGACGCCGGCATAACCGTTTGGACCG
>Ga0207756_100398_pt1 | contig 15772 bp, 19 predicted proteins | sample A23M1SouthBayCA_FD_187748 | JGI IMG/M metagenome (GOLD analysis project Ga0207756, IMG submission 187748) | Aerobic enrichment media microbial communities from Eden Landing Ponds, California, USA - A23 M1 (3) (SPAdes) | ecosystem: Environmental > Aquatic > Marine > Unclassified | place...
CCGGCTGGAGACGGACTACGAGGTCGGCCGAGCGCCCTTCCACGAGGTCGCACCACCGTTCGTCCTTCTGCTGTTGGTCATCCTGGTCGGGGTCCACCCTGACCTCATCTACGGGATGATCCAGGACGCTATCGGGCCGCTCCTGGAGGTGACCGTCGCATGAGCACCGCACCCGCCCTGCCACCGATCGCGGCGCTCGCACCGCCGGTCATCCTGGCACTGACGGCGATGTTCCTCCTGCTGGTCGACAGCGTCGACCCCGACGGCGACGCCTCGAGCCTCCTGCTCGCGGTCACGTCTACCGTCGGCAGTCTGCTGGCGTTGGGCGTTACCGGCTGGTTCCTCCTGGCCGGGACCGGCCAGCCCCGGACCGGTGGGGCGATTACGCTGTTGGGCGACGCGCTCGTCGTCGACGGGATGAGCCTGTTCCTGACGGCGATCGTCGCCAGCGTCGTGCTCCTGGTGGTCCTGGCGAGCTACGACTACCTCGCCGACCACCCCTACCAGGCCGAGTACTACACGATGGTCGTCCTGGCGGCGACCGGGATGACGCTCATGGCCTCGGCCAACAGCTTCGCGACGGCCTTCATCGCCATGGAGCTGTCCTCGCTGCCGTCCTACGCGCTCGTCGCGTCCCTGAAGCAAAACCGCGGCAGCGTCGAGGCCGGTCTGAAGTACTTCCTGATCGGCGCGCTGTCCTCGGCGATCCTGCTCTACGGGATCAGCCTTGTCTATGCCTCCTCTGGTGCGCTGGTATTCGCCGACGTCGCCGCGGCCCTCGCCGACACGCCGCTGACGGGCGTCCTCGGCATCGGGGTCCTGATGGTGGTCGGCGGGCTGGCGTTCAAGACCGCGAGCGTCCCCTTCCACTTCTGGGCGCCCGAGGCCTACGAGGGGGCGCCCGCGCCCATCTCGGCGTTCCTCTCCTCGGCCTCGAAGGCCGCTGGGTTCGTGCTCGCCTTCCGCATCTTCACGGTGGCGTTCCCGCAGTCGGCCGTCGCGGGCGTCATCGACTGGGCGGTCGCCTTCCAGATCCTCGCGATCCTGACGATGACCATCGGGACCTTCGCGGCCGCCACCCAGGAGAACGTCAAGCGCATGCTCGCGTACTCCTCCATCGGTCACGCGGGCTACGTGCTGATCGGCCTGGCGGCGCTGACGGGCGACGCCAACCAGAGCTTCGTCCTCGGTGCGGGCATGGCCCACCTGTTCGTCTACGGGTTCATGAACACGGGCGCGTTCCTGTTCGTCGCCCTGGTCGAGTACTGGGGCGTCGGCCGGACCTTCGAGGACTACAACGGCCTCGCGAAGCAGGCGCCGCTGGCCTGTGCGGCGATGACGATCTTCATGTTCTCGCTGGCGGGCCTGCCCTTCGGCGGGGGCTTCCTTTCGAAGTTCTACCTGCTCATGGCGGCGATCAACGGCGGCGTCGCGCTACTGGCGGTCGCGCTGATCGTCAACAGCGCCCTGTCGCTGTACTTCTACTCGCGGGTCGTCAAGGCGATGTGGATCGACGAGCCGACGGGTGAGCCCGTCGAGGTCGACGGCTACCCGACGGGCATCTACGTGGCGATCGTCGTCGCGGCGGTCGTGACGGTGCTCTTGCTGCCGGGCTTCGGTCCGGTCGTCGAGACGGCGAACACCGCTGCGAGCGTCCTGTTCGCCTGATCCTACCTCGCTTCCGCTTTCTTCCAACCGCGCTTAGAAAGGGCCAAGTGGCGCCCACGACCACGCTCTGGCATGAAAGCGACCGCCCGCGCACACCCGATCCAGGGCCTGGTCAAGTACCACGGGATGCGCGACGAGGAACTCAGGCTTCCCTACCACGACTCCATCAGCGTCTGCACGGCGCCGAGCAACACGACGACGACGGCCGCGTTCGAGCCAGACCGCGAGTCGGACCGGTACGTCGTCGACGGCGAGGTCGTCTCGGGGCGCGGCGCCGAGCGCATTCGGGCGGTCGTCAACCACGTCCGGGACCTGGCGGACACGGACGACCGGGTCCGCTTCGAGAGCGAGAACTCCTTCCCGACCAACGTCGGCTTTGGCTCCTCCTCGTCGGGCTTCGCCGCCGCCGCGATGGCCCTGGTGGAGGCGGCGGGGCTGGACATGACGCGCCCCGAGATTTCGACGGTGGCCCGCCGGGGCTCCTCCTCGGCCGCCCGGGCGGTAACGGGCGCGTTCTCGCACCTCCGGACCGGACTGAACGACCGGGACTGCCGGAGCGAACGGATCGACGTCCCGGCCGACTTCGAAGACGACCTCCGGATCGTCGGTGGTCTGGTTCCCTCGTACAAGGAAACGGAGGAAGCCCACGCGGAAGCGGCGGACAGCCACATGTTCGACGCGCGGATGGCCCACGTGCACGGCCAGATCGCCGAGATGCGTGACGCGCTCTTCGCGGCCGACTTCGGCCGGGCCTTCGAACTGGCTGAACACGATTCGCTGTCGCTCGCGGCGACGACGATGACCGGCCCCGCGGGCTGGGTCTACTGGCAGCCGCGCACGATCGAGATTTTCAACGCGGTTCGCGAACTCCGCGAGAAAGACGACGTCCCGGTCTATTTCTCCGTCGACACGGGGGCGAGCGTGTACGTGAACACGACCGGGGAGTACGTCGACCGCGTGGAGAGTGTGGTTGCGGACTGTGGCGTGGAGACGACGGTGTGGGGGGTCGGCGGGCCGGCGCGGGTGCTGGACGCAGACGAGGCGCTGTTCTAGCGGGTGGGGCATCCCCCGCGCGGCGACGACACACGGTGTCCACAATCCGGTCCGAACGTTTATCCGACGATCCGAACAAACTCCGGCCATGAGCGCGGGAACGCGGATTATACTGACTCGGGACGACGACTGGTGGATCGCCACCGACGACGCGACTGGCGTCACTTCGCAGGGTCAGACTCGACAGGAAGCGCTCGAAAACCTCGACGAAGCGATCGAAGGATACGAAGGGGGCGGCCAGGAGCCAACCGAGGCCGAACTCCGAGATGCCGGCATCGATCCCGGTAACAACGAGGTCGGCGCGATCGACGAATCGTCGGTCTTCGAGTGATCGCCGGTGGGAGGGGGTCAGTTCTCGGGGTGGGAGGTCGCGAAGGTCATGGTCAACAGTGGCATCTGGCGATGGGAGCGCACGAACGGTGACCACGCGATTCTGCGGTGGGAGCCACCGGCCGGTCACGACGGGGCTGCGCGCACCGTCCCCGTACCCCTTCACGACGAACTGCGGGAGGGAACGCTACGCGACATCGCGGATCAGGCTGGGGCGAAGGACTTCGGGGCGTTCTGTGACTGGATAGACCGGAATCGGTAGGCTCGATTCTGATCTCACGGCCGGCGTCGTCGGGGTATCGGCGCGGCTACGGCCGTACACTTAGGGGGTGTCGAGCCCAAACAGATCCATGCACGTCGCCGTGCTCGGCGCTGGGTACGCCGGGCTGGCCCTCACGCGCTCGCTCGAAGACGACCTTCCGGACGACGTCGCCCTCACGTTGGTCGACGAGCGCGACACGCACCTCGTCCAGCACCTCGTCCACCGGGTCGTCAGGCGGCCGGCCCTCGCCGACGACCTTCAGCTTCCGCTCGCGGATCTGCTCGACCGCGCCGAGCACCGCCAGGCGCGCGTCGAGTCGGTCGACGCCGACGCCGGCGAGGTCGCGCTGACGGACGGCGACCTCACATACGACGTCGGCGCCGTCTGTCTGGGGGCACGGACGGACTATCACGGACTGCCCGGCCTCTCGGAGCACGCGACGCCGCTGAAGCGCGTCCACCACGCCGAGACGATCCACGAGGACGCTCTCGCTCTTTGCGAGGCTGGGTCGGGACGGATCGTCGTCGGCGGCGCCGGCCTCTCCGGCGTTCAGGTGGCGGGCGAACTGGCCGCCCTGGCGGACGAGGCGGGCGCACCCGCCGTCGACGTCTGCCTGGTCGAGCAGGCCGACCACGTCGCGCCGACCTTCGAGCCTGGATTCCAGCGGGCCGTGGCCGCGGAACTCCGGGACCGGGGCGTGACCGTCGAGACGGACAGGGAGATCGAACGTGCGACGGCCGACGCACTGGTCCTCTCGGACGGCACCGAGCGCGCGTTCGACCAGCTCGTCTGGACGGGCGGCATCGCGGGCGGAGACGCCCTCGCTGGTCGTCGGCCGACGGTCCGCGCGGACCTGCGGCTCGGGGAACGGACGTTCGGCCTGGGCGACGCGGTCCGGGTGGTCGACGCCGAGGGGACGCCGGTGCCGGCCAGCGCGAAGACCGCGCTAGGACAGGCCGACGTCACCGCCCGGAACGTGACAAGACTCCTCGAGCACCGCCGCGGCGCGGGCGAGGGGTTCGAGCCGCGACTGGCGACCTACCGCTACGACACCCGAGGGTGGGTCGTCTCGGTCGGCGACGGGGCCGTGGCGACAGTGGGGCCGAGCGTCCTCCGGGGCGCGGCGGCCGAGTCGCTCAAGACCGCCGTCGGGACGTGGTACCTCCAGACGCTGGACCCCGAGAGGAACGTCCTCGGCGACATCCGTGCCGTCCTCGGGAGTCAGGACTGACGGGTCGGGGCGACTGCAGGGCGGTCCGGACCTCGCTCAGGTGGCCTGGTCGAGCGCGAGGTCCGGTGAGGTCCAGACGACGAACGGTTGGTCTTCGCCGCGGTCGATGACGCCCTCGACGTGGTCGTCGTCGACGGGCGGGTCGTTGACCTCGTCGTCGCTGACCGGGGACACCTGGCGGACGTCGTCGACGACCCAGCCGAGGTGGCCCTGTTCGTCGAACTCCTCGGCGTCGAAGACGAGCAGGAGTTCGCCCCGGGCCTGGTCGTCGGTTCCGATGATGACCTTGGGGTTGAGGATCGTCGTGATCTGGCCCCTGAGGTCGACGACGCCCTCCACGAACTCGGGCGTGTTGGGCACGCGCGTGACGCCGTCACGCTTGACGATCTCCTCGATGTACTCGATGTCGAGGCAGTAGTGCTCGCCGTCGAGGGTGAACTCGAGGACGCGGGTTTCGGGTTCCGAGGCCGTGGCGTCGGCGGCGACGCCGGCACGAGCCGCCGCCCCGACCTCGGTGGCCGCGTCGGACGCTGTGGGGTCCGCCGCCGCATCGTCGCCCGCCGGGTCGGTTGCCGAAGACTCGTCGTCAGTCTCCGCCGTTCCATCGCCCATCTGGTCAGGGCTGGGCACGGTGGCGGACGTCCCCGAAACGCGTTCGACGGCGTCGGCCACTGCATCGTCCACGTGCGCCATCGCGTCGCCTCCGGCGTCTGAATCGGTTGCGGGCGCCTCTCCCACCGTCTCGGCAGTGGCCTCCGCGGCCGCCTCGGCTGCCGCCGTCGTGGCCTCGTCGTCCGACTCGGCCGCCGCGGCGTCGTCCGCCTGCTGGTCTGGTTCGTCGGCGTCGTCGCCGGAGCGTCGCCCCTCTCGCATCTGTCGGATCCGTTCGGCACGGTCCATGCGTTCCTGTTCGCTCATGCTGTCACCTCGACGTGGCCGAACTGCTCGTCCAGCCGTTCGGCCATTGCCATGAAGACGGCCTCCATGTCAACGGACTCCTCGTACTCGAAGATGGAGGTCCCCTCCGAGAAGGCCCGCTGGAGTGCCACTCGCTTGCGGACCTCCCAGATCGGGAAGTCGTCGAAGACCTCCTCGAGCCACCTGAGCATCGTCCTGTCCTCGTTGGTCTTCTCGACGCGGTTGGCCACGACGCCGACGGTCGACACCTCGACGTTCGCCTGCCGTTCGAGAGCAGCGATCTGGTCGATCAGTAGTTCGATGGCCCGTTCGGAGGAGGCCTCTGTCAGGGCCGGGACGAGGACGTGTTGGGTCGCGTAGATGGCGGTGTCGGTGAGCTTCCCGTAGAAGGGTGGCGAGTCCACGACAACGTAGTCGTACTCGCGGTCCAGCGCGGCGAGGACCGCGTCGAGAGATCCGAGCGCGTGGGGTTCGTCGGCGTAAGCGGGGCCGACGTTGATGGCCATTTCGGAGAGCGCCGCGATTCCGGGCTCGAGGTCCGGCCTGGTTCCCATCCGCGCGACGAGTTCGGCGATTGTCAACTCCTGTTCGGCCTGGAGGAGGTCGATGTTCGCCGGCAGCACGTCCATCTCCGGGTGCTCCACCACGAGGTCGTTGACCACGTCGCGACGCGCGGGGTCGGTCAGCGCGTCGAACAGCGTCGGTGGCTGGGCGTCGTAGGCCGACACCAGGCCGAGTCCCTCCGTGGCGTTGCCTTGCGGGTCCATGTCCACGAAGAGTACGTCGCGGCCCCGCCGGTTCAGGGCGCCCGCGACGTTGATGGCGACCGTCGTCTTGCCGGTCCCACCCTTCGAGTTGGTCACGCAGAGGCGGGCCGTGGCGGACTCGTCGGTGCTCATCGACTCACGGTCGGGTCCTCGGCGCCCCAGCCTATAAACGTACGCTCCCGATTATCACCAGCGAAAGGGCATCGCACGCCGCCCGGTGTGAGGCGGAAGGTCGTCTCGCTCGTTATCTCGGCCGATAACCGGGTGGAAGATTTATCACAGATGGGTCGTAATCGGACTGTATCATGAGTATCAACCCGCGCGATTACGACCTGAACGAGCTGCGAAAGATGGCTCGCCAGCGGGGTGAGTCGACCAACGGCGAGGACGTCGACGCCGACATCGGCCTCTCGGCGATGCCGACCGACGAGGGACTGTCTGCCGGCAACTCCTTCCGGTCCGGCCTGTACCGGGAACTGCTCCCGCTCGAGGCCGCTGCCGACGACCTCACGAAACCGTACCTGACGACGTTGCCCGAAGAGTACGTGGGCGAGCACCTGATTTTCGAGTGGCTCGAGTTCCTCCTCCTGCACGCCGGCTACCAGGGGGCGACCGAGGCGCTGTCGTACTACGAGTCGGTCGGCTGGCTCACGGCCGAGGCGACAGACGACCTCGAGGACTACCTGCTGGGCATCGACGACCACGGCGCTACCGAGGACAACGACCTCGACATCGACGACCACATGCTGAGTCTCGTCTACGTCGCGAAGCTGGCGTCGATGCAGTGACTCGACTTCCTTTCACCGTCGTTACCGTCTGATTATCGCAGTCGATAGCGTCGCCGATTGTTATTTACAGGGTGACCCGGAACGTCTCTGGTATGAGCATCGAGGCGGAAACCGAGGACGTGTCGGGCGAGGAGGCGGGCGGCGATGGAACCGGTGCGGTGCCGGTCGGCGTAAAGCTCGGCAGCACTCGGACGGTGATCGCACAGCCCAACGGCGAGGACGGACTCGAGACGATTCGGACGCTGACCTGTCTCGCGACCTACGAGGATCCACTGACCGGCGAGGAACGGGTCCTCTTCGGCGAGGAGGCGGCCACGGAGTACCCTGACCGGGTCCAGTTCATGCTCCGGTCGGGCCTCCCGGAAGACGAGGACCGCGCCGAACTGACGACGGAGTTCTACGAATCGGTCGTCGAGGCCCACGACGTCCCCGCCGACAGCGCCGTGGTCTACGCCATTCCGACGATCGACAACCCCGAGGGGCTCGAAAACCTTCGCTCCGTCATCGAGGACGGCCCCATCGGCGAGCACCTCGTCGAGAGCTTCCCGGAGTCGCTTTGCGGCGCGATCCCCGCCTTCGGCGACGGCCTCGAGGCGATCGAGCAGATCTTCGTCGCCGTCAACATGGGATCGACCAACCTGGAGGCCTCGGCCTACCGGCGCGGCGAACAACTCTCGCCGTTCACGACCGGCGCTGTCACCGGCAACGAGGTCGACCGGAAGATCGCGGCGAACGTCGAGGAGGAGACCCAGGGGCGGGTCAACGTCGACGTCACGACCGCGCGGGAGTACAAGGAGACCCACGCGGACTTCGAGGCCTTCGAGCCGTTCACGGACGTGATCCAGCAGCCCGGCGGCGGCAGCCACGAGTTCACCATCGAGGACAGCGTCATGGACGCCGTCGACGCGTACCTGGACGAGGCCGTCGAGGAGGTGGCCAACACCTTCCTCCCGCAGCTGGCCAACGACAACATGAAGGTCTACCAGCTGGCGCTCGACCGACCGATCGTCCTGACCGGCGGGATGGCCTGCATCCCCGGCATCGTCGAGGAGTTCGAGGAGCGCCTAGGCGAGGCCCTCCAGCGCGACGTGGACGCCGTGACCTCCGATCGGCCCGACCTTGCAGCGACGCTCGGCGCACAGCGCATCGCGTCGAAGCTCGCCAGTTCAGACTGAGCCGCCGAGGCCGTCGGACTCCCCGGTCGCCCAGGTGTCGAACCACCGGACGATCACGGGCAGCGGTTCGCCCGACCCGTCGGTGCGGCCGACGCCGACCGTCTCCCGCGACCGCGTCGGATCGGCCGGGCCCAGCTCGCCGTCCGCGCCGAGTTCTTCCGGTAGCGACAGTTCCAGCGGTGCCATGTCAGCGATGAGCGCCGAGCCGACCGTAAACCCCCGTCAGACGGCCGTCTGCCCGCGGACAGACACCTCGGCGCGAGGGGCGGTGGACGTCTGCGACCGTCGACGGAACCATAATGATTAATAACGGGTAAATCGAAGGGCCGGTGATGACACGGTGTGAGCGCTGTGGGACGCGCATGAGCCACAACGACGAGACGACGAGACTCACGGAGTACACGTGCCCGAGCTGTCACAATACGGACATCGTGTGGAAGGATGCCCACCGCGCCACTGCCTGACCGACCCCTCCTCGGCGAGCGACCCCGGACGGGTCGCACCGACGCCACACGTAAACCCGCACGTCACGAACGAGTGACGTGGACCGTATCGCCGTCGAGACGGACGTGCTGGTGCCCCCAGCGGCGGTCTTCGAATTCCTCGTCGACTTCCCCGCCTACGCCCAGTACTCGGAGTACCTGGAGCGCGTCGAGCCAAGTGGTGACGGGCGCGAGGGGACGACCTACGACCTGACCGTCGCCTGGTGGCGCCTGCGCCACACGGTCCGGTCTCGCGTCACGGACACCGTCCCGCCCGAACGCATCGACTGGCGACTCCTGGGACCGATTGCCGCGGCGGGTGCGTGGGTGATCGAGGAGATTACGGACCCCGTCGTTCCCGCGCCAGCAGCTGTCGCCGCGGGGGACGCGAGTCGCGTCAGGCTGGAGCTCCGGTACGACGCCGCGACGGTCGAGGCGAGCACGCTCGATCTGCCCCTCTTCCTCTCGCTGGACGGGCTCGTGGACAGACTCGTGCCGGTACTCGAGGACGAGGCAGAACAGATAGTCGAGCGGATCGTCGCGGACCTGGAGGGCGAGCGCCGCCCGGTCTCCCTCCGCGTCGACGCCGGCGACTAGTGCTCGTCGGCGGCCGCGCCGCCGTACTTGAGGAAGACGTACGCGAGCCCGAGGGTGGCGACCATGACGAGCGTCGTGGCCACGCTGAGTGTCAGCGCCGCACCCGGGAGTTCCTGGGGGCCGCCACCGCTGCCGCCGCCGGTGTCGACGCTCGGATAGTCGGTCCCGACGACGACGGAGCCGAGCATGCCGGAGGCGCGGTGTGGGTTACAGTAGTAGTTGTAGATGCCGTCTTCCTCGAAGGTCCGTTCGTAGGTGAAGCCGGCCTCGCCGGTGAGTTCGGACTCGAAGTTGCCGTCCTGGTGGACGACGTTGTGGGAGCCGCCCTCGCCGGTCCACTCCCAGACGACGGTCGCGCCGTTGTCGACGTGGACGGCCGCGGGCTCGAACGAGAGATTGTTGTTCGCTTCGCCACCCACCGCGACAGTCACCTCGTCCTGGCCACGCCGGTCGACGACGCCGTCGAAGTTGGGGGCGTCGTCGAGCCACCCGCCGAAGTCCGGCGTCCCGCCACCGCCGGCCCCGCCACCGTCGGTCTCGTTGCCTCCCGCGGTCTCGTTCCCGCCGGCCGTGGCGTTGCCCCCGGTAGTCGCGTTGCCACCGGCCGTGGCGTTCCCGTTGGCCGTTTGGTTGCCGCCAGCGGTCTCGTTTTGCTGGGCGGCTGCCGTCCCGGACGCGGCGACGACGCCGGTACCGGCCGCCGCGGTCAGGAAGCCTCGACGCGAGACGTCCGCCGAACCGTCTGTCATGTTCGCCGCTTGGTCTGGCCCCGTAGTGAATCCTCCGCTTCTCCGCCGCCGAACACCGGTGGTCGATGGCCGTGTGGCCCCTATTTGACCGACGATCCGCCCTCGTGGCTGGCTTCAGGCCTCGCGCTCGATGACGAACCGCGTGAACTCCCGGAGCTGTCCTTCGGCCTCCGGTTCGAGGTCGAGGTCGTCGAGGTGGGTCCGGGCGCGCTTCGAGAGTTCGTAGGCGCGCTCGCGGGCGTACTCGACGGCGTCGACCGACTCCATGATCTCGATGGCGTCGAGGATCTCCTCGTCGGTGTTGTCCTCCGCCCAGAGGATCTCCTCCAGGCGCGCGACGTCCTCGGGGGCGGCGTTCTCGGCGGCGTGGATGACCATCAGCGTCTTCTTGCCCTCGCGGATGTCGTTGCCGAACTCCTTGCCGAAGTCACCGGCCTCGTCGAGGGTGTTCTCCACGTCGAGGATGTCGTCGCCGATCTGGAAGGCGATGGACATGTCCTCCGCGTACCGGGCGACCGCGTGCTCGACCTCGTCCGACTGGCCGGTGACGATGGCTGCCAGGCGGGCGACGATCCGCGCGAGACAGCCCGTCTTGCAGGCGCACATCTCGTAGTACTGGTCCTCGTCGACGGTGACCGACTTGGTGTTGTGCCAGCAGATGTCCATCCCCTGGCCCAGGTGGGTCCGGTTCAGTTCGTGGGTCAGCATCTCGTAGGCGTCGAGGCGCTGCTGGGCGTCGAGGACGTCGTCGCCGCGTGCGATGACCTTCAGGGGGATGAAGTACATCGCGTTGCCCGCGTTCAGGGCGACGTCGGTGCCGTGGACGTGGTGGAGTCCCTTCCCGCCGCGGCGCATCCGGGCCTCGTCCTCCACGTCGTCGACGATGATCGTCCCGTTGTGGAGGATCTCGGGGATGGTCGCGAACGGGAGGTAGTCCGCCGGGTCCTCGCCGAAGGCCTCGACCGTGATCAGAAACAGGATCGCTCGCCAGCGTTTGCCGCCCCTGTCGAGCAGTTCCCAGATGGGATCGGCCAGCGCGTGTTGCATGGCCTCCGGGTGGTATCGGTAGGTGGCCTCGCCGAAAAAGTCGGTGAGGTAGTCGTCGTCGACCGTTCGCGGCAGGAGTTCCTCGATGGCCTCGTCGACGACGGGCCGCCACTCTGCCAGCACGTCCCGCATGGGGGGCTCTCCGACGTGCCGGCGTAAAAAAGCACGCACTCGCGCCGGGGCGGTGTTTAGTTAAAACTGAAAGTTATATGTGCTGCAGCCGGTGAAACAACCGGAATCCTGGTGGACTGAAAGGGCGAGGGCCGCTTCGGGAACCCCGACGACGCAAGCACTGGAGGCCGCGGAGCGGCCGAAGCGCGCAGCGAGGCGCGGGACCGAAGCGGCCCGAGGGCTTTCGTCGATGTGAATACCAAGAACATCTCAGTTTCAACGCTAACTAAACACGACCCGCGCCGGGCCCCGTGCCTTTTCCTCCCGCGGCGACGTGGGGGCACCATGGACGAGGGGCCGCCCCTGGAGACGGTTGGACTTGTTGGCGGGGACACCGGGGTCGCGACGGCCGTTCGAGATGCGGGGTGGCGACCGGTCGAGGGAGCGCCGGCCACGGTCCTCGAGGCCGACCCGGACGCTGCCCTCGCCGTCGGCGAGTCCGCGGTGCTCGCGCTCGGGAGACGCTGTCCGACGCCCCCGATCCTCGCCGTCGGTGAATGTCCGGGGTTCGCCTCGGTTTCGGATGGGGCGGTCGTCTCGGCGCTCGAGGCGCTGGCCGCGGGTGACGCGACGACGCGAACCCACCCCGTCCTCGACGTGTCCGTTCACGACGAGCGCGCGGGCCGGGCCTGCCTGGACGTGACTGTCGAGGCGGCCGAAGTGGGTCGGATCTCCGCGTTCGCACTCAGCGCGGGGGATCGCTCGCTCGGGTCGCTCCGCGCGGACGGGGTGGTCGTAGCCACGCCGGCGGGGACGCAGGGATACGCGGCCAGACTGGGTGCCCCGACTGTCGCGCCCGGGACCGGCGTCCTCGCGGTCGAACCGATCTCCCAGTTCGCCACGGTCCGGGACAGGTGGATCACCGCCGACGGTTCGGTAACCGTCACCATCACGCGCGACGAGGTGCCGGTCCAGGTGCTGGCGGACGACCGGGTGGTCGGCGAGGCCGCGGACGAGGACGTCGTCTCGATCGCCCGCGCGGGCGGGTTCGAGACGGTCGTCGCACCCGGCGCGTCGGCGTCGCCGGGCCGTGGGGACGCCGAATTGGAAAAACACTAATGGACGAAGGTCCCAGGTTCCGCCATGGCACAGTACAACATCTTCGGGCCGATCGACGCCGTCCTCGGTGGCCCGGTCGTCGAGGGGGTCCTCGTCATCGAGGCGCTGTTGTTCGCGCTCGTCGTCGTCAACTTCGTCACCAGGCGGGCGGCCTATAGCCGCCACGTGCGCCAGGCGGAGGAGGGCCCGGAGGCCGTTGCTCGGTGGCCCGTCCACGAACTCTCGAACGTCGTGCTCGTCGTCGGGTCGTTCTACTACATGACGCTTGCCCACCACGGGGGCATGATCCTCTCGACGCTCGTCGTCGGCCTGTTCATTACGGACTTCTTCGAGTTCGAGGCCCGGAAGGTCGAGGCCCGCCGCGACATCGAACTCGACCGCCCGAAGGGAGCGGTCTTCGCGTCCGTCCTGGTTCTGCTCTACGCCGGATACCAGGCTGTGTTCTTCCTCATCGAGCCGCTGTGGGCGTCCCTCATCTGATCGACGCTGTTCGGCCATTCCGTTCTCCTGGCACCGTCGGTTCGTCATAGCGTCCTCGCGGGCCAGTACTGGTGTTCTGCCGTCGCCTTCAGCTGACGGGCAGCAGGCTGTTTTTCGCTCCGAACGGCTGGGCCACTCGTCGCCCGGCGATCCCGTGAGGCGTCGACCCCGACCCTGCCCGCTATCGCGCGTCAGGCGGCCCTGGAGCCACGAGAGCGACTGACTCCTCGCTGACCGCTCTGGATACACACGCGGATCTGGTGGCTCCGACGACGTCTCATTCGCTCAGACCGGATACGCCGGACTCAATGGCAGTCGCTGGGGACGCGACCGGCGAGAGAAGATCGGTGGTTCGTCGTGCCGTCACTCGGCCATCGCGGCGCGCGTCTGCTGGATCGCGGGGATGACGACCCAGAAGGTCAGGGCGCCGAGCACCGCGAACCAGAAGAAGACGTCCTTCAGGAGGAGGGCGATCGACGCGTAGCCCTCGAGTCCCTCGGGGTTCTCCCCGAGTAGCTGTGCCTCTTCGAACCCGGGCGTGTTGTACCAGCCGGCCAGGACGACCCATCCGAAACCGGCGGTCACGAGGATGCCAAAGCCCTTCGCGAACTCGTCAGCCATCGTCGGAGCCTTCGTCGGCCTCGTCTTTAGGTTTTCCCATTCCCTCGGCACGGAACCGCGTGGAGAAGGCATAGATTGCTGCACCGGCGACGAAGGCCAGCAGGCCGACGATGGACAGAACGGGATCGACCTCGGACAGCGGCGCGCGCGCTCGGTCCGTGGCGACGTCGAGCAACAGGAATCCGCCGAGGACGAGGACGACTGCGAACAGCGTCGAGAAGACGGTGACTGTCTTGTAGAGGCGCAGCGGGACGACGACGTCGCCCGACGTGTCGGTCTCGGAACCGTCGTCGGGGGCGTCGCTCATCCGGCTACTTGGGCGGGCGCAAGCGGTAGTACCGCCGGTTGAGCTCGAACATGTACCCCTCCCGCATCGACTTCAACACCGCGTAGGTGATCGTCGCGCCCACGAAGGGCAGCATGAAGGTCAGGTCGAAGAGGATGTGCGAGTCCAGCGGGATGAGGTTCTTGATCGACAGCGCAGCGATCGTGCCCGCGAAGATCACGCCCGACATCCCGATGGCCGCCCAGAGGGGTTCCTCGACGGGCCGGCGTGCGCTGCCCTTGTTCAGGAAGGGCACGACGGCGATGGCACCCACGATGACGAGGTTCGCCAGGACGCCGTACGTACGGTCGGCCATCAGCTGCTGGCCGCCGAGGAAGCTGATCTCGGGGTTGAGGGGGCCCAGCTTCAGCAGGCCGAACGACCAGTAGAGGTACCAGTCGGGCAGGATGACGAACGGCGTCGAGCCGGAGTCGGCCGGGCCGTCGATGTGGGGTGGCATGAGGGCCGCCAGGAGGATGATCATCCCGACGAAGAAGCTCGTGATGGCGAGGTTCCGGATCGTCTCGTGGGGCCAGGCCGGGAAGCCGAGCACGTCACGTTCGACGTAGCTGGACTCCTGGCGCAGGTCCTGGTCCTCGCGACGGGCCCGCTCGAAGTACTCGTAGGTCAGCCGGGAGAGCCCCTGGGAGCGGGCCTTGCGCTCGCTCCAGGTGGGCGTCTCGTCGTCCGGCGGGACGATGCCGCCACCGCCGTCGGTGCGTGCGTCCTCCGTGTCGGAGTTGGTGTCTGACATTGTCGATCAGTGTGGTTCCGCGATGCCCTGCATCCAGACGATCCCGATGTGGACGGCGATCAGCCCCGTCACGACGAACGGGAGCAGGAAGACGTGCAGGATGTACATCCGCTGCAGCGTCGACTGCGTGAGCGTGAAGCCGCCGAACAGGAGCTGGGCGGCCCACTCGCCGATCAGGGGGATCGACAGCGCCATCTCGACGCCGATCTGTCCGGCCCAGAAGGCCAACTGGTCCCAGGGGAGCAGGTAACCGGTGTACCCGAAGACCATCGTCAGCGAGATGAGGATGATGCCGATGATCCAGTTGAGCTCGCGGGGTTCCTTGTACGCGCCCGTGAAGTAGACGCGGAGCATGTGCAGGAACACGGCCGCGACCATCACCTGCGCCGACCAGCGATGCAGACTCCGGAGGAACAGTCCAAAGTTCAGGTCGGTCATGATGAAGGTGATCGACTGGAAGGCGATGCTCGCGGTGCCGTCCGCTGCCGCGGCGGCCGGGGAGTAATAAAAGCCCAGTAGCGCGCCACTGATCGCGGCGACGACGTAGGCGATCGTCGAGAACGAGCCCAGTGCGTACAGCGGATACCAGTACCAGAACTTGTTGTCCAGGTTGTACTGCTCTGTGTGGCTCTTTGGCATCTGGAGGTTGATCTTGTAGTACATGTTCTCCAAGACCTCCAGGTAGTCGACGATCCGGAGACGCTTGTCGAACCAGATCAGGACCGACAGGTAGATCGACTCGACCGCGGAGAGGTCGCGCTCTTCCATCCAGGCGTCGTGGTCGTACTCGTCAGTGCGTTCCAGACTCATCTGTCACTCCTCCGGCCGGGGCAGGGCGACGAACTGGCCCTGCACCGGACTGAACGGGTTGTAGATCGACTGGTGACACTGGCAGTAGACGCGGTCTTCGGCGCCGTCGTATGAACTCGTCTTGAAGCCCGGCGTGCAGCAAAAGTGCGTGCACTTGTCGAGCCAGACCATGAAGTCCTGATCGGTCGCCGCCTCGAGGAAGTCACGGACTGCACCCGGTATCTCCGAGTACTTGCCCTCGCCGTTGATCATCCTGGGGAGCTCCGGGGTCCGGAGGATCTGGACCGGCATCGGCCGACCGTCACTGGTCGACCGCCAGTCCGCCATGGCTGGCTTGCCGAGGCCGGAGTCGCCGATCCCGTTGCCCCAGGTTTCGTAGTCAGAGAAGTCGTCGACGGTGAAGGTCCGACCGGCCTCGAGGTCCGACTGCCAGTCGTACTTGTCCGTCCGCGTCAGGAGGGAGTTGTCGGCGTCGGCGGTGGGTT
>Ga0207756_100399_pt1 | contig 15720 bp, 18 predicted proteins | sample A23M1SouthBayCA_FD_187748 | JGI IMG/M metagenome (GOLD analysis project Ga0207756, IMG submission 187748) | Aerobic enrichment media microbial communities from Eden Landing Ponds, California, USA - A23 M1 (3) (SPAdes) | ecosystem: Environmental > Aquatic > Marine > Unclassified | place...
ACTCACTACGTTCGTTCCGGTGCTTACGTCGCCGAGGTTCGCGTACCGCGCCGCCCCTTTCAGTCCTGCCCGACACCACACCGCCCCTGCCCTTCCCCGGGTCGCGAGCCCTCGCCCGCGGGGGGCTCGGGCTCGCTCCCGGCCAGCCGCCTGGCGCACGCTCGCGGAGCGCGCCGAGCAACGGCGAGGCGCGTGGAGCGGGCACCGTGCGAGGGATGAGCGAGGGAACGGAGTGACCGAGCGAATCGGCCGGGGAGGTGTGTGGTGCGGTCGCAGGCCGGGGTTGTCGGTGGGATTGAAAGGGGTGGCGCTCGCGACGACGCCGCGGCGGTCTAGCACCGCAGGCAGCGAAGCGGCCGAGGAGAGCAGCCGGCGCACCGAGTCGCGAGCGCCGGGGCTTTCTGGGCGGCTTGAAGAGGTGTCTATACGTAGTGCCACCAGAACACAAATCGTCACCTCAGATCAGCTCGCGGGGCCGCGAAGAGTAACGCTTAACAGCGGCTGTCGGGTAGCCGTGAGTGCGCATGGGCCAATAGCTCAGTTAGGTTGAGCGCTCGGCTGATAACCGGGAGGTCCGCGGTTCAAATCCGCGTTGGCCCACTACCTCTTTTTTACGCCGAGCGGTGGCTCGCGCAGCGAGCCACCGCTCGGCGCAAAAAACTAGGTGAAAAAAGCCGGACGCTCACTGCGTTCGCGTCCGGTGAACCTCGCTCGCTACGCTCGCTCGGATGCTAGTTCCGGCGTGGGGATTTGAGTCAGGTTGAGCGACTTCGATTCGGTACCGACCGCAACGGGGACAACGTCGGAGAGGCCTGCATGAAGCTCCGCTTTGGGTCCGAGCAGTCACAGCGAGAGTCACGCCGGGCGATCCGCGAGGGCTCCCAGGTGTGGACAGATGCCGGACTGCCGGAGGAACGATACCGGTGGCCACTCGTCCGGTTCCCCGGCGGGACCTTCGGTGACGCCTGGCGGTTCCTAACCACCGGGTAGCGGCTGACCTGGCGAGTGGCAAGACTCTTTCTCGCGCCGGTTTCCCCAACCCAGTCACCGCTAAATCGTTCCCCTTCTCAAGCTGGCTTGTGATCCTCGAGGAGCAAACGCGCCGATCTCCGCAGACTGGGTTGCCGGAACCCCACGCCGGGGGTTCCGTTGCCCGTTAGGGGTGTGGCTAAGGCCACCACTCCAAATACAACCGCACCGCATTTCAACCGGATATTGCTTAGAAACCTCAGAGCTTTCAGGCTTGACGTATGTTAGATATCAGGTATGCGTGAATCGCTGCTGAGATTGCCACTTCAAACTCCGGAAAACGTAGTCCAGGTGAGTATTGACCTGTTAGTCGAGGTTTTGAAGAATCCTGCGACGGGCAATGCTTTTCTATTGATTGCGTCAGTCATTGGCGTTTTTGGCAGCTATTCCCTGTATAAGAAACGGAGAAGGGATTCCCGTGTAAAACTGAAACGAGCATTGGCTACCGAGCTTGAACAAATGGATCAGATACCAGTAACAGCGGATAATTTACAAAATCTCTCAAACGAACCCCCAGAGAGCAGATTGACTTCCTCTTCAGTACCTCCAGCAGAGACATTTCCTACGACAATATATGAGGAAAACGCGAAAGAATTGGGCTCATTAGAAGAGGACACATTAGACGAGGTTGTGAATTTCTATACAAAATTGATTCAGTACAAGGGGATTATTCAAGGTGTGCGTAGAGATCACGAGGACGTTCCAATGCCAGACCATGAGAAAATTGCTGATGAGTTCCCCGAGCTTGTTGATAGACGAGAGTCGTTGATTTCGCAACTCGGATTTGGAAATGCTGAAGGAGACAGTTGAGCAGCCTTAGGAAAAGATTTAGTTCGCCCGTCTGAAAGAAGGTGACATGATCTCCGACTCTCGTTCGGCTAGGCCTGTGGACTGGGAACAGGTGAGATTTCATGCCGACTGACTTCTTAGATGTTGCTGGAGAATCATTTCCATCGCTAGATGTTTTTATTGACCATCTTCATAGGACCAAATTTGACAATCTTGATGACAATTTGAAGGTTATCGGCTCGATTAGCGATTTCACTAATACAGATGATTTCATCGATTCTGTGGACCAGCATTTCCACATTCACGATCATTCAGGAGACTTGATTAGGGCATCCGCACAAATATCAGATGAAGAGGAACCAGTTCCATACTACATCTTCATAGATGGGACATTCCCGCTCTTCTTCACTACAGGGACACTCACGAAACAGATTCCACCGACTCTCCAAGAATACATTCTTTCAAGAAGTGAGATGAGTCGGATGTGGATCGCGAAACGACAAATGGAACGTCTTCGACAGTCAATTGTTTCGAACCATCCCCATCTGATAGTTCCCTTCTTTACAGGTAAGAGAACCAGGAACGTCAATATTCCCGCACAGAGAAGGGGAGAAGTTGATCGGACAGTTGTGTACTATGGAGACGATGGGCTAGAGACATTCCGGGAGATGAAGCATCAATACGGTATTTTACCTGCAAATATTGATTACGAAGTTCCAGGCCAGTTTAAATTCCGAGTGAAAGAGAACGGGATCATCACACTCCTAGATGGAGGCATTAGGGAGGTTTATAGGGTGTTAGAGGAGACGAAACATCATCTACGTCAAGTTAAGGATGCAATAGACACTAGCAAGTACGGAACCGAAGAGAGTCAGCTCTTGGAACGTCAAATCCCCTATAGTGAGCCCTGGGCAATTGAGCTAGAATCGGGTTTGGTGGAACCGGATGTTTCGAACTTCCGTCAAAACGTCGAGCACGACGATCACGATCTGACTGTAACAGAATACTCCCCAAGTTACGACCCCTTAGGATTTAGCGCAGAAGTCGTTGACACAGAAAACTTTGCTCGCACAGAGATTAGATCTGCGAGAGAAAGCATACGCCTTTACCCAAATGAATCGGCAGACATAGATCAAAATATCCGGTTATACAATTTCGTTGATGACTATATCGACCCTCATTGTCGACCCGTTAGCGTACAATGACTGTTCCCGATCCCGCCAACTTCGATGATCGCGGCCTCCTTCAGGAATTAGGCCGTGATGACGAGGCGGACTTTCGGGAAGAGTACCAAGACGCGTTTTCAAATATTAGCGCCGAGCGGATTCGAAATGACCTGAAGAATACAGTTGTCCAAAATGCCCGGGAGATGGTGGAGTCCGCACAGGCCCTCGTTGGAGGTTTCCACCCACGTCGAGCGGCAACAGGGCAAAACAGTGAGTACCAGTTTGAATTCCTGTCCCCACTGTGTGGAATTGGTGAAGATGGTGGCGACGTTTTACTCGCTCGAACTGACTACCGCTCGCTCCACCTATGTATAGTCGCCTGCGAGATTGGTGGAGAAACACGCCAGGACTGGATTCGGCGAATCAACAGTATTGGAGAACTTCTTAGTGAAGAAGACTACAGAGGCCTTCTGACGAATCAGCTAAACTGTCCTGACAGAACAATAGCTACGATTCAATACGTTACCCTCGCTCGAGAGATTGATCTTGTTGAATTCGAGTATTCACGGATTGATCATCTGGTTGAGGTAGACCACTACGCGGTATGGGAACGAGATCGAGAAAATCAGGAATTTGTCCACCGAGGTGGCGACATTGCGCACCAAGATCTCGTGAACAGCCTAAATGATGGGTTTGAATATGGGCGTATTGGGGCCCCTAGCATCCAATATCTTGTTGGATCCCATCCAATTCTCTCACTTGAAGAAGTCGTCTTTACCCTCGTCGCAGATCACCGCACGTTAGATGACGATAACCCCCAAGAATTCACACGCGAAGAGTTCAGGGAACGGTTTGAATCATCCCTGGAAATCGGCCCTCAAGGTGATGAATATGATTCAGTTATCAGTTCAGAGGTAGATCGAGTTCTTGAATTCGGCAAAGAAATTGGATTGTTGGAGGACGACCCAGACGAGTTAGATTCAGATCGAGACTACGATATAAAATTCTCAGGTGAAAAACCGACAAAGGCGAAGGAGGAGGCCGTAGATAAATATCTGTCTTTTGAAACGCCCTACGAAAGAGGAAGGCGGGCGTTTGAACAAGCAGAAAGTAGATTTGAGGCTGAGTATAGCAGCCTAGATGACTTCACGTAATTTAACATCGACAATATTTACGACACCCTTTTCTTTTCAAAAAAGTTTATTTACGTACAGTTTGGTCTGCATCGTCTCTCGATGCTCACCACCCCCATGCCATCGCATTGTCGGGAGCCTGGACACGGGAGAGTCGTCGTCTCCATGATCTGTGCCCCACGGCCTCAAACCCGGTACACAGCGAAGCCATACCGCCCACCCACTGACTGTGGCTTCTCGTGATACTGCCGGTAGGCCTTGAAGTTCCCTGGCTGGCCGTCTGCGTGGGTGTGACGGCAGGATTTGATTTCGATGGGCCGCCCGCTCCGAGTGTCGTCGTGCCAGGAGGCCCGGCTATGCATTAAGTGGGCGTCGTCTTCCTCTCCGCCTCGGGAATCTCGTTCCTGGCGTCCCTCGGGCCAGAATAACTCTGGAGCGTGGTCGCCGTCTCTGTCATCATCAATGCCCTCATCGCAGCGTTCATTCTCACGGGTAGATACTTGACGCTGGAGGGGCAATCGTAATTCATGGCAGGCGACAAGGATTCTGTCTCGGAGGACGACGCCGTCGTAACGACGGTGAACGGGGAGCGATACGAAGCGCTCACTCTGGACAAGAGCGGCGAAACAGACGACGAGACGTAGCAATTCCGGAAGAACTGTCTTATCGCTCGAATACTCCAGAATTCACGGGCCGATTAGCCAGTCTACACCAACCGATCCGCGATCCCCGCAGCCACGGGCACCCGCACCGTCCGACCCTGGTACGCCGAGAACAGCAGGTACAGCCACAGCCCGAGCGACGCGAGCCCGAGCACGAGCCACACGAGGCCGAGCAACAGCGAGAGCATGCTTCCCACGAAGAAGCCCGCCCCACCGCCGGTCAAGAATGCGACGCTGACCATCGTTCCGATCACGCTGAGAACGACGTAGACGGCAAACAGCACGCCGAAGGTCGCGATGCTCTGGGCGGCGTGAAAGCGCACGAACTCGTCGTCCGGTTCGACGACGAAGAACACCACGCCCGTGACGATCCCCAGCAGGTAGCTCAACGCGCCGGCGACGTTCGAGTCGAGCCCGGTTCCCGTGGATCCGGATGCGACCGTGGTCCCGTCGTCCGCCGCCAGGCTCCCCTCACTCTCCGTGGTACGTGTACCCATTCGGTTTCACCACTATCTCTCCACGTCGTGCGACCTCATAAACATGAGTATTATGATAATGTCGGGGGCGGAACCATTCCCGGACTGCAGCGGGCTGGCGGGAGACAGGGTTCTGGTCGCGCTCGACGGACTCGGGGAGACCCAGCGCCCAAAGTGTGGCCACGTAGTCTATTGCTTCTTCCTGACTGGGGCCGTAAGTAGCCGACTACCAAAGTATCGGGCGGGATTACAGTCGACAATGAGCCCGAAACCGGCGACGGCACAGGACGCAATTACTTCATTGGCGACCGGTCGTAATATGAACGTAACGGACGACTGTCGTCGTGTAAACCGCCACTTGGTACTTACGTCAGGCTCGCGTCGGACCCAACCAGTACCGTCAATGATTGGACTCACGACCAGCGTTGGGTTGTCTCGGGGATCGAACCGATCGGTCGGGCGTCGCGCCGTTTTGCATCGCTTTCGTGGAACACACAGCGCTTTTCAGGAGGGAGGACTGCTTCGATGAACGACTCCGAGACTGGCAACACCGTGGCGCTTACTGTACAGGACGACGCCAGTCAGACCATGGTCCAGGCTCCGCGACCGAGTACCGCAGTCGTCACCGCGGTCGCGGACGCCGAGGGCGTCGACGAGACCGACCTGCCGCCCCTCTTTCACGCGATCGATCCCGACGCGCTGGACTCGCTGTTCGACTCGAGCGACGAGCCACCGCACGCGACGCGCACGGCCGGATCGATCAGCTTCCACTACCACGGCTACGACGTCACCGTCACCGCGAACGGACGCGTCGAGGTGACGGCACAGCCGTCTCGGTGACCCACCAGTGGCGCTGTCGCGCCATCAGCTCCCGGCCGCTCGCGACCGGTCCACTTCGAAGAGCGCCCGTCGAAACGCTGCGTTGGAACGGCTCCGTCACGCGAGACGTCGCAGCCATGGAAAAGCAGATGGTCGGTGATGCAGCCGTGAAACTCGCGTGTGGCCGAACCGCGAGACCGACCGACCCGGAGCAAATCGAGCCGGCTTCCCGGTACCGAAACACAATGGTTTTGCCCACTCCAGCGGAAGCTCGAATAGATGGTCTCGCGATCTGAAATCGAACGCGTCGTCGAGTCCCACGGCTCGTCGGCCCTCTCGACGGACACGGTCTTCGAGGTCCTCGCCGAGAGACGGCGTCGGTACCTCCTGGGGAGTCTGGCCGAACACGGCTACTCCCTGACGCTCGCGGACCTGGCAGACGAGGTCGCCTCGCGGGAGTACGACGCCCATATCACGGAGATTCCGGAGGATGACGTGCTTGAGATCTACCTCTCCCTGTACCACCAGCACGTCCCAAAGCTCGCTGACGCCGACGTCGTGGCCTACGACCAGGACCACGACCTCGTCGCGCGCGCCGAGAACGCGGCGGTCCTCGAGCGGGTGATGGACCTCGCCATCGAGGGGTAAGCGACGGGCCTATTATCGACGTTGATAGCGCGGCGCGAGGGTATTTGTAGCCCGCCGGAAACGCTTAGGTAATGTCGACAGCCGACGCCGAGTGGGGCCGCTTCGAGGAGGTGTCGTTTACGGCGGGCGGCTTCACGCGGGCCTGGCTCGTCGCGCTCGCTGCATACGGCGTCGGCGACGTCGTGACGACGATCGCGCTGGTCTGGTTCAGCCCGTTCCACGTCGAGGCGAATCCGATTATCGCCGCGGCCATCTCGGCCTTCGGCGGCGGCGGGTTCCTGGCTCTCAAGCTGTTGGTCCTGTACGGGTGTCTCGCCATCAGTCTCTGGGGCGGTCTGGCCGACGAGGACCCGGTGATCTTCTACGGCCCGCCGCTGGTACTGGGAGCGATGGGTCTGTTCGCGACGATCCACAATCTTAGTCTTTTGCTCTGAGGACCTCCCTCAGGATTCCAGTGCTCTCAGGGTGAACGCGAGGTCGAAGACGACCCCGTCGCTTTGGATTTCGTTGCCGGTCGACGCGGGCACGCGCCAGTCGACAACGATTTCGACACGCTCGCCGGGATCGAGAACGCCGACGTGGTCGGACCGACCTTCGTTGGCAAGCGCAGCGAGGGTCTGCGGTCCTGCGCCTGTTTCGGAGAGGTACGTGTCGGGTTCGTCGGTCCGATTCACCCGCAACTTCAGCAGCAAGTTCTCGGCCAGCTCCCCCTCGTTCGGGCTGTTGTCGATCGCGGCCTCGGGGTCGGTAACGCCGTTCTCCGCGTCGGCCCGAACTATCACGTTCGTCAGCGAAAGGTCGCCGGAGCCATTGCCGGCGTTTTCCAGTATCAGCCGCTCCTGGCCGTCGTCGCCCGGAGCGAGGTTGGCGTACTGTATTCGCGCGTCCGAGCCTCCCACGGGCGTCAGGGAGGGCCTATCTTGCCCCTCGCCCGCGGATCCGCCTCCGCTGCCCCCGCCGGTTCCCCCACCGCCGCCGCTTCCGCCACCAGAGTCCTCATCGCGAGCGGTCTGCGGTGTCTGGGTTGGTGGTTCTTGGGGAGTTTCCGCTTCGGTCGGTGTCGACTTGTCGGGTGTCTGGGTGGATTCTGCTGACCCGCCGTCGGATGATACATCGGTCGGCTCGGAAGCGACACCACCACCGCCTCCTGGGGGCGTTGGCGTCGGTGTTGGTGTAGTAACCGAGATATCGAGAGGCCGCGTCGACTCTGAGCCGTCGTCCTCTGGTAGGCCGCCGATGCCGATCCCAATGATCACGAGAAGGATGGCGAGGATGAGCAGGAGCAACCGACGGTCCACTGGCACGAGCCGGTCATCGCGAGCCACTACCGGCACCTCCCACAAGCGAAAACTACCTTCGACCTGTCTCCGTGTACTGTTTTGGGCCAGAACACACGCTTACCCGGTCGTGCCCTCGACTTTCGCGCGTGCTTCGATCCGTCCTTGTCTCGTCCACTTCCTGTCATCAGTCTGTGTCATCCCACCTGCGCCGACCGCCGCCTCCGTGAGCGGCCCCGACTCGATGCCCGCGTTTTCCGATCGGGAATCTATTTCCTACGATAAAAACCCCTGCCGATCGTTTGACCGAGCCACATCCAGTCGACGACCCTCAATCCGGCGTTCATTCCGTTGAATTACGGATTAGCGATGCGGGCCCAGGAGCATACGATGCGGTGCTCGTGGCAAATTGAAGTTGCCATATCAATCCTTCACTCTCCCCAAGGTGGAATTGGGCTGATCGCCGCGTCTCTCTCCCTGCCGCCATCTGCGTTGCACGAATCAGAGACACTCCAGTTGAAAGACATGTGTCCGACAGTTTCACAGAGGTTAACCGCTAGTGGGGAATTAAACTATTAAGGAGCTACTAAACGAGTGATTGTGGCGCCCAACTCGCTCTGGAGCGGGTAGGTGGTCCGGGCACCCGGCACGGTGCCCTGGTGTACGTCTCGAGTGGGGCGCTCTTGGCCAGCTCCAAATCTATGCGTCTCAGGACACGACTCGGTCTCGGTCTGCTGTTCGTAGGGTGCGGTCTCTTGCTCGTGTCCAGCGGCGCGTTCGATTCCGTGTCTGCCGATCGAGTAACGAACTTACGGATGGCCGAGGACGAACATGCGTTACTCGGTATCGACGGGCCGACGAACGATCAGTTGGTTTTCGAGCCTGACACCTCTCTCGGGTGCGAGCAAGATGGACGGGATGGATACTGTCTCTACGTCACGGAAATAATGGAGTTCACCGACCAAACCGACGATGGACTGGAGAATCTCGATGCCCAGGTGTCGACGTCTGGCGATGCTTCATTCGTTTTCGGCTGGCGAGGAGGGGACATATCGTACGGGTCTGAAACGGTGTACGGAGTGTTCACCTGTCCATATCGAGGTCAACAACGAGCTGCTTCCGGCGACGTATCGCTCAATCTGAAAGCTACCGGAGAAAATTTGGCAATCAACACGACCAGAACTGTTTCTGTCGAGTGCGAGAGTCAAATAGGGCCTGATAAATCGAACGACGGTCCTGGTAACAGTCCGGGCAACAGTCCGGCGGACGTCCCTCAGGGTGCTCCCGATCCATAACCCATTGGTTCGCACCGGATCGCATGGAACTCACCGCCGCCGGATCCTCGTCCAGAATCCCACTCCATTTCTCCAACGCATTCGTAGCGTTCCGAACCCGAAGACCTTGCCAACGATTACAAGGGTCACCCCCACCAGTATGGCGTTGATAACTCCCAGTGCAGCCAGCGGGTGAATACTGTTGAGGAACCCGAGCGCCGAGGGCGGCAACACCAGCAAGTATCTGTGCTGGCGGACCTCCGCCACAGCCCGTCCACCGGGCGGCGGGGCGTCCATCGTGACCTGCACGGTCGCGTTCGCCTGGGGCCCCAGCACCTGCGGTGATTCCGGAACACTGGCATTCCCGCCGACTGCGTCGAAAGACATCGCGACGGGAATGACCCCGTAGTTCCGGATGGAGTAGTCCCACGTCGCTGGCTCTCCGGGCTCGATGTCGGGACTGTCCGCGACGACGTCACCCTCGACGACGATGTCGCTGGACCCCGCTGGCAGGAGCATGGCGGCGTTGGCGGGCAGCAGGATCACGACGAGGAAGACGACAGTCAGTTTCTGCATGTCGACGGTCCCACTCCGCGAGCGGGAACGCGAGCGGTCGCGCGACGGGCCGGACCGCGCGTCCTGGATGACAGTCAGTCCCATCACGGCGGCGCCGAGCGTCACGAGGAAGATGCCCGCACTCTGGGTGCCATACGGAGGTCCGAGACCCAGGAGACTCGCGATTTGTTGCTGGACGGAACCGACGACGCCGCGGACGAACAGCACGAGCGCACCGAGGTAGGGGATGGGAATCACCCAGTCGCCGACGGAGAGGGCGTGTGCGACGACCTGATCCTCGGTGACGAGCGGTTCGCCGCCGTCCTGGTCGGTGAAGGGATTGGCGTCGCCCTTGGTGACGTACCCGTCTGCCGTCTCCCGGACGACGCGGTGGGTGGTCAGGCCACCGCCGTGGAGTGACTCCGCCTCGAAGACCACGACGTCGCCGGGCTCGGCCTCGCCGGCGACGACGTCGGGCACCGCGACGAACCCGTCGCCGGGTTCGAGGGCTGGCGACATGCTCCCCGTCTCAACGAATCCAAAGAGGATGGGCTGGCCGAGGACGGCGCCGAGGATCATCGCGACGGCAGCCGCGAGGAGGAGCCCTTCGAGAATCCGCCCGGCGGTGCTACGGACCGACACGCATGATCGTGAGGAGTCGGTTCACATAAGGGTTCTACTGGCGGGGCACGTGGCGGGCAGTCAGCCAGTAAGGGAACCGCCGGTGAGGCGGGCGTCGACCTGGAGCGTCGCGTACACGCTGATGAAGCCCAGCGCGTACCCCAGCAGGTGGACGTAGAGGTTGACGACGCCGCCGGCGAGGGTCGGATCGCCCGGGAACGCCACGAACTGGATGCCGACGAACAGGATGCCCGCGGCCGTCGCCAGTTCCAGGTAGCCCGGCAGGCGCGCGGTCGCCCGCGCGGCGGGACGAAAGCGCCCCTCGTCCAGTGCCGCGATCCAGAACAGGAGGGCAGACAGCAGCGTCGCAACGACGAGCCCGGCCGTCCCCAGGAGCACCGTCGCGTTCGCCGGGACGACGGATTGGACGCTCAGGACAGCGATTAGTGCCAGCCCGAGGAAGAACGTCGTCGGCGCGACCATCTCCCGTGGGCCGACGTCGAAGTGGACCTCGAGGTACTCCGCGATCGCGATGGGTAGGTACCCGACGAACGCCAGCACGACGCCAGAGAACCCGACGGCGTACGACGGCCGCGGAATCGCGAGGTTCAGGGCGGAGAGTAGCGGCGGGAACACCGCCACGAACGTGACGAAGACGATCCAGAAGCGGCCGCGCGTGTCACTGAGCACACTCAGAGCGTAGACTGTCGGCAGGACGAGGGCGTAGCCGACGAGATTGACCAGCAGGTGGGACCCGGAGAGGTGGACGAACGGCGCCACGTACGCCGTCAGGAGCGTCGGGTCGCCGTACTCGAAGACGAATCCTCTGCGGAGTGGTTCCGGGAGCAGGAACACGCCGAGCAACACCAGCGGGACGAGCACCAGCGCGGCGACGTCGCGCGGGCGAGCGAGCTGGCCGACTCTGGCGGACAGCGCTGCTCGATTCTCGGCGGTGGTACTCACGATCCCATCCTCGTGTGAATAGAAGCTCGAGGGCAGCAAAACCCTTGTTCTCCGATTTCAATATGTGATAGCTGTGGCCGGTCACACCCTCCTTCAGCCCACGAACTGGTGGCTGACGGGCGGTGACCATGTCACCCCTCCGTGTGACCGTCGGGCCCGCACCGGATGGTGAGGGGGCCACCGTCGTAGTCGGCGGCGAGGGCCACCGAGAGGGTGATGGACTCCCCTGGTGCGAGCGTGAGCTGCTCGGCGCGGACGTCGAGGGTCCGCTGCCCGGCAGTCACTGTCGCCGCGTCGGGGGAAGGGCCGGTCACGTCGGCCTCGACCGCCAGTGGCTCCTTCCCGGCGTTTTCGAGCGTCACGACAGCGTCGAATGACACCGAGTCCCGGGAGTCGCGGTCCGCCCAGACGCGGGTCTTTTCGAAGGAAAAGACCACGGTGCCGTCGTCTTCCTCGTAGGTGTCCTCGGGGAAGGCCCCGGGAAGGACGCGCAGGTCGGACGCCGGTGGGACTTCCACGCGGATCGTCGACGACCGCATGCGTCGGTAGGCGAAAAAACCCAGCGGCAGGAGCACGAGCGCGGCCACGAGACCGAGGAGGGGCAGCCACGGGAACCCGCCCACCTCTGGACTGGGTGTGCCGGCAAGCTCTGGCGGCGCTTCCGTGCCGCCGGGGTCCCCGGTCCCGGCCCCCTCTGGCGTTGGGCCGCCGCCACCCGGTGGCGCGTCGCCAGGACCGTCCGATGTCCCCGGCGCCGATCCGGAATCCTCGGCGCCGCCTCCCGGAACGGTCCCACTCCCTCCGCTCACGGGCTGTGGCGTGGTTCCGTTCGGCAGCAGTGCGTTCACTGTCACGAGGCCACCGGTGGGGGTAGCGCCGCGGGTATCGACTCGCATCCCGACCGTCACTGTGTCTCCGTTCGAGAGTCTGACCGCGTTCGAACGGCTGGTGATGGGGTCACCAGTGTCCATGCGGTAAAACGAAACGCCGTCCGAGGAGGGTTCAACCCAGATCCGGGTCTCGTCGTCGATCGTCGACGTGACGGTGAACACGGAATCGATGGTTGTCACGGACCGTTCGTTGAGCCGCGAGACGTCGAGGCGAAGCTGCCCGGTACTGTCGATCGAGGCGTAGGCGTTCCCGTTGGACGTGTTTGCGGGATTCAGGTAAATGCCGTCTACAGCTCGATCGCCAGATTGGGCAGCGACCGTGGAGGCGGTCACGCCGAGAATAACGACGACCAGACCGACGACGAGGAGTTTCCGGGACATGGTCACGGACTTCTCGGTCGGAATGGCTGGAGCCCACGCCAGATCGATCGGCCCAGGGGATACCGACGCGTCGCCGTCCCCGCCGACCATCCGCTAGGGGCGCGGTTGATGGTGACCGAGGGCCGGAGACGAACTGAATTCATCGTGAACTCTCAGTGTGACGTGCCGTCGTCGGACGCTGTTTGGCTGCGAAGCTATTCGGGAGGGGCTAGCGGCCTGGAACCGGATCGCAGCGTTCCAAGTACGAGGATTTCCCCTGTTTTTCGGATTCGGCGATCGGGTTACGATGTGGTCGAATTCGCGGTGAAGGTCACCGATCCACGGAAATCATTCGCGCCATTGGTATCGATGACGATATCGAAGTGCTGGGAGTTCGCCGACCCGATATTTACTGATTGCGAGGGACCGATAGCCGTGTTATTTCCAGCAATCTGGATGTCGAGCGAATCCCCTGTTCCGCTAACCGAAAGGGCGACCGGGTCATCACCGTTGTTCGTGACGTTTAGCGCCCGATCGAAACGCGTAGTCGCGTTCTCGTTGAGGTTCGTTTGATTGAGGGAGATTACTTTGGCACCACTGTCACCAGTCTGGTTTTGGATAATGCCGTCTGCGCCATCGCCAGGAGAAAAGGCGAGCAAGGCGCTCGAGTCCCCATTGACGCCCAGATCGACGCCCCTGGTAGCTTCCACCTGCGTGAACGCCCCACTGCCGAGCGCGAGTCCGCTCACGACTGCGACCAATGCGATTCCGACTAACACGTTCTTGCGACTGAGTCCCATGATCATTCCACCCTGTGAGGTGTAGTCTCCACTCCCCACGGACCCCACTTCAACGCCGGAGACGGTTCAGGGCCTCACGGACACCCAGAGCCCGCTCAGGCCATCTCTGAGGCGTTTCAAGCCCTCCTTGAGGGGTCGTCTGGCCCCGCACCTGACCGAGGGAACCGTCGGTCAGACCGTCACGTCTCCGGATATCATCGGCAAATTCATGTGCACTGCTCAGTTTCTTGCTGACACGTCCCTGGTTTCAGAATGGGCAGGACCGACGTCTCTCGTGACGAACTCTTTCAGTTGCTGAGCAGTCAACGCCGCCGGTTCGCGCTGCACGCCTGTCGGGCAGCGGAGACGCCGATCAGCCTCTCGGATCTCGCGGAGCGCGTCGCCGCCTGGGAGTACGGCAAGGACGTCGACGAGGTCACCTCCGAGGAGCGCCGGCGCGTCTACACCTCCCTCCAGCAGACCCACCTCCCGGCGATGGAGGAGGCGGGTATCGTGAAGGTGGAGGACAAGGCCGTCGATCTGGCGGACGGCGCGGACGCCTTCGAGGTCTACCTGGAGGTCGTCCCCGAGAACACGATCCCCTGGGGGGTCTACTACCTCGGGCTGTCGGTCGTCGCGGCGGCACTCCTCGCGCTGGTCGCCGTCGGCGTCTATCCCGACTCGATCCCGGACCTGGCCTGGGCAGGACTCGTCGTCGCCATGTTCGGCGTCTCGGCGGTCGTTCACCTCTGGCGCGAGCGCAAATCCCGCCTGGGCTTTAGCGGCCCCCCGCCCGACGCGGACTCGTCGTGATGCCGGGACGGGTCATCACTCGGGCCGCAGTCGTGCGGTTCGTGGGCAGTCGACGGACCGCCACGCATTTACGCCGTGGCGGGAGTACGGAGGGAGCATGAGCGCAGGGGACGGGCCATCGCGTCGGGACCGAATCCTGTTCCTCCTCGCAGAGAACGAGGCCATGGTGCTGGCGTGCTGCCTCTTGCTGGTGCTGGGCGGCGGCTTCGTGGCCTACCAGGCCCACACCGCACCGGACACGACGACCGAGCAGCGCGTGGCCGGGACCTGGACGACGAACACCACCGTCGACCACGCAGCCGTCGTCCGGGATCCGTCGCTGGCGTTCGAAGAGGGCGCGGTCCTCCGGAACCGGTCCCTCTACTTCCGCAGCACGACGCCGATTCTCGAGGGGGCCGTCAGCGTGACCCACGAGGGGTCGCCGAGCGACGTGTCGACGACGACCGACCTCCGCCTCGTCGTGCGATCGGTCGACGGCGGTGAGAACGGGCGCGTTCTCTGGGAGATATCCGAGCCAGTCGACACGGTCCGGTCGACCGGCCCCGGCCCCACTCGCGTCCCCTTCGAGGTGAACGTCACCGAGCAGGTCGCGACGGCCGCCCGGGTCCAGGAGGACCTCCAGACGACCCAGGGGCAACGGCAAATCCGCCTCGTCGCCGAGACGCGGACGCAGGCCACCGTTGCGGGCGAATCCCGGAGCCAGCGCCGGCGAGACGTGGTCCGGATCCAGCCGCGCGGCGGCCTCTACCAGGTAGACCCGGCCAACGCGGGGGAGCAGACCGAGACGGTCCGGGAGACCGTAACAGTGCCAATCGAGACCGATCCCCTCCGGGCCTACGGCTCCCTGGCCGTCGTTGTCGTGGGCCTCGTGACCGCGGTCGTGATTCGGTGGCTCGACCGCGAGGGCGCACTGGCGGTGTCGCCCGCCACGGCGACGGCGATAGAGAGTGCGAAGGAGCGGGGGTCCTTCGACGAGTGGATTTCGCGAGGATCCGTTCCCCCACCGGACGACGACGAGCGCGTCGTCGACGTCGACTCCCTGGAAGACCTCGTCGACGTCGCCATCGACTCCGACCGGCGGGTCATCGAGGACGCGAGTGGCGAGTACGTCGTCCTCGACGGCGCGACCCGCTACCGGTTTCGGTCCGACGGGGCCGGGGTCGCCACGCCGTCTGCACAGGTCGGTACCCCCCAGTCCGGGGCTGTGACTCCAGACGGTGCCACCACGCGTGACGGCGCGACTGGATCGAATCCGGGCGACGGCAGCGGTCCAGCAGACGGGAATACCTAGCGATTCGAATCTGGACGGACCGGTGTGCTATTCAGGGTCGGCGCGCCTCGTCTCTGCCATGGACAAGGCGACGCTCCGCGAGACCGTCTGGGACGATCTGGAGGAGTCCGGCGTCGCACGGTTTCCCTTTCCGCCCCACGGTCGGATCCCCAACTTTGCCGGCGCGGACGAGGCC
>Ga0207756_100400_pt1 | contig 15640 bp, 15 predicted proteins | sample A23M1SouthBayCA_FD_187748 | JGI IMG/M metagenome (GOLD analysis project Ga0207756, IMG submission 187748) | Aerobic enrichment media microbial communities from Eden Landing Ponds, California, USA - A23 M1 (3) (SPAdes) | ecosystem: Environmental > Aquatic > Marine > Unclassified | place...
TGGAGAAGCCGTCGCCGTCACCGCCGGCGACCATGACTTCGAGATTCGGGTTGGCGAGCTTGACGCCGATGCCGACCGGGAGCGCGCGTCCGTGGACGCCGTGGAGCGCGTAGCTGTGCATGTAGGTCCCGATCTTGCCGGAACAGCCGATGCCGGCCACGACGAAGGTGTCGTCGGGGTGGTTTCCCGTCTCGGCCAGGGCCTTCATCATGCCATTCATCGTCCCGAAGTCGCCGCAGCCGGGACACCACGTCGGTTGCTTGTCGGACTTGAAGTCGGTGAATCTGACCTCTGAGCTCATGTGTTAGGCCTCCTGGGGGTGGCCGACCGCGTCCTTGATGTCGTCTGCGAGTTCGTCGGCCTTGAACCGCACGCCCGTGTACTTGTTGATGCGCTCAACCCGCTCCAGGACGTCGTGTTCGATGACGTCCGCGAACTGGCCTTCGGCGTTGCACTCGACCACGATGGTCTGTTCTGCCTGTTCGATCTCCTCGCTCAAGTCAGGTCGGGGGAAGATGTACGGCACCGAGATGAATCGGACGTCGATGCCGTCCTCCTCTAAGAACTCCATGCCCTCCCGGATGGCGCCCTCGTTCGAGCCCCAGGAGATGACCAGCGTGTCGGCCTCGGGGTCGCCGAACTCGCGGTAATCCCACTCCTCTCGCTCCTGGGCGGTCTCGACCTTGCGCTGGCGCTTCTGGACCTGCTCGACGCGGACCTCCTCTTCCTCGGTCCGGCGGCCGAGCGAGTCGTGCTCCAGGCCCGTCGTCATGTGGGCACCGCCTGGGGTCCCGGGGAAGGTCCGCGGGCTGACGCCGTCCTCGGTCGCGGCGTGGGGCTGGAATCGCTCCTTCTCGTCGACCCACTCGTCGACCTCGTCGGCGCCGACGACGTTGCCCCGCTCGATCTCGACCTCGTCCATGTCGAAGGCCTCCGGCGGGAACGTCTGTTCGGTGACCGCGAGCGCGAGGTCCGAGACGAGGTAGACCGGGATCTGGTACTTCTCGGCGAGGTTGAACGCCTCGACGGTCTTCCAGAAGCACTCCGCGACGGTGGTCGGCGCGACCACGAACCGCGGGATCTCGCCGTGGCCACCGTACAGCGTCATGTTCAGGTCGCCCTGTTCCTGCTTGGTCGGCATCCCCGTCGAGGGGCCCGAGCGCATCACGTCACAGATGACCATCGGCGTCTCGGTCGTCGCCACGAGGCCGAAGGTCTCGGTCATCAGGTCGATCCCCGGCCCAGACGTGGCCGTCATCGACCGTGCACCCGCGCGCGCCGCGCCGAGCGCGAGGTTGATTGCGGCCAGTTCGTCCTCCGCCTGGACGACCTTCCCGCCGTACTGTTCGATCCGGCCGGTCAGGTACTCCATCACGTCCGTCGCCGGGGTGATCGGGTAGCCCGCGTAGAACCGACAGCCCGCCGCGAGGGCGCCCATGCCGATGGCCTCGTCGCCGTTCAGCAGGACGTAGTCGTTGTCGGTAGTCTCCAGTTCGTAGGGGAAGTCGTGGTCGTCGTACTCTTCGGCGACGTAGTCCTTGCCGACCCGGGCGGCCTCCTTGTTGTTCTCGACGATGGCCTGGCCCTTGTCGCCGAAGCGCTTTTCCAGGGACTCGTCCAGGTTCTCGATCGGGAAGTCGGCGACCTCGCAGGCCACGCCGAGCGCGACGACGTTGCGCATGATGGCGCCCCCGGCCTCCTCGGCCAGGCTCTTGAGGGGCACGTCGAGGCCGACCATCCCCTCGGGAATCTCGACGTCCTGCATCGTCGTCCGCTCGCCATCGTAGATGATGACGCTTCCCTCGTGAAGCTCGTCCATGTTCTCGTCGATGGTGCGCTCAGTGAGGGCGATCAGGATGTCCAGGCGGTCGACGACGCTGTCGCAGCGCTCGACTGCCGTCCGTACTTTGTACGCCGTGTACCCTCCGCGGATGCGAGAGGCGAAGTCCTTCGACGTGAAGACGTGCCGTCCCGCGCGCGAGAGTGCCTGGGCGAATATCTTACCGGTAGAGTCGATTCCATCGCCGGCTTCGCCGCCGATGGCCCAGTTCAGATCCTCGGGCATTATCGCCCGGAGCTACCGAAGGCGAGAGGAAAAGCCTTCTGCAAACCCCCGAGAGTGGCTGCCAAATCTGCCGGTACCTGTACGCACTGTGGACTCGGTCGGGTGGAAACCGCCGTTCGTCACGTCGCGAGAGCAGACCGGACAGGCGCGGGGTCCGCTGTCCACTGCCGACGAGTCGACCCCACGGCACTTCCGCCCACGCGCAGCACGTAGGCTTATTCCCCACTCGTTCCATTGGCGACGTATGCAATCCGTCAACCCAGCCACGGGCGAGGTCGTATCGTCCTACGAGCCCGACGGCGCCGGCGCCGTCGACGACGCACTCGACCGTGCGACAGCGGCGCAGACGGCGTGGGCCGACCGTCCCGTCTCCGAGCGCGAGACCCTGATCGACGCGATCGGGGACGTCCTCGCCGAAAACGTCGAGGAGTACGCCAGCCGCATCACCGACGAGATGGGGAAACCGATCTCGCAGGCCCGCGGGGAGGTCGAGAAGTGCGCCTGGCTCTGCGAGCACTACGCCGAGTACGCCAGCACGTACCTTCAGGCCGAGACGTACCCCAGCCCGCCAGGGACCACCGCGAAGACCGTCCACGATCCCCAGGGCGTCATTCTCGGGATCATGCCCTGGAACTTCCCCTTCTGGCAGGTCTTTCGCTGGGCGATTCCGACCGTCGTCGCCGGCAACGCCGCCGTCCTCAAGCACGCGCCCGAGGTCCCGGGCTGCTCGCGCGCGGCCGAGGAGATATTCGCGGCGGCGGGCGTCCCCGAGGGCGTCTTCCAGTCGCTGCTGGCCGACGTCGACGCCATCCACGACCAGCTCCTCCCCGACCCGCGCGTCCGCGGCGCGACGCTGACCGGGAGCAACCGCGCGGGCGAACTCCTGGCTGAATCGGCCGGCTCGCACGTGACCAAGACCGTCCTCGAACTGGGCGGCTCCGACCCCTTCGTCGTCCTCGACGACGCCGACGTCGACGCGGCCGCGACCTGCGGCGTCGACGGCCGGATGATGAACGCGGGACAGTCCTGCATCGCCGCCAAGCGGACCATCGTCCACGATGCCGTCTTCGACGAATTCCTCGATACCTACCTCGACGGCGTCGACGACCTCGTCGTCGGCGACCCGGCTGACGACGAGACGGACGTCGGGCCGATGGTCAGCGAACGACACCGCGACGAACTCGCCCGCCAGGTCACAGAGAGCGTCGACGCCGGCGCGACCGTCCTCCGCGGCGGCGAGGTCCCGGATCGCGAGGGTGCCTACTACCAGCCGACGGTCCTCGCGGACGTCCCCGAGGGCGCCCCCGCGCGCGAGGAGGAACTCTTCGGTCCCGTGGCGGTGATTCACGAAGTCGGCGACGAGGACGAGGCCGTCGCCGTTGCCAACGACACGCAGTTCGGCCTGGGCGCGAGCGTCTGGACCGAGGACCGACACCGCGGCGAGGCCCTCGCGCGGCGCATCGACGCCGGCAACGTCTTCGTCAACCAGACCACGGCCTCGGACCCGCGCGTCCCCTTTGGCGGCGTCAAGGACTCCGGCTACGGCCGCGAACTCGGCGAGGCCGGGCTGAAGGAGTGGGTCAACCGGAAGACCGTGTGGGTGGAGTAGCGACTGGAAAACTGGGCAGGAAGAGAACAGAAAACCCTCGGCCCGCTCGCGGTCGCTCCGTGGCATATCCTCACGACGTTCGGATAGGGGCCACGGAGCGACTACACAAGGCGCGACCGGGCCTCGCCCTTTCAGTCCGCCAGGGTTGGAATGGCGAACGGCGGGGGAGAGAGGCCCCCACTGTGTCCGCAGTCTCAGTGCTCGACGAACTCCAGCAAGACCCCGCCCGTCGACGCCGGGTGCAGAAAGGCCACGGAGTGTCCCCAGGCGCCGGGGCGTGGCTCCTCGTCGATGACCTCGACGCCCAGGTCCCGAGCGTGGTCCAGGGCAGCCGCCACGTCGCTGGTCTCGACGGCCAGGTGGTGGATGCCAGGGCCGTTGCCGTCGAGGTACCGCGCGATGGCACCCTCGTCCCCGAGCGGTTCGAGGACCTCGAGGTAGGCGTTCCCCAGGTCGAGGAAGACGACCTGCATGTCGTCGAACTGCTCTTCGTGGGCGACGTCGCAGTCGAGCAGTTCAGTGTATAGATCGACGACGGTGGTCGCGTCGTCCGTCGCAATGCCGGCGTGGTCGAGTTCCATGGGGCCGCGTTGGAGGGCGAGGCCCATATAGGCAAACGTCAGCGGGGGACCGGGACCGTCAGTCCTCGGGGTCGAAGATGTCCTCGACGTCGCAGTCGAAGTACTCGGCCAGGTCGAAAGCCAGTGCGAGGGAGGGGTCGTACCGGCCGCGCTCGATGGCGTTGATGGTCTGGCGCGAGACGTCGACTTTGGCGGCGAGGTCGGCCTGGCTCAGGGCGGCGCGGTCGCGTCTGTCCGCGAGGTCGTTGTTCATGTGCGGTAGCGGTAGATGGTGTAGACGGCACCCCAGGTCAGGTACAGTGCGGCGTACGCCCAGATCGCGCCCCAGAGGCGCGGGCCGATGGTGTAGCCCGTGAAGCCATCGAGCAGGTACAACCCGATGATGGCCGGGAGCCCGACGAAGGCAAAGAGGTTGATGACGGCGCCGCTCGCGCGGTCCTGGAGCTGGCGGTCGCGCTCGTCGCCGAGCGGGACCGAACTGACGAAGTGCAAGTAGATGAGGGCCGCGACGCCGCTCAGACACGCGACGGCGTAGACGACGAGGCCCACGAGCGTCCGGTCGAGCAACATTCCGGCGAAGAAGGCCAGGATGCCGATGCCGAAGACGATCATGATGATGCGATTGTAGCGCTGTCCTCGCTGGATCGGATGGTCCGGTGTCATGGTCAGGGCGGTGTAAAGCTGCTTTTCCGTAAAGCTCGCTTTACAGTAAAGAATGCTTTACACTCGGACTTGTACCTTACGGTGGACGGACGTGAGATGAAATCGAGGGAGAAGTACCGTCAGACCGCCTGTCCCGGCTCGTACTCGCCGAAGACGTCGCGCATCGCGTCGCAGATCTCGCCGGTCGTCGCGTAGGCCTTGACAGCGTCGACGATGTAGGGCATCACGTTGTCGTCGCCCTCGGCGGCGTCCCGAAGGGCCGCCAGCGAGGCCTCGACGGCCGCCTCGTCGCGTTCGGCGCGCACCGATTCGAGGCGCTCCTGTTGTTTCTCCTGTTCGGCCGCGGAGACCTCCTCGATGTCGACGTGTTCGTCCTCCTCGACGGTGAACTCGTTGACGCCGACGACGATCCGCTCGCCGGCGTCGATCTCCTGCTGGCGCTCGAAGGCCGTGTCCTGGATCTGGCGCTGAACCCACCCCTCCTCGATGGCGTGGCGCATCCCGCCGCGCTCGTCGATCTCGTCGATCAGGTCGTAGGCCTCCGCCTCCAGGCCGTCGGTCAGGCTCTCGACGTAGTAGCTCCCGGCCAGGGGGTCGATCGTGTCCGCGACGCCGGACTCGTGGGCGAGGATCTGCTGGGTCCGGAGGGCCGTCCGGACGGACTTCTCGGTGGGCAGCGAGAGGGCCTCGTCCTTGCCGTTAGTGTGGAGGCTCTGGGTCCCACCGAGGACCGCAGCGAGGGCCTGGTAGGCCACGCGGACGACGTTGTTCTCGACCTGCTGGGCGGTCAACGTCGACCCGGCGGTCTGGGTGTGGAACTTCAGTTGTTTCGAGGCAGGGTCGTCCGCGTCGAAGCGCGCGTCGACGATGTCGGCCCACATCCGGCGGGCGGCGCGGAACTTCGCGACCTCCTCCAGAATGTCGTTGTGGGCGTTGAAGAAGAAGGACAGCTGCGGGGCGAACTCGTCGACGTCCAGCCCCGCGTCGATGGCGGCCTCGACGTACTCGATGCCGTCGGCGAGGGTGAAGGCGAGTTCCTGGGCTGCGGTCGAGCCGGCCTCGCGGATGTGGTACCCCGAGATGGAGATGGTGTTGAAGTTCGGCACCTCGGCGGCGCAGTACTCGAAGATGTCCGTGATGATCCGCATCGAGGGCGCCGGCGGGTAGATGTAGGTGTTCCGGGCGATGTACTCCTTGAGGACGTCGTTCTGGATGGTGCCCCGCAGTTCCTCGCGAGGCACGCCCTGCTGGTCGCCGACGGCGACGTACATCGCCAGCAGAACGCTCGCGGGCGCGTTGATCGTCATGGACGTCGAGACCTCGTCGAGCGGGATGCCGTCGAAGACCGTCTCCATGTCCCGCAGCGAGTCGATGGCGACGCCGGCCTTCCCGATCTCGCCGGCGGCCATGTCGGCGTCGGAGTCGTAGCCCATCTGCGTCGGGAGGTCGAATGCCATCGACAGGCCAGTCTGTCCCTCGTCGAGGAGGTACTGGAAGCGCTCGTTGGTCTCCTCGGCCGTGCCCATGCCGGCGTACTGGCGCATCGTCCAGAGACGCCCGCGGTACATCGTCGGGTAGACGCCGCGCGTGTACGGATCCTGACCGGGGTATCCCAGGTCGTCCTCGTAGTCGAGGTCGGCGACGTCGGCCGGGGTGTACAGGCGCTCGACCTGCTGGCCACCGGTGTCCGTCTCGAAGGTCTCCCGGCGCTCCCCGAACCGCGAGAGGGTCGCGTCGAGGGTGGTCTCCTCCCACTCGGATTTCGCCGAGCGGATGGCCTCGAGGTCCTCCTGGTCGAACATGTCTCCAGGGTCGGGCTGCGGCGGTCTTAACCCTGCGGGTGTCCGGACGCAGCGTGCCGAACTGGACCGACGCTATCGGCCGGTATCGTACTTGTAGGTCGCCTCGTCGGGGTCGATGCCGAAGTCCTCCGGCCCCTCCTCGGGTTCGGTCTCGCCCTCGTCGGCCCGTGCACCCTTGAATGCCTGGCGGAGCCGGCGGGGCATGACGAAGTCCGCGGGGGCGATCTGCATGGGGACGGCGTCGGGCTCCAGGGACTCCTGCTTGGCGTCGAGTCGCTCGCGGAGCCGGTCGGGAAGCTGGGTCGGTTCGATGCGCTCGAAGCCGAACTGCGCGAGGTAGTCGGGCTCGCCGGTCAGCGAGTAGACCGTCGCGAAGTCCTCGTCGCCGGCGGTCTGGACCAGGCGCTCGACGACGTGTGCGCCCACGCCCTGGTCGCGCCAGTCCTCGAGGACGCCGATACTGGTCAGCTCGCAGTGTTCCCCCTCGTCGGTCTTGTGCACCCGGACGCGACCGAACCCGGCCCGCTCGTTCGTCTCCTCGTCCATCGCGATGACGTAGTCACGGGAGCGGAAAGCCGTCTCGTCCAGGCCCATCGCCTCGATGTGTTCGAGCAACCAGGCCTCGTCGCGGTTGCGGGCGTCCCGGACGTACATGAGCGTGACTTGACCACCGGGATTCAAAAGCATTCGTACCGCCGGGCGACAGTGAGCCGACAGCCGCCTACCCTCAGTCCCGATCGAGAACCGTCTCGCACCGCGGGCACCGCGAGGCCGCTGCCTCGAGCGTCTCCCCGCACTCGGGACAGTAGTCCCCGTCCGAGCGGTCAACGATCCGCGTCTCCCGCCCGACGACGCCGCCGTCGGACGCACCGTCTGGAACGCCGTCGACGGCATCGAGGTCCGCGTCGTCCGGCGGCCTGAAAACCCGCGTGTGCGTCGCATCGTCGCTCGTTTCGGTTCGAGAGTCGGTCCCCCCGTCGCTTGGGTCATCGGCCGCCGTCCGTGTCGAACCGGTCCCCGACTCGACATCCGTGGCGACCGAGTCGGCGGCAGATTGGCTGGCCCGTCCCCCGGTTCCGGCACCGTCGGCACTGGCAGTCGTCGGTCTGGCGAAGCGTGGATACCGCTGGCCGGTGCGAAGCTCGGGCCGCCGGACCGTCGGCTGACGGAGCCGGTCGGCCGCGCTCCAGGCGAGCTGGCTGGCCAGGTAAACGGTCGTTCCACCGACGGAGACGGCAACCGCCACCGCAACCGTGCGCGGCACGTCCACGCCACCGACGGCGTAGCTGCCGGTGTGGAACGCAGCCAGGGCCGGGACCCCGGTCCAGGTCGCGATTCCGGAGAGGACGTCGGTCACGAGTGCCTCGCGGCCAACGGCGAGACCGCCACGAACGAGCGCCCCACTCGCCAGGGCAACGCCGGTCGCGAACAGGAGGAACCAGGCGACGACTGGCAGGGACAGCGAGAAGACCCGGTAGGCGTAGGCCGCCGTCCTGACGGCGAGCCAGACCGCGCCGGCGACGAGGACGGCCGAGACGGCGGGGCCGGCCCGACCCGTCCCAACGAGGGCAGCGTACCCGACCGCCAGGACGAGCGCAGGCGGCCACAGCAGCAAGAGTGGATGATGCAGTCGGTATCCGACGCGGAGGTTGTCGTTGACGTTCGTCACGCGGTCCACGACCAGCACCGTGGCCAGCGCGGCGGGACCGACGATCCACAGGACCGCGACCACGACCACCGCGACCGTCGAGAGGGGCGTCCACGGGCTGACGGTGACGGTACCGGCCGTGGCCTCGGCGAGGAAGGACAGGGCAGCGCCCGTCAGTCCGACCCAGAGCGCGTAGGCGACGAGCGCGACGACCAGACCTGCCGGTAGCCAGCGTTCCGCTCGCCAGGCGGCCCGGACCGACGCCCACCCATCGTCCCCGATCTGGTCGCTGTCCATGCGTGACACTCGGTGCCTCAGGGCGCGTCGACGGCGAGCGTGGCGACGCCGGAGAGTTCGATCTCGTCGCCGGGAGCCACGGGCTCTCGGTCGCCCTTCGAGAGCCGCCGGCCGTTGAGGCGCGTGGGATTGTCGCCCAGGTCGACCACGTGGAACTCGCCGTCCGCTCGCACGAACCGCAAGTGCTCGCGGTGGACCCTGACCGCCTGGTCCTCCTCGCCGCCGGACTCGGTGATCACGCGCCTGACCTCTCGACCGACCGTCTCGCCGGCAGCCACGGGAATCTCCTGGCCGCGACACCGGAGGACGAGGGTGTCGAGTGACTCGGCGGCAGTCGCCGGCGTGTCCAGGTCCGTCGACGTGGAAGACGCGCCCGCCAGCGTCTCCCTGGCGGCCGCGAGGTCCTCGCCACACGAGGGACAGAAACTGGCGTCCGCGTCGACCCGGGTATCACAGTTCGGGCAGGCCTCCAGCGTCGCCGCGTCGTCGTCCGTGAGGTCGGCCCCGCAGGAGACACAGAAGTTGTCGTCGGGGTCGACGGCGGTCCCGCAGGACGGACACGCGGCGTCCTCGGCGCCAGCAGTCCCCTCCGACGCGGAATCGTCGGTCGCTTCATCCGAAGGCGCCGCGTCGATCCGGCGGATCGCCGGCGTCTGCTCGGAGTCCCCGTTGGTCTCCTCGGCCGGGGATGGGTTTTCGGCGCCGGCATCGGTCACGCCCTCCTCGTCTGGGTTGGCGGCGACGTCGGAGTCGCCGGCCGACCGCGTCAGGTCGGGAGCGGCCACCGCGGACTCGGCGTCACTCCCCCGCGACGGTTCGGGAACCTCCTCGCCAATGTACTGCCACTCGCCACACTCGGGATTCGTACACCACCCCCCGGTCTCCGTCGGGTCGAAGGCCACCCCACAGACCGCACACTCCACCGCAGAGCTCGTTTGCTCTGGCATCCTTGGTGAGTGGTCACAACCGAGTAGTAAAACTGTTACCCCGGGGTCGGCCATCGATGTGGCCGTTTCGCGGCCTCACTCGTCGGGCAGGATCACGGTCTGGCGCTCCGCGACCGACCCGTCGTGCTCGGGCTCCCTGGTCGGCATGTCGTCGTCCGGAGGTGTCGACGCGAGGGTCGGATCGCGACAGAGGACCGCCGAGACGTTGTCCTTGCCACCCCGGTCGTTCGCGAGGTCGACGAGTCCCCGGGCAGCGCCGTCGAGGGAGTCCGCGGCCAGGAGGTGGTCGCGAAGTTCGTCGTCGGTGACGACGGCCTCCCGGATGGCGTCGCCGGCCTCCTCGGGCCGGTCCGCGGCGAGGTAGCGGTCGTGCAGAGATGGGGCGTCCGTCTGCGCGTCGACGATTCCGTCGCTCGTGGCGAATACGACGTCCTCCGCGTAGAGGGGAACGGTGTGGGTTTCGACGGCCACGCGGTCGTCGCCGGGACCGGTCCCCGGCTGGCCGCCGAGGGCGTCGGTGATCTCGTTGCCCCGCGGATGGACGTGGGCCTCCACCTCGTCGATTTCACCTGCAGCACGGAGTTCGGCGACGACGGAGTGGTCGCGGGTGAGCCGTTCGATCGTCCCGTGCTCGCCGTTGACGACGTAGAGCCGGCTGTCGCCGACCCACCCGTAGTGGAGTTCGCCGCCGACGGCGACGCCCGCGACGACGGTCGTGAACGCGGGCTGCCCGGCGTCGTTCACGTAGCCGAGGACCGCCCGGTGGGCGGCCTGGACGGCGTCGACGATGGCACGCCGAATCGCGGCGGGGGAGGGCTGCGCTGGTGCGACGTCCCCGAGGTCCACGTCGAAGGCCGCGGGCTCGCTCCGTGCCGCCCGGATGGCCAGGTCCGCCAGCCGTTCCGGCACGACCGTCGAAGCGATGTAGGAGGCGACGTCGCCGGCCTCGTAGCCGCCGGCGCCGTCCGCGAGGGCGAACGTGGCGACGTTCCGATTCCGCGGCCGGTTCGCCTCGGACGCCGACGCGTGTTCGCCGCCCGCCCCGCTCCGGTGACCGTCCTCGAACACGGAGACGGCAACGCTGTCCTCGTTGATTCCACGGCCGCGCTTGCGGTCGCCGACGTCGTATGCAGTGGCGTAGTCCATGTCAGGTAGTCTCGAACCGGAGGGTCTGGCCGTAGGTCGGGTGGACCAGGGCGAGCAGGTCGCCGTCGGTCAGCCGGTGGACCGTCGGCGGGACCGCCCCGCTGCGGTCGGTCGGGTCCTCGCCCCGGTCGCGGAGTCGCTGCCGGCCCGACTCGCCCAGGACCCGCTGCCAGTCGCCGTCCGAGCGGACGTAAGTGCCGTTGAGGCTCCGGTCGCGGACGAGCCAGCCGTCGTCGTCGACGTCCAGTTGCAGGTGGATCGTCGAGACGTACTCGCCCTCGTCCGCGAGCGCGAGCGACGGGGTCGGTCCCTCGGCGTGGCGTCGTCCGACAGTGTCACCGGGGTAGACCGTAAACGCATCGCCCGATCCGACGTCCGTCAGCCGGGCGGCCGGCGGTGGTGTCGGATCCCGCGCCTCTAGCACCTGCTTCATCACCGTCGCGTTGGGATAGCGCGCCTCGTAGTCGGTCTGCGTGGCGCGCTCGACGATCTCGCCGAGGTAGGGGTCGCAGTCCGCGCCGAAGTCCCGGGGGTCGACGCCATCCTTCTTCGGGACGCTCCCCTTCAGCAGGAACATCAGGATCTTGCCGACGGAGTAGACGTCCGACCACGGGCCCTGGCGCGCCTGAGTGGTGTCGGCCTCGGCGACCTCCCGTGGCTTGTAGGGCCCGAGGATCGTCGTCCCGGAGTCGGCCGCGGCGCCAGAGGCGTCGAAGCCCGTCGCCGTGTTGAAGTCGATGAGGACCGGCGTCACCTCGCCGTCGCGTTCGGTGATCATGACGTTGTCAGGCTTGAGGTCGCGGTAGACGATCTCGTTCTCGTGGAGGAAGCTCATCGCCTCGCAGAGGTCGATGCCGATCCGGCGGACGTCCTCGGTGTCTTCGAGCGGCCCCGTCTCCTCGATGGCCTCGTCCAGTTCGTATCCGTCGACGTACTCCACGACCAGTTTCGTGGTGCCGTCTGCGTCGTCGCGCTCGTGGAGCGTCATCAGGTTGGGGTGACCACCCACCGCCCGGATCCGCTCCAGTGCCTCGGCCTCCTTCTCGACGTACTCGTCGATGACCTCGGGGTCGTTGCTCGACCCGTCGTAGTTGGGTACCTTCACGACGACCTGGTCACCGGTCTGGACGTCCAGGGCCTCGTAGGCGACGGCGAAGCCCCCCTCGCCGGCGATTCCCTCCAGCCGGTACCGATCCGCGACGAGGTCCCCGGAGCCAGGGACGGCCGTCTGGGTCACGGCGGGGGTCCCTCCCCCAGGGGCAGCAATGCACCGACGGGGGCACCGCCGTCGGGGACTGAGACGACGCCGGGCGGGGACTCCATGGTCAGGACTGGAGGCCCTCGTCGTCGTCCGTGACGATCTTCGTCGCGCGGTTGCGCTCCGCGCGGCCGCCCTCCTTGACGAGCTCGGTCTGGCGGGCGGCCTCCTCGACGACGCGGGTGTCCTCGCCGTGGATTCGCGTCATCTTCTCGACCTGCGTCTCGGCAGTGGCGACGTTGCCCTTGCCGAGCGCCGTGTTGACGACGGTCTGGCGGTGGTCGAGGTCGACGCCCTCGTTGTTCTGTGCCAGCTTCGCGTTGTCGTCGGTGTACTCCACGGAGATGATGCCGGTGGCCTGGGCGCCCCTCGCCCTCAGTGTCAGGTCCGCGAGTTTGTGGTGTTCGTCCTCCGCGGGGCCGTCGTCGCGTCGCTCCGCCAGCACGCTGTCGGGCGCTTCGTCCTCGGGGATGCCGTCCATCCCGGGTGCGTGGACCTTCATGACGACGCGCTGGTGTTCCCGCTCGATCAGGTCCGGGAGCTTGACGATGGCGACGTTGTCCGTCCAGTCCAGGTCGACGTCCTGGGCCTGGGGACGCGCCCGGTAGACGTCGGTGATTTCGACGCCCGGCGCGACGTCGAGTTCGAGTTGTGCGTCGGGTGCGACGACCTCGCTGGCCGCCTCGACGGCGTCGCCGAAGAACTCCTCGATGTCGCCGGGCTGCTCCAGGTGGGTCCACTCGCCGCGCGCCGTCGTCCCGATGGTCCGGATCGTCTCCTCGTCGTAGTCCTCGCCGATGCCGGCCGACTGGATCCGGATGCCCATCCCGTCGAGTTCCTCGGCGAGGTCGGTGAACGCGTCGAGTTCGTGGTCGTTGTCCTTGCCGTCGGAGAGCAGGAGGATGCGCCGAACCGCCTCCTCGTCGGACCGGTACCCCATCGACCGGAGGGCGCTGCCGGCCGTCTCCAGGCCGTCGTACATGTCCGTGCCGCCGCCGGCGCTCAATCGATCGACCTTCGACATCGCCGCCTCGCGCGAAATCTCGGACCACTGCCGCGGGCGCATGACGAAACTCGCTTCGGAGTCGAAGGCGACGATCGTCAGGAAGTCCTCGTCCTCGAGCAGCCCGAAGACCCAGGCCGCCCCCTCGCGGGCCTGGGCGATCTTCTCGCCGCCCATCGACCCGCTCGTGTCGACACAGAGGGCGACGTGGCGCGCCATCGCGCCGTCCCGGGTCCCCGGCTCGACGTCGACCTCGGCCGTGACCGTGGCGCCGGACCACGGGATGGCCGGCCGGTTGACAGCCGACGACAGCTGCGGTGTCATACGGTGTGGGTGGCTCTCGCTCGGTATGTATTTTTGCACCAGTTTGGCAGCTGACGGCCAGGATCGTGAGCGGTCGGGTGGCTCCGACCAGGTCCACACGAGGCGCGCGACCTCGCTCTGGCTCAGGAGTCCGTCTGGACCTCGTCGCCCACCCGGAGGCTCTGTCCACGGTCCGCCTCGGGGATCCGAGCGATGAGCATCAGCGAGTAGTAGTGATCGAAGGCGTCATCGTCGGCCCACTTGGGGAACGTCTCTTCGCGCTTCTCGAGGAACCGCTGCCGGAACTCCGGGAGTGGCTCGCCGGTGTCGGGGTCGCGCGTGGGCACGACGCAGCGGCCACACGGCGTGACCCCCTCGAAGCGAAGGCCGCCAGCCTCGAAGGTCGGTGTACCCTCGCCGACGAACCGATCCTCCCAGAACGCGGGGACACCCGACACCTCCACGTTCGCCCGGAGACGCCGGCGGACGCCCGCGACGGTCAGGTTGTCGAACCACGAGGCGACGGTCCGGAGCGTCGCCGTGCTGACGACCGACGGGCCCATGTCGGGCCGATCGACGTGGCCAACGGACTCGTCCCGACGGATCGTCACGTCCACGTCGAACCACTCCCCGAAGAACGTCTCCGCGCTCGCTCGATCCGCCTCGAGGTCGAACGAGCGGCACTCGCCCGGCGGCGTCTCGACCGTCAGCACGTCCGTCTCCGGATCGAAGTCCGTGGCGAGTTCGTGGATCCGGGCGGTCCGCTTGCCGTTGATAACCTCGCCGTCGGCGTCGAAGATGGCGTACTCGCGGTCGTGAGCGAGGGTTCCGCCCGGGCGGATCGCCGCCGAATCGAGTGCCACGCCGTCGAGGCCCTTGACCGGGTAGACCCTGAGGTGCTCGACCTGTGCCATTGCGAGGACGTCGGTCCGGCCGCGATTTATCACTTTCCGCCGGCCGATACGTGCGATGGGCGGGTGACGGACTCGCTCGTGGTCCGAACGGCAAGCGCTGGCGCTCGCCTGGCCTACATGTAACCGAGGTCGCGCAGGCGCTCCATCAGGTCCTCCTTGTCCTGGGCACGGCCCGCGCGTTCGGTGGTGTTGGCCATGTCCTGTAGCCAGGCTGGCTCCTGGGCGCTCTTCTCGGTCGAGACTTCGCTGCCCAGCGAGCGGAAGCCGGCGAAGTACTTCGGCGAGACGGGGATGTCGTCCTGGGTCAGGCCGTTGGGCAGGTCGTCACCGCTCTCGGGGACGTAGCCCTCGTCCGGGAAGTCCTCGACGGTGTCGGGTACCACGAAGTACCAGAAGGTCTCCCAGACGTCGGGTTCGGCGAACTGGAGGATGGGCTGGATGCGGTCGTGGGGCGGATAGATGTCGGGGTCGTGGCGCGGCGAGAAGAACGTCTCCTCGGCGCGGGCCTCCTGTTCGTCCCAGCGGACGCCGCTGATGACGCCGTCGACATCGTGCTCCTCCAGCGTGTCGTTGAGCGCGACCGTCTTGAGCAGGTGGTTCCCGACGTACGTGTCCAGCAGGAAGGGGAAGGTGTCCTCCTCGTACTCCAGCAGGTCGCGGACGTGGTGCTGGTTGTGTTCGGACAGTTCCTCGATCGGGATGTCGTCGCCGGGTTCGAGGCCGTGTTCGTCGACGTAGTCGCCGACGTCCTCGTTGCGGGCGTAGATCACGTCGAGGTCCCACTCCTCGGCCCAGCGGTCGACGAAGTCGTGGATGCCCTCGAAGTGCTGGAAGTGGTCGATGAAGACCGCCGGCGGGACCTCGAGGCCGTACTGCTCTGCGACCTCCTTGATGAAGTACAGCGTCAGCGTCGAGTCCTTGCCGCCGGTCCACATCACGACCGGGTTCTCGTACTGTTCCAGGCCCTGGCGGGTGACCTCGATGGCCTTCTCGATCTTGTCTTGAATCCCGGGGTAGTCCGCGGGATCCTCGCCCTCGCCGTCGGTGTAGTCGACGTCGATCGACTCCGGAAACGCGTCTGTCGATGCCATTCTATAATGAGATGTAATTACGGCCCCGGATAAGTATTCGGGATTTTCGCGGTTTGGGGTGGGTCGCTGTCACACGCGACGGGCCGATCCACACAGCTCATAGGGCTCGACGGCGGAATCCGGGCCAATGGCGACACTCGATCTGGACGACGGGACGCTGTGGTACGAAACAACGGGGACCGGACCGCCGATCGTGTTCGTGCACGGTGGCTGGATGGACGGCGACGCGTGGGAGCCGCAGGTCGAACGCTTCGCCGGCGACCACCGGGTCGTGCGGCTGGACCTCCGGGGTCACGGTCGAACGGGGTCGACG
>Ga0207756_100401_pt1 | contig 15633 bp, 15 predicted proteins | sample A23M1SouthBayCA_FD_187748 | JGI IMG/M metagenome (GOLD analysis project Ga0207756, IMG submission 187748) | Aerobic enrichment media microbial communities from Eden Landing Ponds, California, USA - A23 M1 (3) (SPAdes) | ecosystem: Environmental > Aquatic > Marine > Unclassified | place...
GGCTCCGCCCGCCGAGACGAACGGCACCGCACCACCGGGAAGCGAACTCATCGTGACGAGGTAGACGTTCGCGGCCTGCGAGATGATGCTCACGCCCCAGACGACGCGAACGACGTCCCGCCGCAGGACGAGGAACGTGCCGACCGCGAACAGGAATCCGAGCACGGCCGCGAGGACGACTTCGGTCATTCGCCACCCACCACCGAGACGATCGCGAGCAGCCCGCCGACGACGACGAGGTACACGCCGAGGTCGAACGCGAACGCGCTCGCGAAGTGGAACTCGAACAGCGGCTGCACGTCGTACAGCCAGTCGGTCTGCCCGAGGAACGCGTACCCGGTGTCGGGGAACGCCATCGACACGGCGCCCGCGCCGACCGCGATCAGGAGGCCGAGCGCGAACACGACGCGGTAGTCCGCGGCCAGCGCTGGGCGAGCGATTCCGACCGTCGGCTCGACGTCCCGCTCCAGGAGCGTGTCCTGGACGTAGTCCAGCCCGAAGATGACGTAGATGAGTGCGAACCCGGCCGCGGTCAGCACGCCCGCGATGAACCCGCCACCGGGCAGGTTGTGCCCCTGCAGTAGCAGCGCGATCGCGGTGACGAAGATGATCGGGGACACGATCCGGGTGACGGTCCGCGCGATCACGGTCGTGTCGTCGCCGTACGGTTGCTTGCTCACGCGAACGCACCTCCCCCGGCCGCAATGGGACCCGTCATTGGGTCTCACCTCGCTCCCGCAACGCGACGAGCGTGATGATGGACAGCGCGGCCATCGCGACGACGGCGATCTCGCCCATCGTGTCGAACGCTCTATAGTCGACGAGGATGATGTTGACGATGTTGCTCCCGCCGCCCTCGGGGTACGCGGTCCGCACGAAGTACGACGCGATCGAGTCCGGTCGTTCGGCGGTCGCGAGCAGCACGGTCGTCGCGACGGTCGCGCCGACCGCGACCGACAGGACGCCGTCCCGGATCGCCCGGGATCGCTTCAGGTTCCCGTAGAACGCCGGCAGGTGGTCGAGGACGAGCAGGAAGATGACGAGCAGGAGCGTCTCCACGACCAGTTGCGTGAGCGCGAGGTCGGGCGCCTTCGAGAGGATGTAGAAGATGGCGACCATGAACCCGAGGATGGAGAGCGTGAGGACGCCCGCGACGTGCGAGTTCGCGCGCACGACCATGACGGCGCCGAGTCCCGCGAGTGCGAGCACGAACCACGTCGCGAGCTTCGGGGCTGTCACGGGCAGCAACTCCGAGAGCGGGGCCGACACCGCGACCTCGGCGGCGACGTACGCGCCGAGGGTCAGCACGACGAACGTGGCGAGCGTCCACGTCGCGTACGTCCGCAGGCGACGCGTCTGCACGACCGCGAGTACGCGGTCGCTGAACGGGTTCGCGCCGTCGGTGAGGCCGTCGTAGTAGTAGTTCGCGGTGAGCGGCCCCGAGATGACGGCGTCCAGGCGGTCGTGGAGCGTCTCGTACCTGGTGTACGCGGCCGCGCCGAGGACGATCGTGATCGCGCTCATCGTCGCCGCGGGTAGCGTCTCCCGGGACTTCGGGAGCGTGTACGTGAACTCGCTCCCGGCCGCCGTCGCGCCCGCGGCACCGCTCGCGGCGACCGCGTGCGCGTCCCCGCCGATGGCCCCGCCGGTCGCCTGGATGACGCTCCCGACGAACGCCTCCAGGGGCTCCAGGTGCACGCCGAACGTCGCGGTGACGCCACCGAGTCCGACGATGCCGGCGAGCGCCGCCAGCAGGGCCGGCGGCCCGAGCATGATCGCCGGCGGACTGTGCACGTGCCCGAGCGCGTCCGGTTTGTCGCCGAAGAACATCATCACGAACCGGATCGAGTACAGGAACGTGAAGATGCTCCCGAACACCGCCACGAACGGCACGAGGTACGCGACGCCCTCGTGCACGGTCCCGTACTCCCACGCGGCCTTGAACAGGAACTCCTTCGAGTAGAACCCGTTGAACGGCGGGACGCCCGCCATCCCGAGGCCCGCGATCACCGCGATCGCGGCCGTGATCGGGAGGTCCTCGCGGAGGCCGCCGAGTTCGTTCAGGGCGCGCGTCCCGGCCTCGTGCGCGACGATGCCCGCGACGAGGAACAGGGCGGCCTTGAACAGCGCGTGGTTCACGATGTGGAACGCCCCGGTCTCCGCGCCGTAGAACGACGTGAACCCGAACCCGGCGACGATGAGGCCGAGGTGGGAGGCGGTGGAGTACGCGAGCAGTTCCTTGATGTCCGTCGCCGCGACCGCGAGGATGGCGGCGACGGTCATCGTCAGCAAGCCGAGTGCGACGAAGATCGCCGTCCACTCCTCGCCCGCGAGCAGGGGCCGGAGGCGACCGACGAGGTAGACGCCGGCCTTCACCATCGTCGCGGAGTGCAGGAACGCCGACACGGGCGTCGGCGCCTCCATCGCGTTCGGCAGCCAGATGTGTAGGGGGACCTGCGCGGACTTCGCCGCCGCGCCGACGCCGACGAGCGCCAGCACTGGCACGAGCAAGTTCTCCTCGACGAGCGCGGCCTGCATCGCCGCGGCGTTCTCCGGTTCGAGGATGCCGCCCTGCCCGAACAGCGCCCACGTCGCCTCCCCGAGCGCGTTCGCGGACACCGCGTGCAGCACGAGGAACCCCGCGAGCATGAACAACCCGCCGGCGACCGTGATGAGCATCGACTTCCGGCTCGCGTACAGCGACGCCTCCGCGCGCTGGTAGTGCCCGATGAGGACGAACGACGACAGGCTCGTCAACTCCCAGAACACGAACAGCACGACCATGTCGGCGGCGAACGCCACGCCGAGCATCGACCCCATGAACGCGAGCAGCGCCGCGTAGTACTTCGCCTGCCCCGGTTCGTCGTGCATGTACGCCCCGGAGTACGTGAGGATGAGGACGCCGACGCCGCTCGCGAGCGTCGCGACGAGCAGCGAGAGGCCGTCGACGTAGAACCGCGCGGACACGCCGAGTGCGGGTATCCATTCGACGCTCGCCGCGCCCTGGGTGCCGAAGAGGCTCGCGACCAGACCGAGGCACGCGAGCGCGACCGCCGCCGCGAAGTACGCCGTCCGCTCGCCGAGCAGGCGGTAGACGAACGGGGTGACGGCGGCGGCGAGGAACGGCAACCCCACGACAGCGAGTAGCGTCGCGAGATCTACAGCCATGTCTATGGGAAACCCGGCTCCTACCGGACTTAATACTTCTCAAACCCGGTGGGTCCGGCGTGTGGGGGCCGTCTCGGATACCACAGAATAGTTATGGTCGTCGGGGCGTGACTTGCTGGCAAGCATGACTGGTTGTCAGGTGGGCGCCGTCCGGACGGGGGGCGAACCGTGGGCGTGCTAGGGTCCTCGACACAGTCCCGGAAGGACCTCTCCAAGGGGGAGGTCTTCGACGTCTTGCGGAACCAGCGCCGTCGGTTCGTCCTCCAGTACCTCAAGCGGCGGGAGGAACCCGTCGAGCTGGGTGAACTGGCGACGCAGGTCGCGGCGTGGGAGTACGACACGACCTGCGAGGAGGTCTCGGCGGAACAGCGAAAGCGCGTGTACACGACGCTCCAGCAGACGCACCTGCCGCGGCTCTCGGAGGTGGGGATCGTGCACTACGACGCGGACGCGGGCGTCATCGAGGCGACCGATCGCGCGAACGACATCGCGATCTACCTCGAGATCGTTCCCGGGCACGAACTTCCCTGGCGGGAACTGTACCTCTCGATGGGGGCGGTGGCGTGCGCGCTCTGCGTCGCCGTCTGGGCGGAGGTACCGTACTCGAACGTCCTGGACGGCCTCGGGTGGGCGTTCGTCATCTCGATCACCTTCACGGTGACCGCCGCGGTGCACGTGTACCACGAGCGGAACATGCGGCTCGCGGACCTGGATTCGCCACCCGAGATCGATCTCGACGACGGCTGAGCGCGCGGCGTCGCCCCTCGAGTACCGGGGCAGCACCGGGACTCCCCTGGCCGCACCGTTTAAACGAGTCGGCGGCCAAGCGTGGGCCGATGACCGATATCCGCGGACTGCTGACCGAGGAGGACGCCGTGTCGCCCGTCATCGGCGTCATCCTCATGGTCGCCGTGACCGTCGTCCTCTCCGCGGCCATCGGAGCGTTCGTCCTCGACATCGGGAACGCGGTCACCGAACAGCAACCCAGCGCCGTCATCGAGTTCGAGGTCGATACCGACGGCGGTACGGATTCGGTGACGCTCCGGCACACCGGCGGGGACGAACTCGAGACGGACACGCTCAGCGTGACCGTCGACGGCACGGTCGCTTGGGAGGCCGGGTCTCCGAAAGGGAGTTTCGGACCCGGCGGCGGGAGCGACTGGAACGACGGCGTCACGAGCGGCGACGAACTCGTCATCGAAGAGGGCGGTAGCGGTGACATCACCGCGTCGTCGTCGGTCAAACTCGTCTGGCAGGACGGGCAGCGTTCCTCGGTCCTCGCGAGCAACGACGCCTGACGGCGGCGGTTCGTCTCGCAGCCGATTCCTGCGTGTGGCGGCCCGGACTGCCGGAAGCTTCTCGTAGTCGCACCGCGACGTGTCAGTAGATCCGTGTTACGGAATCGCGCGGTGGCGACGAACGCCCTGCACGCGATGCTGATGGCGGCGCTCGTCGTCGCCGCCGCGTTCGTCGTCGGGTACGTCGCCTTCGACCTCGAAGCCGGCGTGCTGCCGTCGGAGCCGCCACCGGACGCGTCGTTCCGGTTCGCGCACGACCCCGCGGCGGACGCGCTCGTCGTCACGCACTACGGCGGCGACAACCTCGACGCGGACCGCGTTCTCGTCGTCGACGGAGCGTTCGAACCCATCGGGAACTTCTCCGCGGGCGCGAACGTCTCCGCGGGCGACGCCGCGACGCTCCGCGGCGTCGACGCGAACGACACCGTGTACGTCCTCTGGGTGACCGACGACGGCGAGTACCGCACGCTCGCGTCCTGGAACGCCCAGGGGAACGCGAGCGACGGGAGCGACGTCGACGACGCGTCGACCGCGACCGGCGACCCGTCCGAGGGGAGGCCGTCGACCGCCAGCTTTTTGCTTCGCATTGAGTAGTTCCGGCATGGACCGACTGCAGGAGTCCCTGCTGGAGTGCCCGATCATCGAGAAGGACGGCTATCACTACTTCGTTCACCCGATCTCCGACGGCATTCCGCAACTGGACCCCCGGCTGCTGCGCGAGATCGTCATTCGCATCATCCGGAAGGCCGAGCTCGAGGAGGTCGACAAGATCGTCACGCCCGCCGCGATGGGCATCCACATCTCCACCGCCGTGTCGCTCATGACGGACCTCCCCCTGACGGTCATCCGGAAGCGCGAGTACGGCCTCGAGGGCGAGACCGCGCTCCACCAGACCACGGGGTACTCCGAGAACGAGATGTACATCAACGACGTCCACGAGGGCGACCGCGTGCTCGTCCTCGACGACGTCCTGTCGACGGGCGGCACGCTCGCCGCCGTCCTCGGCGCGCTCGACGACATCGGCGCGGACGTCGTCGACACCGTCGCCGTCATCAAGAAGGTCGGCGGCGAGAACGCGGTCGACGACGCCGGCTACCACGTGAAGACGCTCGTGAACGTCGACGTGGTCGACGGCGAGGTCGTCATCCTCGACGAAGACGGCGACGACTGACCCACGATCGAGCACGGCACGCGAGCGACTGGCGGGGGTTACGCAGTCCAGTGCAGGTGCGACTCGCCGACCGACAGCCGACTCCCAGCGGCTGCGAATCGGTGTGGGACTTTTCGACCGTCGAGCGACGAGCTAGGGTATGGCACCGAACCTGCCACTGACGTACTACGACCGGATACTGGTCGCGATCGGTGTCAGCCTCGGCGGCGGCGTCCTCGGTGGGGTCCTCACCGACCTGGATCTCCGCGTCGGCGCGCTCGCCGGTGCGCTCGTCGCGACGGTGTTCGTCTACGACGCGCTCTTCCGGAATCCACCGCAGGCCGGGCACGCGCCGCGGACGAAGGTCGCCGCGGTCACCTGGCACGTCTTCGTCCTCGTGCTCCTGGCGGCGATGGTTCGGTGAGCGACCCGGGTCCGCCGACGGACCGGGGCTCGGCGACCGATTTCGCTCCTCGAAGTGCCTCGGGACCGGTCACTCGGCGTCACTACCCACTCTGGGGTCGAGGACGGTGTACGCCATGTCCTGCAGGAAGTTCCCGAGGACGCCGACGAGCGCGATCACCATCGTCATCCCGAGAACCAGTGGGAGGTCGCGCGCGGTGATCGCGTTCATGCTCACCTGCGCGAACCCGGGGATGGAGAACGCGAACTCGATGACGAAGATGTTCAGCACGAGCACGCTCAGCATGTCCGTGAAGAACAGGGCGACGAGCGGGATGGCGGCGTTCCGGAGGATGTGCACGGCGATCCGGATCGGGCCGGCGCCCTTCGCTTTCGCGATCTTCACGAAGTCCGCGTCGACGTACTCGAGGCTCTCGGCGCGCGCGTACCGGAGCTGGCCCGCCAGCAGGACGGTCGTGAGTGCGACGACGGGCAGCGTGTAGTACTGCAGGACGTCGCCCTTGAGGAGCGGGACGTCCGGCAGCAAGGGCAGTGCGAGCGACCCGCCCCAGACGTCGAACCCGCCGCCCATGTAGAGGTACGGCACCCAGTTCATCTGCGTGATCGCGACGACGAACAGGATCTGTGCGAGCCAGAAGTTCGGCGTGCCGAGACTGAAGTACGCGGTCGCGGTCGCGAGCTTGTCCGCCAGCGAGTGCTGGTGCAACGCCGAGTACAGTCCGACGCTGACGCCGATGACGAGCGAGAGCAGCATCGACGGCACGAGGTACAGGAGCGTGAACGGGAGGCTGCTCCCGAGGACGGCGAGGACGGGCCGACCCGTGCTGTAGGAGATTCCCCAGTCAAGGGTCGCGACGTTCACGATCCACTTCGTGTACCGCTGGAGGAACGGGTCGTTCAGGTTCCGCGCTTCCCGGTACGCTTGCACGGCTTCGGTGACGTTCCCCCCGGTGTTCGACGCCTCGTACGCGACCGCGCCGACGTTCGGGTCCCTGGTGAGGGCGATGAACGCGAACGCGACGGTCACGATGACGAACATCGAGAGGACGGCGAACGCCCCGCGGCGCGCGACCTTCCACTGGAAGCTCACGGCGACCCCTCCACGACGCGGCGTGCGCGTGGCGGGCCGCTGGCCCCACGGCGAGAGTCGGTCATCGGACGGGACTCCCGGAGGCACCGTATTAAAACCGGGTGCGTTCCCGGGCGGAACGGCGTCGAATCGCAAGACGACGGCGTGACAGTTACTAAAGTTCGCGTTTGACAATCTGTCACCTATTTATTCGTGGGGCTGAATCGTGTGGGCAATGACGAGTGGTTCCGGCACGGGGCCCGTCGGGGTGAGCGGCGATGGCGACAGGTGAGCGTCGCGACCTCGCGGCGTTCGAGCGCGTGAACTGGGAGCGCATCGAGGAACCGGAGCAGGCGGGCGTTCGGTGGGGCGCGTTCGCCGCGACGGTCTTCGGGCTCGTCGCGACGTTCGCGTACACGACCGTCGGCGGTGCGGCCGCTCGCGTTCCGACCGTCGACGTCTTCGCGGGGGCAGTTCGCTGGGTCGCTCCGACGGCCCTCGACGTCGCGTACGTCCTGCTCGCGGTCGTCTTCCTGTTCGCGTTCGTGCTTCCGGTCGCGGAGAACTGGCGTCGCGTCGCACTGCGAACGAAGGTCTTCGGCGTCCTCGCGACCGCGCTCGGCGTCGCGTTCGCGTACGACTACTACTACCTCGCGCCGGACCCGACGTTCGACAGCGTCCAGATCCCGATCTACGGGCGACTGTACTGGGACGTGTACGGCGTCGAGTGGGTGTTCGTCTTCTCCCTGCTCGTGTTCGCGTGCTTCGTCCTCGGGCGACTGTTCGACGACCTCGACCGGACGCGCCTGTACCTGCGTCGACTGAAGGATCACCCGACGGGCGCGTTCGCGTTCGCGTACGTCGCGTTCTTCGTGCTCGGCGGCGGGTTCGGGAACGCGGTGGTCGGGATGCCGTCGACGTTCAAACAGACCGACGGCGGGTACGAGACGTTCTCGCATCAACCGCCGGCACCGGTCTCGACGCCCGTCGGCACCACGGACCTGTTCACGCTCCTGCTCGCCGGCGTGATCGCGTTCGGGATCGTGCTGGCGCTTTACAACCGCGTCGAGCGCGTTCGCGACCCGCTCGGGCTCGCCGCGACCGCCGTCGCCGTCGGCGTCCTGACGTTCCTCGCGGTCCGGTTCGCGATGTACGACTTCCTCGAGTTCGGCCCCGCGGTCGGCGTCGGCGAAGGCCAGGCGTGCGCGGGCGAGGTCTCGAACTCGCGGTGTTACGGCACGTGGGAGAACCCGCTCGGGACGAACTACGTCGGCAAGAGCGTGCTCGCGCTCCTGTTCGTCGGGTTCCGCGTGTCCCTGGAGGTCGCCCTCATCACGTCCATGATCATGCTCCCCATCGCGACGCTCGTCGGGACGTTCGCCGGCTACACTGGCGGGATCGCCGACGACTCCATCACGGGCTACATCGACATCCAGCAGACCATTCCCGCGTTCGTCGCGTACATCGTCCTCAGTTACGTGTTCGGGCGGAGCCTGTTCCTCCTCATCCTCGTGTTCGGCTTGCTGTCGTGGGGGGGCGCGGCGCGGCTCGTTCGCTCCGAGGTCGTGCAGCGACGCGAGGCCGAGTTCGTCACCGCCGCGCGAGCCGCGGGCGCGGACGACCGCCGCATCATGCGCACGCACATCCTCCCGAACGTCTCCAACACCGTCCTCACGAGCGTCACGCGCCGCATCCCGATGCTCATCCTCGCCGAAGCCGCGATCGCGTACCTGAGCCTGAACGACATCATGGTGATCTCGCTCGGGGAGAGCATCGCGAACGGCCTGAACAACTTCCCGACCGCGTGGTGGGTGTCCACCGAACTGACGCTCGCGCTCGCGCTCGTCGTCCTCTCGTTCAGCCTGCTCGGCGACGCCCTCCGCGACGTCCTCGACCCCAGAGGTGATGCCTGATGCAAGAAGACAACCCACTGCTATCCGTGCGCGACCTGAGCGTTCGCTTTACCACCGAAGCCGGAACGGTGCACGCCGCGAGCGACGTCTCGTTCGACGTCGACCGCGGCGAGACCGTCTGCATCGTCGGCGAGTCCGGGAGCGGGAAGACCGTCACGAGCGAAGCGATCACGCGACTGATACCCGAGCCACCTGGCGAGATCGACGCCGAGCGAGTCCAGTTCGAGGGCCAGGACCTCCTGACGCTCCCCGAGAAGCGCCTCCGCGAGCTCCGGGGCGGCAGCATCGGGCACGTGTTCCAGAACCCCCAGAGCGCACTCAATCCCGTCTACACCGTCGGCCGGCAGGTCGCGGAGACGGTGCGCTTCCATCGGGACGTCTCGAAAGCCGAGTCCCGCGAAATCGCCGTAGACCTTCTGGATCGCGTCGGCATCCCGAAAGCCGGCGAGCGGTTCGGCGACCACCCCCACGAGTTCTCCGGCGGCCAGAAGCAGCGCGTCGTGATCGCGATCGCGATCGCGGGCGAACCCGATCTGCTCATCGCGGACGAGCCGACGACCGCGCTCGACGTCACCATCCAGGCGCAGATCCTTCGACTGCTCCGGGACATCCAGGACGAGTTCGGGATGGGCATCCTCCTCATCACGCACGACCTCGGCGTCGTCGCGGAGGTCGCGGACCGCGTCGTCGTCATGTACGCCGGGAAGGTGATGGAGCGGGGGAGCGTGTTCGACGTGTTCGAGAACCCGTCGCACCCCTACACGAAGGCGCTGCTGGAGTGCCTGCCGGGCAGACGGAACGCCGTGGAAGGCATCGGCGGGACGCTCCCGGATCCGACGAATCCACCGGACGGCTGCCGGTTCGCGCCACGATGCCCGCACGCGGTCGACGCGTGCCGGGAGGGCGACCAGCCGCCCGCGGTGAACGTCGAGGGCGCCGACGACCACGTCGCCGCCTGCGTCTACTATCAGGCGGGGTACGACGCGAACGTCGTCCGGAACGCCACGATCGCCGGCGACGACCCCGACGACGCGACCCCGCGCGGCGACGGCTCGGTGCGGCCCGACGGCGGGGACGACGCGACCACGGTCGACGGCGGGGACGACGCGACGGGTTCCGACGCAGGTGATCACGCATGAGCGAGAACGCACCGCACGACGGCGCGGACGCCCAGCACGAGCCGGACGAGCACGACCGGGGGCGCGCGAATCGCCCCGCGGCCCACGGGAGCGACGGCGACCCCCTCGTCACGGTCTCGGGCCTGAAGAAGCACTACCCGATCACGAAGGGACTGCTCCGCCGGCAAGTGGGGACGGTCAAGGCCGTCGACGGCATCGACTTCACGCTGCACCGCGGGGAGACGCTCGGGCTCGTCGGCGAATCCGGATGCGGGAAGTCCACGGCCGCGACCTCCCTCCTCCGCCTGGAGGACCCGACCGCGGGCGAGATCCAGTACCACGGACGGCTGCCGGCGGACGACGAGTCCACGTCGCTACTGGATCGCGTCCGGGAGCGCATCGGCGGTCGCGTCGACACCGCGGACCGCGATCCGCGGGACGTCGCCGGGTTCAGCGATGCGCAACTGAAGCGATTCCGTCGACAGGCCCAGATGGTGTTCCAGGACCCGACGAGCAGCTTCGACCCGCGGATGACCGTCGGCGACAGCGTCACCGAACCCCTCGAGATCCACGGCCTCACCGACCCCGAGCGGCAGGACGAGATCGTCGCGGACCTCCTGGAGCGCGTCGGCCTCGAAGCGACCGACGCCGACCGGTACCCCCACGAGTTCTCCGGCGGCCAGAAGCAACGCATCGCGCTCGCTCGCGCACTCGTCGTCAACCCCGAACTCGTCGTCGCCGACGAGCCCGTGAGCGCGCTCGACGTCTCCATCCAGGCGGAGATCCTCAAGCTCATCAGCGACCTCCAGGACCGCTTCGGGCTGTCGATGCTGTTCATCAGTCACGACCTCGGCGTCGTCAAGGAGGTCTGCGATCGCGTCGCCGTGATGTACCTCGGCGAGATCGTGGAGGTCGCCCCGACCGAGGAACTGTTCGCGAACCCCCAGCATCCCTACACGCAAGCGCTCCTGTCCTCCATCCCGAACCCGGACCCGCGCCAGCGCGGCCTCGGCGTGGAACTCACCGGGGACGTCCCGAGCCCGGAGGACCCACCGGACGGCTGCCGGTTCCACACGCGCTGCCCCGAAGTCATCCAGCCCGACGCGTACGCGTTCGACCAGCGCGTGTGGCGCCGCGTCCTGGACTTCCGGCACGAGGTCGAGAGCGGCGAACTCGACGAGCACGCGGTCCGCGAACTCGCGCGAACGCACGCCGACGTCGACGACCCCGGTGCCCTCCCGTCGAACGCCATCTCGGACGCCGTCCGCGCCGAGTACGACCTCCCGGACGCGCTCGACGACGACGACGCCGACTCCGTGCTCGCGGACGCCATCGAGTACCTCGCGAACGGCGACCCCGACGGTGCCGCGAACCTCCTCGGCACCGAGTTCACGACGCCCTGCGAGCAGTCCCCGCCGAAGACGCGCGCCGTCACCGACGACCACGACGCCGCCTGCCACCTGCTCGACGACCACGACGTCGCCGACGACCGCACGACGGCCGCGCGCGAAGCGACGAACGACTGAGCCCGTCTCGAAGCCGATCCTGCCGTCGTCGTGGTGCTCCGAGTGCAGCTCCCTCCACCAATTCGGCCACAAGATTCAATATGATTAGATGAATCCATGCCTGACTAGTTAGGCGTTGCGGGTAATTTCGAACATGCCATCGACTCACATGCAGATTCACAATGACACCCCACTACCGACGCGACGTCCTGAAGACCCTCGGCGGCGCAGGCGTCCTCCTCGCCGCTGGAACCACCTCCGCTGCCGCCAGCCCCGGGCGGCGCAAGGGTGCGAGCGGCGACAGCACCATCGTCGACATCGCGGCGAAGGACGGCCGATTCGGCACGCTCGTCGCCGCACTCCAGGAGACCGGACTCGACGAGGTCCTCGCGAGCGAGGACGACCAATTCACCGTGTTCGCACCCACGGACGAGGCGTTCGAGGACCTGCTCGAGGCACTCGACGCCACCCCGTCGGAACTCCTCGCACGTGACGACCTCGCGGAGATCCTCCTGTACCACGTCACCGAGGGCCGCCGGTACGCCCGCTCCGTCGTCAACCCCGCACCCGTCGAGATGCTCAACGGTGGCACCGTCACCACCGACGGCACCACCCTCAACGGCGGCGGCCTCGGCGGCGCCGAGATCGTCGCAACCGACATCGAGGCCGCCAACGGCGTCATCCACGTCATCGACGGCGTGCTCCTCCCCTGACCACGACCCCACTGAAACACCCGCTGCCTCACCCGCTGCCCCTTCACCCGCCGCCCCTTCACCCGCACTTCCCGGTGGACGAGACGCAACTCGTCGACGCGAGCGCAACGGCCACCACCAGCACTACTTCCGCCTTCCACGCCAACCATCCACGCATGCTCGACGCCGACGAACGCGCGTCCCTCACGGCCGCTCGCGTCGCCCGGCTCGCCACCGCCGACGCCGACGGCCGCCCGCACGCCGTCCCCATCTGCTTCGCACTCCACGACGACGCCATCGTCACACCCATCGACGAGAAACCGAAGACGAACGACGCAGACGCCCTCCGCCGCGTCCGGGACATCGAAGCCAACGACCGCGTCGCCGTCCTCGTCGACCACTACCACGAGAACTGGACCAACCTCGGCTGGGTCAAGATCCACGGCACGGCCACCATCCACCACCCCGACCACGACCACCACCCCGAAGCCGTCACCGCACTCCGAAACAAGTACGACCAGTACCACGACCACGCCCTCGAAGACCGCCCGATCATCCACATCACACCCGGCAGCGTCCACCACTGGGGCGAACTCGAACCGCTCACGGCCAGCGCAGACGCTGAGGACGGTAGCTCCAGCAACGCTCTCGACGAAGCGAGAAACTCACCGTTCAGCCATCGAATGAAGCAGGAACGAAATTGAAACCGACCGACGGGAGATAGCGGGAGGTAGATTCGAACTACGCCGACTTCGGTCGCTACGCTCCCTCGTCGTCTACTTCAAATCTACCATCGAAATTCTCGCGGACACGGCTCACTCGTCACGACGTTCCTCGTTCGCAAGGTCTCCGCGAGAAGTAGCGGGAGGTAGATTTGAACTACCGATCTGCGGGTTATGAGCCCGCCGGAATCTCCTGGCTATCCCATCCCGCTACAATCACGTACCCGGCTTCGCTAGTTAAGGGTTGTGATTAGGACGCCGTGTGGCAATTTTACTCGTGGACGCGCCACGTGAACAGGCTCTCGGCGACGTAGTTGACGAGGAGTCCGGTGCCGATGCCGGTGACTTTCGCGGCGACGAACCAGGCGTCGATGCCGAGGACGGTGGCGTCGACGAAGAAGACGCGGTAGAGGAGTCTGAACGTGAGGAGTTGGACGGTGATGCCGCCGGCGCGGACGAGGTTCGAGCGGAGGAGGCGGCGGAGGGTCGCGGCGAGGGTGGCGTGGCCTTCGGCGGAGAACGTCCAGTTGTCGTTGAGGAGGAACATGACGACGACGGCGACCTCGATGCCGACGAACACGGCGAGTTCGGGGAAGACGCCCAGGGACTGGAGGATGGTGGCGGTGGTGACGTCGAAGGCGGCGCCGACGACGCCGACGGACGCGAACTTCCCGAATCGGGTGCCGGACGCGAGTGCGTGCATCCGGTTCACGACGCCCCCTGGTTCGTCGCTCGCGGTCGCGGGGTCGCCGGTGTCCTCGGTCACTGTTCCTCGACGTCGCCGTGCGCTCGGTCGATCAGCGCGATGCGGGCGGTGCGTCGGTCCGCGATCGCCTCGTGCACGCTACTCCCGTCGAGTTCCTTCATGCGGTGCCGGCTGCGGAGCAGGCAGCGGCCGAGCTCGTACGCGGTCGACACCGGCGAGACGGTCGAGTCCGGCTGGTCCTCCCACATCACGGGGACCTCGCGGATCGGGAGCGAGCGGGCGGCCGCGACCGCGATCAGTTCGACGTCCCACGCGAACCCGGGCTCGTAGAGGTGCGAGCGCACCGACCGCCAGCCGTCGCTCGTGATCGCTTTCGCGCCGCACTGGAAGTCGTACAGGCCGATGCCGAGCAGGGTGCGGGCGAGGAACGCGAACCCGTCCCCGAGGTATCGGCGCGCGAACGTCTGGTGGCTGCGGACGTCGGCGTCCGGGTGGCGGCGGGAGCCGACGGCGAGCGAGACGCCGTCCTCGTCGAGTGCGTCGACGACGTCCGCGATGGAGTGCGCGGGGGTCGCGCCGTCCGCGTCCGCGAACGCGAGCGCGTCGACGTCGTCGGCGAGCGCTTCGAACCCGCACGTGATCGCGGCGCCCTTTCCGCGGCGGGCGTCGACCGCGTTCACGGTCGCGTTCGCGTCGGCGAGCGCGTCGACGGTCGCCTGGTCGGGTGCGTCCAGTTCGATGCGGACGACCTCGGGGGCGAGCGCGTCGTGGAGGGCGTCGACGTACCGCGCGATCACGTCGACCTTGGGGTCGTACGCGGGCAGGACGACGCCGAGGGACTGCGACATCTACCCTACGTCGGACGCCGCGTGGTGTAAAATCGTTCGCTTCGCGACAGCCCACCGGGCGCTGCCGGTGCCCGCGGTGGCGTCCGCGTGGCGCGGTCGGGTGGTCTCCGCGAGCAGAAAGGGTTTAGCCACCGCGCTCGCGTACGTGCTGATAGATGGAGTATACGCTGGTCGTCGTCTGGCTGGCTGTCCTCGCCGCCCTCGCCGCGGCCGCCACGCCACTCGCCGCCCTCCTCCTGGATCCGCTCCCGGACCGCGGGAGCGGCCTCGGGCTGCCGGTCGCGATCGCGACCCTCGGCGTCGCGAGCTACTGGGTTGGGCAGGTCGCGTTCGGCTGGCCGGGTCTCATCGTCGCGCTCGTGGTCGTCCTCGGTGGGTCCGCGTTCGCGCTCTCCCGCGGGTACGAGCCGGAGCGCGGGCCCGCAATGGAGGCGTTCGTCGTGTTCGTCGTCGGGTTCCTGCTCGTCGTCGCCATCCGCGCGGCGGACGCGGCCGCGGATCCCTACGCGGGCGAGAAGATGCTGGACTTCGGGCTGCTCGCGACCCTGTACCGCGCGCCCGCGCTCCCGCCGGAGGACATGTGGTTCGCGGGCGACCGCCTCCAGTACTACTACGGCGGGCACATGATCGCCGCCCAGCTCGGGCGGCTCACGGGCACCGCGCCCGCGTACGCGTACAACCTCGCACTGGCGGCGTACTACGGGCTCACGGTCGCCGCGGCGTACGGGCTCGGGCGGTCGGTCGCGCTCGCGCGCGGGATCTCGCCGCGGCGCGCCGGCGCGCTCGCCGCCGTCCTCGTCGGCGTCGCGAGCAACCTGTCGACGCCCGCACGCGGCCTCATCCTGCTCGTCCAGCACCTCCAGCGACCGATCACGTTCGGCGGTCCCGTGGACGCCCTCCTCGCCCCGTTCCGAGCGCTGTTCCTCGTCGTCCCGAACGACACCGTTCGGGTGGTCACGCGGGACGGCGGCGGGCGGTTCGTCGAAGTGTTCGGCTACCAGTTCTCGGGGCTCGCGGTGTC
>Ga0207756_100402_pt1 | contig 15568 bp, 16 predicted proteins | sample A23M1SouthBayCA_FD_187748 | JGI IMG/M metagenome (GOLD analysis project Ga0207756, IMG submission 187748) | Aerobic enrichment media microbial communities from Eden Landing Ponds, California, USA - A23 M1 (3) (SPAdes) | ecosystem: Environmental > Aquatic > Marine > Unclassified | place...
GGTTCTGTCGGGTGGTGTGCTGGCGACCCCTTCGTTTCCGGTCTAGACCGCTTGAGGGAGTGAGGGTGTCGGGTGGAGGTGTTCCAGGGGAGACGGTCCTCGTGAGCGCTCGGTGGGGGTGTGGAGTGCTTTCGTTTCCTGGGAGTGCTCCGGAGGGCTCCCGAGCGCGATGGACCGAACCCCCTCGTTTCGGGTGTGTAATCGCCCGACTGCGTGCCCTCGGAGACGGTGGAAGTTCCGTCCGAAACCGACCCCTGTACGTGAACGACCCTCAGGGGAGCGGTCGGGTGCTGGCGTCCTCGTCGTCGAACCGATTCCCGTCGGTTCGAGTGGCTGGTGTCGGACGACGCGACGGCTGCCGCGCGAGGGCGCCTCGCGAAACGCACCCCGGTCGGGTCCGGTGGCGTCGACGTGCCGCGGTCGAAACGCGTTTCTCTCGCGCCCTCGTCCCTCCGCCAATGACGGACGTCCTCCTGACGAACGACGACGGCATCGACGCCGACGGGCTCGCCGCGCTCTACGAGGAGCTGCGGGCCGTCGGGGACGTCACCGTCGTCGCGCCGACCGAGAACCAGTCCGGCGTCGGCCGCGAGCGCTCGAGCTACGTCACCCGCGAGGACCACCCGTGGGGGTACGCGCTCGACGGGACGCCCGCGGACTGCGTCGCGTACGGCCTCCGCGGGCTCGAGACGGAGTTCGACCTCGTGGTGTCGGGCTGCAATCACGGCCCGAACTTCGGCGCGTACGTGCTCGGGCGGAGCGGGACCGTCGGCGCGGCGATGGAGGCGGCGTTCCTGGGGACGCCCGCGGTCGCGATGTCCGCGTACCACACTCGCGAGTTCTTCGTGCAGCCACCGGCCGAGTTCGACTTCGACCCGCCGGCGCGCGTCGCTCGCGAGGTCGCCGAGCGCGCGCTCGCCGAGGACGCGTTCGCGGACGCGGACCTCCTGAACGTGAACGCGCCGATCGGGGACGCGGACGCGCCCGTGCGCCTGACGCGCCCGGACGTCGATTTCGACCTACACGTCGAGCATCACGACGACGGCACCGACCTCCCCGTGGACGTCGACGACGGCCAGGACGTCGTCGGACTCAGGGACGCGCTCTGGCCGCACGTCGACGGCTGGGAGAACCCGATGCCGGGCATCGACGAGCACCGGGAGCGCTACGACGTCGGCACGGAGCGCCGCGCCGTCATCGACGGCGAGATCTCCGTGTCCGCGCTCACCGCACCGCGGAACGTCGTCCGGACGGACGCCGTCGCCCGCGTCGTCGACGGGGTGGACGGCACGCTGTCGGCGGCCGCGAGCGCCGGCGACGAGTAGCGGTCGGTCGCGTTCGCGGCCGTCGGCGACGAGTGGCTCACTCCGCGAGCGAGACGACGGCCGCGAGCGCGAGGAGTGCGCCGACGAGTGCGCCCAGCAGCGCGCCGAACGCGACCTGGAAGCCGAACCGCTCGGCGAGCACGCCGACGGTGGCGGGGGCGACGGCGCCGACGCCCATGATGGCGGTGCGGACGACGCCGAGTGCGCCACCGGCGACGTCGTCGGGCACGAGTTCGACGAGGTACGCGCCCCGGACGGGCCGGAAGCCGTGACTGCCGAGACCGAACGCGACGACGCCCGCGCCGACGAGGAGGAGGGGAGCGGTCGGATACGCGACGACGACGGCGAGGCCGATCGCGGCGAGCGCGAGCGTCCCGCCGACGACGGGGAGGCGGCCGACGCGGTCGCTCGCCCCGCCGGTCGCGATCTGCACGACGCTCACCGCGAACAGGGCCGCGTAGAGGGTGCCCGCGGTCGCCTCCGAGAACTCGCCGGCGTCGACGAGGTACGTCGGGAGGAACGCGACGGCGCCGTTGTACGTGAAGGAGAACAGGACGGTGACGGCGACGAACGCGACGACGTCCCGGTCGGCGAACAGGCCGGCGTACGCGGCGAGCGAGGACCCGCTGTCGGGGTCGCCGTCGCCGGCCGCGCCGACGCGCCCGGGGACGCGGAGCGCGAACGCGCCGGCGAGCGCGAGCACGGTCAGGCCGGCGGCGAGGAACACGGCGGGCCAGTCGACGACCGCGGCGAGGGCGCCCGTCGTCGCGGCGACGACCGCGACCGGTGCGACCACGCCCCCGAACGCGCCGAACGTGTCCAGTACGCCCAGCGCCCGCCCCGTCTTCCGCGTGTAGATCCGGGAGAGCAGCGGGACGGCGACGGTCTTGTGCATGCCGGTGCCGACGCCGACGACGACCATCGCCGCGACCAGCACCGGGAACGGCAGGGGAGCGCCGAGCACCACGGGGGCGGCGATCGCGAGCGCCGAAATCGCGGCCAGCACGGCGCCCGCGGTGACGACCCGCCACCCGCCGAAGCGGTCCGCGAGCACGCCCGAGGGCAACTGCATCGCGGCGTACGCGAGCATCAGTGCCGTGAACGCCACCCCCAGTTCCGCGTTCGACACGCCGTACTCGACCGCGAGCGTCGGAAACAGCGGCGGGAACGCGTACCGGAGGAACTTCGCGAGGAACCAGATCCCCGACGTCAACACGAGCGCGTCGAGGCGCGCGACCCGCGACCGATTCACGTCGCGTCAGCTCAGTCCCCGAAGGGACCCATGCCGCCGCCACCCATGCCACCCATGCCACCGCCGCCCTCGCCCTGCATCTTCTTCATCATCCGCTGCATGTCGCCGTCCATCCCACCCTGGAACTGCTTGAGCGTGCGCTCCATCATCTTGTGCTGCTGGAGGAGTTCGCGCACGGACTCCTCGTCGGTGCCCGAGCCGCGCGCGATGCGCTCGACCTGGGTCTGCCCGACGCTACGCGGGTTCTCCATCTCGGCCTCCGTCATCGAGTCCATGATCACCTCGAACCGCCGCATGCGGTCCTGCGTGACGTCCATCGCGTCGTCCGGCAACTGATCCTTGATGCCCCCGCCCATGCCGGGGATCATGTCCATCACCTGATCGAGCGGCCCCATGTTGTTCATCGCCTCCAGCTGGCGTTGCATGTCCTTCAGGGTGAACTCGCCCTGCAGCATGTCCTCGGGGTCCCAGTCGTCGTCCTCCTCGCCCGTCTCCTCCATCGCGCGCTCGACGCGCTCCGTGAGCTGCTTCAAATCGCCCATCCCGAGCAACCGCGAGATGAAGCTCTCGGGCTCGAAGCGCTCGACGTCCTTCACCTCCTCGCCCGTGCCGAGGAACCCGATCGAGGAGTCCGTCTGGTCGACGGCCGTCAGCGCCCCGCCACCCTTCGCGGTCCCGTCGAGCTTCGTGATGACGACGCCGTCGATGCCGATGGACTCGTCGAACTGGCTCGCCTGGTCCTTCGCGCCCTGCCCGATCGCGGCGTCCAGCACCAGCAGCGACCGGTCCGGGTCGACCGTCCGCTCGATCTCCTCGATCTCGCTGATGAGGTCGTCCTCGAGCGCGTGCCGACCCGCCGTGTCCACGATGTGCACTTCCGCGTCCGACGTCGCTTCCAGGCCCTCGCGAGCGATCTGCACGGGATCGTCGCAGTCGGGGTCGCCGTAGAACTCGACCTCCGCGCGCGACGCCATCTCCTTCGCCTGATCGTACGCGCCCGGACGGAACGTGTCCGTCTGAATCACCGCGGGGCGGAGCCCCTTCTTCGAGAACCACCACGCCATCTTCGCCGCGCTCGTCGTCTTCCCCGACCCCTGGAGGCCGGCGAGCAGGATCGTCTGCTCCTCCAGGGGAATCTCCGTGGACTCGCCGACCATGTCGACGAGCTCCTCGTAGACGATTCGGAGGACGTGATCGCGAGCCGTCGTGCCCTTCGGCGGTTCCTCGTCGAGCGACCGCTCCTTGATGCGGTCCGAGAGGTCCATCACGAGGGAGACGTCGACGTCGGCCTGCAGGAGCGACCGCTGGATCTCCTTGACGACCTCCTCGACGTCTTCCTCCGAGATGCGTGACTTCCCGCGGAGCGTGTCGAGGGTGCCCCGCAGGGAACTTCCGAGGTCGTCGAGTACCATTATTGGAGTCAGATACGGGACTCCACCCTAAAGGCCTTTTTCTCGCGGTCGACGCCGGCCCGAGCCCGTCGGGCGTCGACACGACTCGAGGTCGGGAGAGGTTTTTTGGGGTGGGACGCCCGAGTGTCGCGATGCAGCTGGTGTCTCGCCACCGCTAGCTGTCGTGCAGTCAGCGATGACTGCTGACTGTCACGCACCACTTCCATCACCGCTTTCGAGTCCGCGAGCGACCGCACTCGCGCCCACGACCGATCCCGTCGACGCGGCGTCGCACTCCGAGCAGGTGCCGTCCTCACGCGCGACCGCGGTGCGAGGACCGGTAGGCCTCGAGCACGGACTCGAAGTCGTCCACCGTCCGCTGCAGGCGGTGCTTCAACTGGTCGTACTCGTCGACGAGCTCCTCCCACTCCGGCCGCCCCGACAGCGCCGTCTCCCGGTGCTCCGCGAGCAACACCCGGCGCTTGGCCTCGAGCCGCAGGAACCGCTGGAGGTCCGCGTCGTGCTCGCGCGCCCGCATCTGCAGGTCGATCGCGTCCACGAGCTCGTCGTGCTGCACGGGCTTGACCAGGTAGTCGTCGAACGGCATCTCGAGCACGTCCAGATCCGGGTCGGCCGCGGTCACGACGATGACCGCCGGGTCCGCGTCCCGACCCTCCAGCAGCCGCAGGACGTCGTCCCCGGAGTACCCCGGCATTCGTCGATCCAGTAGCACCACGTCGACGTCCTCGTCCACCTCGGCGAGGAACGCCTCCCCCTCGTACACCGTGCGAACGTCGTAGTCCCCGCGCAACCACAGCGTGAACATGTTCGCGAGCTTCTCCTCGTCGTCGACGACGAGCACGGTCGTCTCCTGATCACCTGGCATTCGCTACCGCCCGTTTCGAGTCCAGGAACTTAGCACTTGTAGCCGAACGAACGAAAGACCCGGTCGGGGCGCGCACATCTCCCCGGGCCGCGTTCCCGCGAGCGAGCCGCCGTCAGTCGTCGTCCGCGAGCAACCGGTCGACCATCCGGTCCGGGTCGAACCGCTCCAGGTCCTCGTACCCCTGGCCGACGCCGAGGAACAGGATCGGTTTCCCCGTGACGTGCGCGACCGAGATCGCGGCGCCGCCGTTCGAGTCCGCGTCCGCCTTCGTCAGGATCGCGCCGTCGATCTCGGCGGCGTCGTGGAACTGCTTCGCGCGCTGCACCGCGTCCTGCCCGGCGACCGCCTCGTCCACGAACAGCGTCATGTCCGGGTCGACGACCCGCCCGATCTTCTCGAGTTGATCCATCAACCCCTCGTTCGTGTGCAGGCGCCCCGCGGTGTCGCCCAGCACCACGTCGACGTCGTTCGCCTCCGCGTACTCCACGGCGTCGTAGATGACCGCCGCCGGATCGCCGCCCTGCTCGTGCGCGATGAGCTTCTTCCCGAGCGCGTTCGCGTGCTCCTGAATCTGCTCGTTCGCACCCGCGCGGTACGTGTCGCCGTTCGCCAGCACCGACGACAGCCCGCGCTCCTCGAAGTACCGCGCGAGCTTCGCGATGCTCGTCGTCTTCCCGACGCCGTTCACGCCCGTGAAGATGATGACCAGCGGCTTCTCGGCCTCCGCGACGCGCGCGTCGAAGTCGAACTGCCCGACGCTGATCACGTCGTATAAAGCGTCGCGGAGCGCCTGCTCGACGACGCTCCCCGTCGACTCCGTGAACTTCCGGGTCTCCCCGACGAGGTCCTCGCGGATGCTGTCCAGGATCTGCTGGGCGACCCCCATCTCGACGTCCGAGGACAGGAGCGCGATCTCGAGTTCCTGCAGCGGCCCCTCCAGGTCCTCCTCCTCGATGACGAACTTCCCGGTCGCGAGGGACTTCGCCTTCCGCGCGAACCCCGTCGACTTCGACCCCTCGTCGTCGTCGGCCGCAGCCTCGTCACTCTCGGCGTCCGCAGCCGCGTCGCCATCGGCGTCCACCGTTGCGTCGGCGGCCGCGTCGGCGTCGGCACTCGCGGTCGCGACCTCGCCGTCGCCGTCCGCCGCGTCGGCGTCTTCGGGGGCGTCCACGTCAGCGTCGCCCTCGACGTCTTCGGCGTCGACCGGCTCGGCGTTCTCCTCGGCGGCCTCCTCGGCGTCCTCGCGGAAGCTCCCGAGCTTGTCCTTCAGGCTATCGAACATCGCGCCTTACTCGTCGTCGCCGTCCTGCCCCTGCATCTGCTGCATCTGCTGCTGCATCTGCTGCTGCTGCATCTGCTGGGCCTTCTCCTCGAGTTCGCTGGACTCCGCCTCGAGGCTGTCGATGTCCTCGGAGACCGCGTCGATCTTCTCGTCGACGACGCCCTTCTTCGTCTCGAGCGTGTCGATCGCGTCGCTCTCGGACTGCTCGGCCGCGTACCCGCCGCCGAGTCCGACGACGACCTCGTCGAGGTCCTGCACTTCCGCGCGAACGTACGCGTCGCCGCCGAGGGGCACCTGCACGGTCGAACCCGTCTCGAGCGTCTCCAGGGCCTCGATGGCCTCGTCGATCTCGGTCTTCTCGTCGCGGAGTTCCTGAATGTCCGCTTCGAGGCCCTCGATCTCTTCCTGAATCTGCTGGAGTTCCTGGGAGAGCTGCTGGAGTTCGCCGCCGCCGCCACCACCGCCCATCATTGTGCTTCGACCTCCTCGATCTCGACCTCGTGACGCGTGCACCCGTGCCGGCTCCCGAAGTTCGCGTACGTGTGCTCGCGGGCGACGTCCTCGTTCGTCGCGTCGATCGTCGTCTCGAAGTCGTTCTCTCCGCGCTTCGTCTGGAACGTGCCGCGGATAGTAAACTGACTCATGTAGCCGAATCGGGCTCCTAGGGGGAAGAATCTTCTCACTTCCCCGTCTCAGCGCAACGCCACGTTCGACCCTGTGAGCCCCGCGTTCGACCTCGGGGACGCCCCCTTCACCCCGACGGCCGTCCCGATCGACTTGCCCGGCGTCGCCTTCCCCCCGGCAGGCGTCGCGTAACGACCCTGTTCGGGGTTCGAGAGCGGTCCCGGCTTGCGGTTCGCGTTCGCCGGGCGACCGCTCGTGGCGCGCGAACGGGAGCAAGGTCCCGCGAGTAGGCGGTGGATGTGGGCGGTGATGGCCGCGATGTCGGCGCCGCAGGGTCTCGTTCCGGCGGAACGACCTCGGCGCTAGTCGGCTGCTAACTAACGTCCAAGGAATGCCAGTTGGTAACAATCATGCAGTCACTCCTCGGGGGGATCTCGCGGGCCGGCGCACGGGGGAGGCGCCGCGCCCGCGCCGCGACACCGGTCGTGGGGCTGGTCCTCATGCTCGGGATCGTCGTCACCGGAGCCAGCATCGCGTACGTCGCCGGGATGGACGCGAAAGCGTCGGTCCAGGACGCGTCACAGGTAGACAGCGCGGAGACGTCGCTCCAGGCGGCGGGCGCGACGTTCTCGTCGCTCGCACACGACGGCGGGGACGCGACCGGCACCGTCGAGTTCGGGGCGTCGACGGGCGACGTGGACGTCGAGGCCGACGGACAGCTCCGCGTTCGGTTGAACGGTCGCGCGGCGTGCACCGCCGAGACCGACCTCGGGACGGTCGTCACCGAGGGCGACTCCGGCGTCGAGGTCGCGTACCAGGCGGGCGGGGTGTTCCGGCAGTCCCAGTCCGGGACGACGATCGTGCAGTCGCCCCGCCTCGACTACCGGACGGAGTCGATGAACGGGCGGCCGATTCGGACGGTGTCGTTCCCCGTGACGAACGTCTCCGGGAACGTCCAGGGGACCGGTGCCGTCGTCGCGACCGCGACCGCGTCCACGGACGGCTTCCAGGACGACCTGTGCCTGACCGACAGCGCCCCGGAGGACTTCGACTACGTCCGCGAGATCACGATCACGATCGAAGGTAGCGACTACTACGAGGCGTGGCACCGGTACTTCGAGCAGGAGTTCGGGGCGGTCGCGACCTACACCGTCGACGACGCCACGCGGACGGCGTCCGTGACCGCACCCCTCGGCGCGGGCGTTCGCCCCGACCAGTTCGACCTGGAGCGCTTCGAGATCTACGCCGGCATCTTCGCGACGGCGTCGAACGGCGAACTGCTCCTGCAGACCCAGCACGCGTCGATCGACAGCTACGACGCGACCGGCGGCCCGTGGGGCGGCAGCGAGCCGACGTACGCCGACGACGGAACCGTGTTCACGCGGGGGGACGTCGCCGTGCTGGCGAACGGCGCGACCATCTCCGGGAACGTCTACGCCGAGGGGGCCGCGAACCTCTCGGAGTCCTGCGGGAGCGGCGGCGAGTACTGCGTGGACGGCGACGTGTACGTGAACAACTCGACGCCGACCGGGCCGGGGACGGCGCTGCTGCCGGGGGACGAGAGCGAGCGCGCGGAACGCATCAGCGGGACGTGGGGGAACGGCACCGGACTGCCGTCGATCCCCGCGATGGACGCGACGATCGACGACACGGTCGACGGCGCGAGCACGTGGAACACGAACGACGACACGTCGACGGTCTCCGGCGAGCAGATCCAGTACGCGGCGGGGAGCGCGACGCTCGACAGCGGCGTGTACTACCTGACCGACCTCACCGTGCCGGCCGGGCACACGCTCGAGCTCGACACGACCGACGGCGACGTCGTGCTCGTCCTCGAGGGCGACGTCACCCTCGAGAACGACGCGACCGTGACGGTGCGGGGCGACGGTCGCGTCAACGCGTACATCGGTGAGGACGCTGACGAGGGCGATCAGCTCTCCGTCGGCGAGGGCGTGACCGTCCAGGCCGTCGAGGGCGGCGACCGCACGTACCGGTCGGGCGCGTTCGTGCTCGCGTGCAAGGCGGGGTGCAGCGCGACGTTCGCGGACGCTCCGTCGAGCAATCCGACGACGTTCACGGGCGTCCTCTACGGGCCGGGCGACGAGAGCGACGACGGCACGGTCAGTCTCGGCAAGCGCGTCGACGTCTGGGGGGCGCTCGTCGCCGGCACCGTCACGTTCCAACAGCAGGCCGAGTTCCACTTCGACGAGAGCCTCCGGAACAGCGTCGCGGACGACGACGGCGACGGCGTCCCCGACCCCGAGACCGCCGGCGGCCTGACCTACGTCGACCCGCCGGTCGAGAACGGCTACGTCGTCACCGTCACGAAACACGACGTCAACGTCACGCGCGACGCACCGAAGTCCGTGGGGCTCGCCGCCGACGTCTCACGCCTCGTGACGCACGCAGGTGGCGACGCTCTCGTGACCGCCGAACTCGCGACGCAGCCGTCGCTCGCGGCCGCAGTCGAGAACTGAAGAAGCAGCGCCTCGCGACCAGTCGGTCGAACGAGGAAGCCGAGTTCCGCCGAGCCAGTCAGTCGATGAACCAGAGCGTCAGATCGGAGTCGGTCAGTCGATGAACCCGAGCGTCTGCTCGATGCGCGTCAGCTCCGGACCGCTCGTGTCCTCGCCGACGACGTACCCGTTGTCGTTCGCGAGCAAGCCCGACCCGACGAGCGGGGCGCCGAAGTTCACGGTGCCGACGTCGGCGTGCACGCCCAAGTGGTCGTCCAGCGCCGCGAGCTCTTCCTCCGTCGCCTTCGGGTGACAGAGCACGCCGTCGTTCGTCGCCACCGCGGCGGTGCCGACGGTGCGCACGCCACCGAGCTCCCCGCGCTCGACGGGCACGGAGAGCGTGTCCTCGACGACGGCGACCGCCTCGTCGGTCAACTCGGGGTGGACGTACGCGCCCGTGTCGTTCGCGAGCACGACGTTCCCCGCGGCGTTCCGCCGTCCCGGCAGCACGCCGACGTCCACGTCCACCGCGTCCGCGAGTCGGTCGCGCTCCCGGTCGCGGATCCGGCCGGTGACCACGAGCCCCTTCGAGTTCCCGGCGACGAGCGACCCGACGGTCGCGGACCCGCCGACGTTTGTCGCCACCGCTGGCACCTCGAGTTCGTCCGCCAGCGCGTCGACGAGTTCCTGGTCGACGTCCGGGCGAACGACGAGTGCGGTGTCGGTGGCGCGAGCGAACACGCCGACGTACGGCGATCCGACGAACGCGGTGCGTAGCACCGTTACTCTGCGTACTCGGCTTCGACGACGCGCTCGCCGTCCACGTCGAACGGTGCAGCGCGCACGCGAACCTTGCTCGGGGGCTTCTTCCGGCCGCGACTCCAGATCGCCTCGTTGATCGACGGGTCGAGGCGCACCTGGTCGTCGTCGACCTTGAAGTGCTGCGCGAGGTGCTCGCGGATGAGCGTCATCGCCTTGTCCGCGCGCTTGTGCTTCGCTTCGGCCTTCGCGTCTCGGAGCGGGACGGTGACGACGCGCTCCTCGAAGTCTCCTGCGCTCATCGTTACTCGTCCGTGTCGTTACGCCGCCAGTTCCGGCGCTTGTAGTTCCGCTGGGTCTCCATGTCGGTCTTGAGCATGACCCACGCCGGCACCCGACTGTTCTGTCGGTCGAGCTTGGCGAGGCGCTTCTTCTTCGCCTTCGACTTCTTGCTCATAGTGCCCGGCACTACCGCACGGGAGCTTATATGACTGTCCTTTCGACGCGGGACGCCGTCGTTCTCGGGTGCAGCGCGGCCGCCCGGCGGCGTCGGTCAGAGCTCGAACTCGCGCACGGTCTCGTAGCGCGGGCCGTCGTCGGTGAGCACGCTCTCGGTGAGCCGGACGGCGTCGACGGTGTCGGTGCCGACGGTGGGTTCCGCCTCGACGACGACGGACTGGACGCGGTCCTTGCCGCCGCCGTGCCGGAGGCGCGCGATCGTGACGTGCGGCGTGAAGTCGTGATCCTCGGGGTCGTACCCGAGCGCGGTCGTCTCGCGCTCGACGGCCTCGTGGAGGTGCGCGAGTTCCAGGTCGCCGCGGCGCACGCCGATCCAGACGACGCTGATGTAGTCCAGGCTCGGGAACACGCCGAGGTCGCCGTACTCGACCTCGAACGGGTCGACGTCCGCGTCGGCGACGGCGCGCTCGATCGCGTCCTCGACCGCGTCGAGGCGGTGCTCGGGGGTCTCGCCGAGGAACTTCAGGGTGACGTGCGCTCCCTCGGGGTCCGTGGGGTCGACGCCCGCGGCGTCCGCGAACAGCGATTGGGCGTCCGCGACGGCGGGCGCGAGCGCGTCCGGGAGGTCGACGCTCACGAACAGTCGCATACCCACGAGTCGACCGCCCGCGACCCTAAACCCCCACGCTCGTTCACGCGCGGTCCGGCGCGCGACGCCGACTCGGCTTCGACGGCGACGCGTGGGGCGCGTCGACCGTCGCGCTTATTCGACGCCGCTCGGTAGGGCACTGGCATGGAGTCGCTGCACGCGCGGTACCCGTTCTTCGAGCGGGCGCGGGAGGCGGTCGACGACGCCGAGGTGGACCTCGGGGACCTCGTCGCCCGCGAGGACGCGCCCGCGGTGGACCGCGCCGTCGAGCGCGTCACGGCCGCACTCACCGAGGGGGACGTCGGCACGCCGCGACGTCGGACGCGCACGGAACTGCTCTCGTACCCGGTCGCGCGCGTGCTCGTCTCGCTCGTCGACGAACCCGTGGTCACGCGAACGTACGCGCAGGCTGAGGCGGCGACCGCCGTCGAACGCGTTCGCGCGGACGTCACGGAGAACGCGGACCTGTCGTACGGGTCGGGCGGCGAGGTGTCGCTGTCGGGCGTGCTCTCGGAGTTCGACCTCGACGACGACGTCCGGCCCGTGCCCGGCGAGGACGACGCGTACCGCGTGACCGTCACCGCGTACCTGCGACTGTCCTCGGACCTCGACGGGGACGCGTGGCGGTTGAACCGGCGGGAACTCGTGGACGGCGAGGTGCCCGCGAGCCGCGACGAACTCCTCGTGCTGTTGCGGCGCGCGATCGAGGACCGCGTCGCCGACGGCCTCCCGCTGCCGGTGCCCGACGCGATCGCGGACGCGCTCGCGCCGGCCGTGGCGCGCGTCGAGGAGGTGCTGGCGGACATCGAGGTCGCGGTGGACGTCGACCGCGTCCTCCCCGAGCTGTTCCCGCCGTGCGTGCAGGCGCTGCTGGAGCGCGCTCGCGACGGCGAGACGCTGCCCGCGCACTCGTGGTTCTCCCTGTGCTCGTTCTGCGCGGCGATCGGGATGGGCGCCGAGGACGTCCTGGAGCTGCTGGACGTCGCGGCGAGCGACGACCCCGTGCTCGCCCAGCGCGTCCGGTACGGCGTCGAGCGCGTCGCGGGCGAGCGCGGCGTCGAGTACCCGCTTCCCTCGTGCGAGACGATGGACGCGTACGGCGACTGCGTGAACAAGGACGCCCTCTGCGCGGAGATTCAGCATCCGCTCTCGTACTACGAGACGCGCGTCGAATCCGCCGACGACTGAACCCGCGTCGCGACGCCGCGGACGCCCGACTCGGCGTGCTCGCGCGCGTCGGTTTCTCGCGTGCGCCAGCGAGTGCTCGCAGTCGAGTGCGCGTCGAGGACGGAGGAACCGAGTCGAGTTCGGGAGTGGTCCGCTGTCAGGCCGGGTTGCCGTCGTCCTCGTCCCCGTCGGGCTTCAGGAAGTACGCGAGCCCGTAGCCGACGGCGACCATGAAGAACACGAAGAACATGACGGCCCCGGCGAGGACGAGTCCACCGTCGGCGGTGAGCACGCCCTGCGCGCCGCCGTAGGTCATGCCGATGACGACCATGACCGTGAGCATGACGAGTACCGCCCCGATGGAGATGGCGAGCTCGATCCAGTCCGTACGATCCATACGCGGTCTGAACCGGGGCGGGCGTAAAAGGGTGTCTAAGTCGCGGTCGCGGGGCGCGAACGCGTCGTCGCGCCCGACCCGCGCTCGTGCCGAGTCAGGCGGTGAGTTCGACGTCGTCGAAGGAGAGGAACGCGGTCTCGTAGCCCTCGTGGCGCGCGACCTGCGCGGGCGTCGTCACGGAGAGCGTGACGGCGTCCCCGGACTGGACGTCCACGGGCGCGCCGTAGTGGTAGCCGAGTTCGGGGTCGAGCGTCCGACCGAGCGAGTCGTCGTACACGACGTCGCCGTCGCGTTCGACGGTCGCAGCGAGCCCCATCCGCGGGACGACGTACCCGTTGTACGGCGTGCGCGGACTCACCGCGAGGTACCGGCCGTCGAAGCGGTCGGCGTCGACGACGGTCGCGGCGAACACCGCATCGCCGCTGCGGGCCGCGTCGCTCTCGGGGTCACCGAGGACGCGCCCGGGGAGGTCCGCGACCGCGGGCGCGACGCCCAGGGGCATGTCCGACTGCATCGGTTCCCGGGCGGCGCGCTCGCCCGCCCGGTCCGGCGTCTGCTCGTAGGTGATGTTCTCCTTCTCGGCCTGACTGTACGTGAGTTCCACGGGGATCGTCGCCCCCTCGTCGAACCGCCCCTCGTAGGCGCCCGTGGTGGTGACGCCGCTGGCGTCCAGGCCGCCGACGGAGACGTTCACCGTGAGCGTCGCCGCGTCGATCCCCCCGAGGTCGAAGTTCGCGCCGTAGTGAAAGCCCATCGGCTGGGAGAGCATCGGGTAGATCGTCTCCTGGGAGACGGTGTCGCCGTCGCTCGTGATCTCGATGCTGACGCCCGCGTCCGGCAGCACCCGCCGGGTCTCGGGGTCGAACACGCTCACCATGACGTGCGCGTCGTCGCCCTCCTGTATCGGGGTCTTCTCGACGGTCGTGCCGTTGACGTTCCAGAACCGATGCGGGTACGAGTACATCGCCATCGCGGCGTACTCGCCCGCCGTCGCCATCTCCTCCATCGCCATCCCCTCGACGTGCGTCGGGAAGTACACCGCGTCCGGACGGTCCTCCAGCACCGGCGGGGAGCGCGCGGATCGCGTCTCCAGCAGGCCCGCACAGCCCGCGAGCCCGCCGAGTGCGGCGGTCGCGACCGCACCACTGCCGGTTCGGAGGAACGTGCGTCTGTCCATGCGGGAGGCTCGGGGACTCACCCGAAAGGGGGTTGTGGTTTACCCGTCGAAACGCCGTGGAACGCCCGTCGAAGCCGACGACTCGTGCGTGAGCGAGGCAACCGGTTGCGATCGCTCGGCACTTAGCGAACGGACGGTGACGTCGTCGACCGCGGTCACTCGGGCCGGGGCGTCGGGAGGGCGCGGTGCTGGCGGGGCGGGAGGAGGAAGTTGCCGCGGCGGCGGACGAACGTGTACTCGAGGATGCCGTTGTTGACGCGCTGCCGGATGGCGGGGTTCTCGGTGGCGTCGGTGCCGTTCATCGCCTCCCGGGTCGCCCGGAAGTCCTCGATGGAGCGCTGGACGGCGAGGAAGTGCAGGCCTGCTTCGCCGTCGTCCGTGGAGTCGAAGTCCCGGCGGAGGATGACCGGCGTGTCGTCCTCGCGGGCTCGCGCGGTCTTCTGCGCGTGCCCGACGCGCCCGTGCTCCTGGGCGGACTCGTCGACGTGCGCGGGACAGCCCTTCTCGGCGACCTGCGAGGAGTTCCCGAGGTTCTCGCCGGCGCCCTCGACGACGTCGTTCTCGGCGTGCGCGGGACAGAAGATCTCGGCGACCCGGTCGTCGTAGTCCTGCTCGCCGTACCAGTCGTCGAGCCGCAGGCGAATCTTCGAGACGTGCTGGGTGGTGCCGCCCGCGAACGGCCCGGACTGGATGGTGACGCGGTCCTCGCTCGCCTGGTTCTTCTCGAACCCGGACTTGAACCCCATGAACAGCGGGGCGTCCTCGTCGATGTCGACGTCCTCGGGGATGCCCTCGACGTCCTCGTCGGCGTGCTTCTCCGCGGGCAGCCCCTTCCCGATGAAGCCGGTGCGTCGGTCCGCGGGTTCGAGCACGCCCGCGAGGTCGGCGTCGAACTCGACGTCGTTCGCGCTCGTGCGCTCGCCGAACAGCGCTTCTTCGGCTTCCAGCAGCACGTCGCCGTGGTCGCTCGCCAGGTGCACGACGACGTCCTGTTCGTCGAACGTCGGGTCTTCGAACGACGACATCGGCGCCGGCTCCGGCAACCCGACGCCGTCTGGCAGGGGGTCGTCGTAGCGGTCGAAGTACGACGGCGAGTACCCGACGGTGAACAGCAGGCCGCCGTTCGAGAACTCGTACGCGCGCTCGAGCCCCCGGAGTGCGGTCTCGACCTGCTCGCGTTCCGCGTCGGTCGGCGTCCCCTCCCCGGCGTAGTCGAGGTAGCGGAGGACGTGGTGCCTGGCCATGACGTGGTTGCCGTAGTCGTCGCGCGGGAGGAACTCGTTCCAGGCGTGCTGGCGCGCGGGGAGCGCCGCGGGGTCGCCGCCCTCGGGAATCGCCCGGTCGCCGCCGAGGCGCTCGGTGCACGCGGAGAGCGCGCTCGCCCCGCCGATGGCGACGGCGGCTTTGACGAACTCGCGCCGGTCGAGTCCGCGGCCGTCTCGTGGATCCATGCGGCCCGCTAGGCACTGCACTTTCTTCAACTGCGTGGTACGGGCGTCGAAAAGAGCGAGGCAGGCGAACGCGCGCTGCGAGGCAGGCAAACGCGCGCCGTTGGCGCGCGGGAAACTGCCTCGAGACCGAGCGGGCCCCAGGCCCGCGAGGCCCCTCTCCGGTGCGATTCGGTGCGGCGCGGAGCGGTGCGTTCCGTGCTGCGGTGCGTTCCGTAGTGTGGTGACTCGACCGCGCGCCGGTCGCGGTGCGTGGGAGAGGGCTTGTCAGTCGGCGGCCAGCAGGTCGTCGACGA
>Ga0207756_100403_pt1 | contig 15532 bp, 15 predicted proteins | sample A23M1SouthBayCA_FD_187748 | JGI IMG/M metagenome (GOLD analysis project Ga0207756, IMG submission 187748) | Aerobic enrichment media microbial communities from Eden Landing Ponds, California, USA - A23 M1 (3) (SPAdes) | ecosystem: Environmental > Aquatic > Marine > Unclassified | place...
CGGCGCGACGACCGCGGACCGATGGTTTTTGCAGGAGGCGTCGCGTGCCCTCGGGCATGTTGAATTCGCCGCTCGCGTTCGGACTGCTGGCGATGGTGGCGTGGGGCGTCTGGTCGGTGGTCGCGGAGGTGGCGACCGACCACGTCTCCCCGGAGGTGGCGATGGTGGTGTCGTACGCGACGGGCGCCGCGATCGCGTTCGGGTACGTGCTCACGCGGCCCGCCTCCGTGGAGTTCTCGACGCGCGGGCTCGGGCTCGCGGCGCTCGCCGGCGCGTTCGCCGGCGTCGGCGCGGTCGCGTTCTACGTCGGCCTCGACCGCGGCAGCACCGGCGTCGTCACGACCGTCTCGGCGCTGTACTTCGCGGTCGCCGCCGTGCTCGCGATAGTCTTCCTGAACGACTCCGCGTCACTGCGGACGCTGGCGGGCGTCGCCACCGCCGGCGTCGCCGTCTGGCTGCTCGCGGGTTGACCGCTCGCCGTCGGACCCTTCGCGGGTCAGTTCCTCGGCCGTCGGGGCGGACAAAGCACTTACCGGGTCGCCAGGCAGGCGTGGGTATGAGATGGAGCGACGTAGAGCACCCGTCCCGGAGGCGCGTCGTCGGCGTCCTCGCCGCCGCGGGGAGCGCGCTCGTCGCAGGGTGCGCGGGCGACGACGCACCGACGACGTCGTGGACGGGAACGCGAGCGAATGCCGGAACGACACCGTCGACGAGTGCGACGACAGATACCTCGGAGCCGACGGCGACCGAGCGCGATCAGGAGACGACCCACGAGCACTACAAGCGCCTGACGCTCGAACTCGACGCGGTCGAACGATCGACGGTCGCGGACGCCGTCCTGACGGATCCGGCGACCTGGGACGTGTACGAGCGACGCCTCTTCGAGGACGCGGTCGCGGACGGTCGAACGACGGTCGACGCCGTGACGATGGAGCCGTTGCGGGAGACGGCGTACGTGGCACTCGACGACCGGTACGTGCGAGTCGACCGGTCCGTCGCGAGCGAGCGCGAGGTCCGCGCGTACGACTTCTCGATCGATTCGGTGTCGACGTGCGAGGGCGGCGACGCGACCACGACGACCGAACCGATTCCCGTCACGGACCTGCCACCGGCGGACAGGCGAACCGTGCTGCGCGGGCACCGCGAGTACTACGCCGAGGGCGCGTGCTTCGCCAGCTCGGGGCCGGTCAGGGACTACGACGACGCGGCGGCCGACCGATCCGTCCTGCTCGAATCGTCGACGACGACCGTCCTCGTGGATGGCGAGACGTACCGCGTCGAGTACGAGGGACGAAGACGAGCGCCCCTGACGACGTACGCGCACGAGTCGACGACGGTCGCGTCGACCGACCGCGAGTTCGCGAGCGCGGTCGCTCCCGAAGTCGTCTGGCACGTCGACCCGGACGAGGTCGACGACGCCCTCCTGTCCTTGTTCGACCGCGTCCGCGAGGCGGGCGTGTACCAGAAGGAGGACCCGATCCCGGACGTCGCGACGCGATTCGTCGGGGTCGCATACGAGGAGGCGTACGACGTCCCAGAGCGGGGCGTACACTACCTCGAGCACGACGGGACCTACTTCGAGTTCCGGCACCGGATGGTGCAGACGTGACCGCGGGGCTGGAGTCCTCGGAAACGCTGGCGCTCGTCAGTCCGCGGCCTCGCTGGGGTCCGTCGCCTCGCTCGGGTCCTCGACCTCCCCCGTCTCGGGGTAGACGCCGACCTGGTCGCAGACGTCCGCGAGCGGGCACGCCTCCGGGTCGTCGAGACACGCCGGCTTCCGTGCCGTGCAGTACTCCCGCCCGAACTGGATCGTCGCAGTGTGCCCGAACCCGCACTTCGCCGCGGGGACGCTTCGCTCCAGGACCTCGCGGACGCCCTCGTGGTCGGCGTCCGGCGGCGCGATACCCATGCGGCGGTAGATGCGGTGCACGTGCGTGTCCACGGGGAACACGCCGCCCTGGCCGCCCGCGAACAGGAGCACGCAGTCCGCGGTCTTCGGGCCGACGCCCTTCACGCCCAGGAGTCGCTCCCGGACCTCGTCGGGGTCGCCGTCGCGGACGTACGCGTCGAACGCTGGCGTCGACCCGAACTCCTCCAGCACCCAGGACGCCGCCCGGTGGATGCTCTCCGCTTTCTGGTTGTACAGTCCGGCCCCCGAGATCGTCTCCGCGAGCTCGTCGTGGGGAGCGTCGACGAGCGACGCCGCCAGTTCCTCGGTTGGCCCGTACCGCTCGACGAGGGCGTCGTGCGCGGGCTGGCTCGCGACGTCGCTCGTGTTCTGACTGAGGATCGTGCGGACGAGGCACTCGAACCCGTCGCGGCCGCCGTAGGCCTTCTGCCAGTACAGCTCGCCGAGCCGGTCGACGACCGCTTCCGCGAGCGTCCCCGCCGTCTCCGGGTCGAACGACGCGTGGACGTCGAACGATGCGTCGACGCCGCCGCCCGCACTGCCGCCGGAGATGTTCACGTCCGGCTCGGGGTCCGTCGCGTTCGGATCTGATCCGTCGCTCATGCGGAATCGTTCGAGCGTGAGTGTCAAGTACGGTTCGACCACGGCGACCGATTCGATCGCCCGGAGCCCGTGGGAGCCGCGACGTGAGGGCGAGGCTGGCGGTCGCGACCGGGAGGCAGACTCCGTCGACGTTCGGGTGGCTCAGTTCGTCGCTCGCGCGACGCCGACGCCGAGGCGGTGGACTGCCAGAATGGACGTGTAGACGAGGACGGGAGCGGCGAGTACGGGACCGACCCTGGGGAACGCGAGCAGTTCGAGAGCAATCGAGCAGCCGACGGCAGTCGTCACCAGTGCGACGGTCCAGGCGAGGAACACGTGAGCCGACCGTGCGAGCCGTCCGATGGTGCCGGGGGCGAACGCCGCTCGCAGTCGCCGGGTTCGTCCGTACTCGACGACGGCGATCGGAAGCAGGTACGACGAGACGAGCGAGAGGAAGAGAACGGCTGTCGTCCCGGAGAAGAACGTGACGGTCTCGACGAAGCCCTCCGGGATACGACCGGTCTCGACGACGCCGTGAACCGTGATGACGAGCGCCACGGCGGGGACTGCGAGGTACGCGACAATGACCGCGGTCGCACCGACTCCCAGTCGAACGAGTTCGAACCCGTCGTGCAGGAACGCCGGCGCGTTCGACGCCTCGTCGGCGCTCGCGAGAAGGACCCGGACGAGGTAGCCGACGACTGGCAGTAGCGGGAGTACTGGCACGACGAGGGCGAAGAGGACGAAGATCCAGCCTGCGAGGAGTGGGCGTTCCCTCGCGTCGCCCGTGACGGGATAGGCGAGGAATCGGAACGCGTCGGAGACCATACCGTTGGATGCAACGCGACGACGGCCGTATGCGTGTCGGTTCCGTCGCCCCAGCGTCGAACGCAGTGGACGCTCTCGCATCGTTCCGCGACTCCGGCGTCTCACGCGACGGACCGTCCCTATCGGAAACCGGATGCGAACGGACACTCTCTCGGAAGGTATCCTAGAGGAATGACCCAGTATAAGGGAAGATAAGAAATAACTTGAAGGTGAATAAGTTATTTATGGGAGTCCTAGTAACGTAGGAGAGGAATGACTTCCGAAAAGGAATCGTTATCGCGACGGCGCTTCGTTCAATCCTCGGCGGTGGCAGCCACAGCGGGCGTGGCGGGATGTAGTAGCCTCGGCCTTGGGGGCGGGGGCGGGCAACTCAATCTGATGCACGCGTTCACCGGCGGTGACGGCGCGATCGCCGCCGAAGCGCTCTTCGAAGCGTTCCGGGAAGAGTACCCGGACATCGAACTGGACCTGGAGCCCATCGGGGGCGGCGGGAACCAGAACCTCGACACAGTCGTCGCGAACCGCCTCAGCAACGACGACCCGCCGAGCGCGTTCGCGAACTGGCCCGGAAAGAACCTCCAGAAGTACGAGGGAGCACTCGGGAACGTCGACGACGTCTGGGCGGACAACGACTTCGAGGATGCGCACATCGATGAAGCGGTCGAACTCCACCAGCAGGGAGGGTCGTACCGCGCCACACCGATGGCCTCCCACCGACTCAACAACCTCTTCTACAACATCTCGGCCGTCGAAGAAGCCGGCGTCGACCCCGAGAGCATCGACAGCCCGCCAGCGCTCATCGACGCACTCGACACGGTCGCGACCGAGACGGACGTCACGCCGATGACGCAGGCGATGAGCGGGACGTGGACGATAACCCAGCTCTGGGCCGCCATCATGCAGGGCCAGGAAGGCTACCAACCCTACATGGACTTCATCGAGGGGAACGGCGACCAGGCCGCAGTCCAGGCCGCGTTCGAGACGATGGCCGAGATCCTCGACAACTACATCGGCGATGACGCCGCCTCCGTCGACCTGACGGCGTCGAACAGCAACATCATCAACGGCGACGCGGCGTTCATCCACCAGGGGAACTGGGCAGCGGGCGCGTTCCGCAACGCCGAGGACTTCGAGTACGAGGAGGACTGGGGAGCGGTCGCGTTCCCCGGCACGGAGAACATGTACTGTCTCCACTTCAACTCGTGGCTGTTCCCGGCGAACAACCCGACGGACGAGCTGTCGAAGACCTGGCTGGAGTTCGTCGGCAAGCCGAAGGCGCAGATCGCGTACGGGAAGAACAAGGGTGCGATTCCAACCCGGACAGACGTCGACATGGACGAGTTCGGACCGTACCTCCAGGACGTCGCGGAGGACTTCGCGGAGGTCGACTACCGGCCACCGAGCCTCCAGCACGGTCTCGCGGTTACGTCCGAGAAGATGTCCGCTCTGAACGACGTTATCAGCAACACCTTCACCGGCCCCTACGAACCCGAGGCGGCCGCGCAAGGGTTCATGGACGCGGTGTAGTCGACCCACCCAGTTCCATATGCGCGATATATTTGAGGAGCAAGAATCCGACGACGAGTCTCCGGACCGAACAGCGGACGCTAGAGCGGACGGCGGGGTCACCCGTCCCGGACGCGAGACGGCGAGCGGGTTGGAGCGAGTCACGAACGCGCTCGACGAACGCTTCGGCGAGGACTTCGTCGAATCGTCGCCGTTCTGGTTCCCCGCGTTTCTGCTCATGGCGTTGTTCGTCTACGGCGCCATCTTCTGGAACCTCCTCATCTCCCTGACGGACTACGAGGGGTTCCTGAACGACCCGAACTACTCGAACCTCGACTTCGAGATGTACGTGCGGGCGTTCAACGACCCGAACGTCATCAACGCCAGCGTCAACACGCTCATCCTCGTCATCGGATTCACGCTCGCGACGCTCGTCATCGGACTGCTCCTCGCCATCCTCATCGACCGCGGCATCAGGTTCGAGAACACGTTCCGAACCATCTACCTGCTCCCGATGAGTCTCTCGTTCGTCGTGACGGCGCAGTTCTGGCTGTGGATGTACAACTACAACAACGGCGTCATCAACATCGTCCTCGGCGTGGTCGGACTCGGCCCGATCGACTGGCTCGGGAACCAGTCGATCGTGCTCTGGGCGGTCATTCTCGCGCTGATGTGGCAATTTTCGGGGTACGCGATGGTCGTGTATCTCGCAGGATTGCGCGCGATACCCGACGACAACTACGAGGCCGCGATGGTCGACGGAGCGTCGACGGTGAAGATGTACTGGCGGGTCATCATCCCGCAGCTGAAGGGAGCGACGATCAGCGCGTCCGTCGTCCTGATGGTGTTCGCGCTGAAGGCGTTCGACTTCCTCTACGCGCTCGTATCCGGCTATCGACCGCCCGCTGGGACGGACATCTTGGCGACGTTGATGGTCCGCGAAGCGTACCAGAACACGAACTGGGCGTACGGGTCGGCCATCGCGATCATCCTGTTCGCGATGGCGCTGCTCATCATCGGACCGTACCTCATCTATCAATTCCGGAGGGATAACCTGTGAGCGAACACGATTCAAAAGACGAAACGACTGACGAACCGACCGAGCCGACGCGGAACGCGAGTTCCTCGAGCGGACCGTCCGACCGCATCGACATCCCGCGAGTGGGATTGTACGCCGTGCTGCTGGGATTGGTGGCGTTCTACCTCGCTCCGATCGAGGCCGGTCTCGTCACGTCACTGAAGACGAGAACGGGCGTCATCGAAACCCTCCCGTTCGCACCGCCGTTCTTCGGGGAGTTCACGGCGTCCAGCTGGGCGTCGGCGTTCGACACGCTCGCCCGAGGGCTCCTGAACAGCGCGCTGTACGCCGTCCCGGCGACGGTCATCTCGGCGCTCATCGGGAGCGTCGCAGCGTACGGACTCACGCAGGCGAACTGGAAGCGCCGGTACAAGGCGTTCTTTCTGGCGCTGTTCGTCGCCGGTATCTTCATTCCCTATCAGGCCGTATTGGTGCCCGTGACGCGGTTTTGGTCGAACTACGCCCAGATCGAAGGGCTGCTGCTTCCCCTCTGGTTGCTCGGCGTGGACAGGGACTACACGGCGCTCGTCGAGCTGATGATCACGTCCATCGCGTACGGCATCCCCATCTGCACGATCCTGTTCCGGTCGTACTACAAGAACATGAACGGGGAGATGATAGAGGCCGCCCGGCTGGACGGCGCGTCGCTGCGACGGGTGTACAGACGCATCGTCCTGCCGCTGTCGATGCCGATGTTCGCGGTCGTCTTGATCTACCAGTTCACGCAGATTTGGAACGACCTCCTGTTCGCGCTCGTGCTCGTGCAGTCGACGAGCAGTCAGGCCGCACCGGCGGTGTTGATCCTGTCCGGCCTCGGCGTCTCCCAGGAGGGGATGAACTTCTCGCTCCAGATGGCTGGCGCACTCCTCACGGCGCTCCCGACCATCGCGGTGTACGTGATGTTCAGCGAGGAGTTCTCGGAGGGGATCGCGACATGACGCCCAGCCCGAGCGACGTCGGGGGGAGCGGTTCGCGCGACGTTCCCACGAGCGTGCGGACGCCGACGGGGAACGGACGAAATGACGGCCAATCGATGGAGATCTCACGATGGCAGAACTAGAACTCGACTCGCTCACGAAAGTGTTCCAGGACGGCGACGAGTATATCGTCGCCGTCGACGACGTATCGCTCACGATAGAAGACGGCGAGTTCCTCGTCGTCGTCGGTCCGTCCGGCTGCGGTAAGTCGACCACCCTCCGTATGGTCGCCGGACTCGAATCCATCACCAGCGGCGAGATACGGCTCGGTGACAGGGTGATCAACGACGTGAAATCCCAGGAGAGGGACATCGCGATGGTGTTCCAGTCGTACGCCCTCTACCCGCACATGACCGTGCAGGAGAACATGAGCTTCGGGCTGGAGGAGTCGACGGACCTCCCGGACCACGAGGTCGCGGCTCGCGTCCAGGACGCCGCGTCGACGATGGGTATCGCCGATCTGCTGGACCGACGCCCGAGCGAGCTCTCGGGCGGACAGCAACAGCGCGTCGCACTGGGTCGGTCCATCGTGCGCGACCCGGAGGTGTTCCTGATGGACGAGCCGCTGTCGAATCTGGACGCGAAACTGCGCGCCCAGATGCGAACCGAACTGCAGCGGCTCCAGGAGGAACTGGGCGTAACGACGATGTACGTGACGCACGATCAGACGGAGGCGATGACGATGGGCGATCGCATCGCCATCCTGAACGACGGCGAACTCCAGCAGGTGAGTTCGCCCCTGGAGTGCTACCACAAGCCCGCGAACCAGTTCGTCGCGGACTTCATCGGCGAACCGGGCATGAACTTCTTCGACGTCGAACGCCGCGGTGACGAACTGGTCGCGGACGCGTTCACGTACCCTCTCTCGGACTGGGTGATGGACGATCTCGGAGACGAGACCGATCTCGTATTCGGCGTTCGTCCGGAGGACGTGGAGATCGTCAGCGCCGCGTCGTCGGCGCGAGAGTTCGAGGCGGCCGTCGACGTTGTCGAACCGATGGGGGACGAGAACACGGTCTACCTCACCTTCGTCGGGAACGAGGACGAGACCATCGTCGCCTCCGTCGGGGGGCTCCAGGAGGTGTCGCGGGACGAGCGAGTCGCGATTCGCATCCCGGAGGACGCGATTCACGTGTTCGAACGACAAACTGGAGCGGTCCTTCACAGCCGCCGCCTGGACCTCGAAGAGACGGCCGGCACGCACGTGCGATAAGCGATTCGCCGCCCGGCGTGTCCCTGTCCACGCCCCGGCTTCGACCACCCGTGCAGCGAGGACGGATGACGTCCACGCCTGGCGCCAGCGGCAAAAGACGACGAAGGCGTTACCCTGCTGGACGATAATGGCGATGACATGACCAGCAGGAAGGCAGCGGACGACCGAGCGGGCGAGCGGGCGAACGAGGACGCGCCGGACATGGGCGACCTGTTCGACGACCTGCAAGCGATCGCGGACACCGTCGACGACCCCGACGAGCGCGAGCGCGTCGAGGCCGCGATGCGCACCGCCGCCGCCGTCGAACCCCCGCCGATGTTCGGACGCGTCATCAGGGGGTTCGACCGCGGGGACGTCGCCGAGACCCTCCTCGGGAGCGCCCTGTTCGGCATTCCGATGCTCGTCGAGGGCGGCACCGGCGAAGTCGGCGCGTTCCTCGCCACTCACCCCGCGTCCATCCTCGGCACGCTCGCGTTCACCGTCGCCGTCGTCGTCGGCATCCTGTACGTCAGCGAGATCCAGGACGTCCGCGTCACCAAACGAATCCTCGGCATCGTCCCCTACCGGCTCGTCGGCGTCCTCGGCGTCTCGCTCGCGTTCGCGACCGCCTCCATGACCGCCTGGGGACGCGTCGACTGGACCGATCCCACACTCGCGTTCGCCTCCATCGCCGCCGCCTGGGTCCCCATGGCCATCGGCGCCGCCCTCGGCGACATCCTCCCCGGCACCTGAGGCCGTCGCTGAACCGCCGGAATCCCAGTTCGGGGGTCGACTCCGCGCCCGTCAGGCGTCGACTTCGAGGACGACGCGGACGTCCGCGCCGTCCGCGAGCGCGGCGACGACGTCGCGGTCGACGGATTCGGCGGCGCCGTCGGCGTCGAGCATGATCGTGCGGTCGTCGACGTGCGTGGACGTCCGGCCGACCATGCTGCGGTCGTCCGCGAGCGCGAGGTTCGGATGCCCGCGCCCCTCGAACGTCGCCGTCAGGTCCTCGACCTCGAGGGTCACGCGGACGGTCGCGTCCGCGTCCTGGACGGCGTCGCGGAACGACGCGTCGAAGTCCGCGGGCGCGCGGTCCGCGTTCACCGCCAGGATGCAGTCGCCCGCGGGCGTCAGCCAGTCGTCGGTCGTCACCTCGAACGTGCTCGCGTGCTCGGCGCTCACGTGCTCGTGGCCGGTCGCGTGCACGACCTCGCGCTCGGTCGTCGCTGCGTCGTCGGTCATGCGGGCCGGTTCCCGGCGAGCGCACTTACCGCTCTCGGACCGCGGCCAGCGGAACGGGACCTACGGCTCGCGGACCACGGTCACGGTGACGGTCCCGCAGTCGCACTCGTAGAGGCGACGTTCGCCGTCCCCGAGGTCCATCGCCAGCCCGAACGCCGCGTCGTCCAGGTGGGCGTCGCAGCCCTCGCACGTCGCCGTCAGTTCTTCCAGCATGGTACTGACCAGATGCCGACCCCACTTGACGGTGAGCCGTACGCGGAGTGAAAGTGAAAGTGGACGACGGTCACAACGCCTATGGGTTCGGACCGCACCACTTTCACCGAATGAGTGGCGAGTGGCGCGCCGGCGAGGTCGAGGACGACGTCGGAGCGGGGCCACCGTCGGTCGCGTCCTGGGAGCCAGTGACGGTCCCGGGGCGCCCCGAGCGGTTCGCTGGCGCGGACGCCGTGGCGTACCGCAAGCGGTTCCCGGACCCGCGGCGAGCGGCGAGCCAGCGCGCCATCCTCGACTGCCGCGGGCTGTACGGCGACGCCACGCTGTACCACAACGGGGACGTGCTCGGACACCACGACGCGTACTTTCGACCCGCGCGCTTCGAGTTCGAGCCCGCGGACGAGAACGAGCTCGTGATCGTCTGTCGACGCCCGACAGACGGGTACGCTGGCGCGTACGGCACGGGCGTCGTGCCCGATGCCCTCTCGGTGCCGGGCATCTGGTGGGGCGTGCACCTTCGACTGCGGCCGGCGGCGTTCCTCGCGGACCTGACGGTGAACGCGCGCCGCCCCGACCCCGACCGCGGGGTCGTGGACGTCGCCGTCACCGTCGACGCGGCGGCGGCGGTCGACGACACGGTGACGCTGTCGGTGCGGCCGGAGAACTTCCGCGGGAGCGGCGGCTCCATGGAGCGCGTGCCCGTGACCGCGAACGCCGACGAGCGCGTGACGGTCACGCACTCCGTCGAGGTGCGCGAGCCCGCCGCGTGGTGGCCGGCGGACCGCGGCGACCCGAACCGGTACGGGGTGCGCGCTCGCTTCGACGACCAGGAGCGCTCGGTCAGCACCGGGTTCCGGACGGTCGCGTACGACGCCGAGGACGGCCTGCGCGTGAACGGCGAGCGCGTTCGCGCTCGCGGCGTGAACGTCCTGCCGACGACGGAGCCCGAGGCCGACCTGGAGCGAGCGCAGGACGTGAACGCGACGCTCGTGCGCCTGCACGGGCACGTCCTCCCGGAGCCGTTCTACGACGCCGCGGACGACGCGGGCGTGTTCGTCGCGCAAGACCTCCCGTTGTCCGGCGCGAACGCGACCGCGGACGCCGGCGATGACGGCCAGCGGAGCGTCGAGCGGGGACGCGAGCTGGCGCGAGCGGTGGCGGCGCACGTCGACCACCACCCGAGCGTCGCGTGCTACGGCGTGCACGACGACCCCGTGGAGTCGTTCCCCGAACGCGTCGGTTCGGGCCGCACGACCCGGTACCGGGTGCGGACGCGGGCCGCGCGGACGAACGCCGACCGCGAGCTCGCCGACGCCGTCGCGGGTGCGCTCCCGCCGGACGCGGTCGCGTTCCCCGTGTGCGGGCCGCTCGGCTCGCAGCCGGACGCCGCCCACCTGTACCCGGGCTGGCGGTACGGGCGCGCCGCGGACGTCGACTGGCTCACGGAGACGTACCCGGACGCGACGCGGGTCGTCACCGAGTTCGGCGCCGGTTCGCTCGTGGACGGTGGCGCGGGAACGGACGCACCCGTCGGGCTGGACCGCGAGATCCACGACGCCGTGCTGTCGGACGTCGACGCCGGCACGTGGGAGGGCTCGGGCGACGCCGGGGACGCGCCCGGCGAGAGCGCGTCGACCGACGGTGGCGCGACCGTCGCCGGGAACGACGTCGTCGCCCGCTCGCAGGGGACCCAAGCCAGGATCCTTTCCCGGGTGGCGAGCGGGTTCCGCAGGCACGGCAGCGACGTCCTCGCGGCGTTCTGCCTGCGGGACGTCGACCCTCGGGGTGGCATGGGCGTCTACGGCGCGGACGGGTCGCGAAAGCCCGCGGCGTCGGCGCTCGAGGACGCGCTCGCACCGGTGCAGGCGTTCCTCGGCGGGGACCCGCCGGGGGCCGTGCCGGTCGTGCTCGTGAACGACGCGCCCGCGGCGGTGTCCGGGACGCTCACGGTCGACGCGCCCGGCGTCGACGCCACCTTCGAGGTCGAGGCGCCCGCGCTCGGGCGAACCACCGCCGGCAGTGTGGACGTGCCGGCGGACGCGACCGCGCTCGAACTCGCGTTCGAGACACCGGCCGGCGCGGTCGAACGAACGGTCTATTTATAAACACGAGCCGCGGGTATGCGAACCGTTCACGCCCGTCGTGGGCGCGCCCTCCCACGATTTCGGCGACTCACCGGACCGGCAGATTTAAATTACATGATGCGGTATGTACTGGTACCAGAACGCCGCCGGGTGTTCCGGTAGCATCGCTCGCAGACCAGAATGACACGGAATCTTATCGCCGAAGCGTCAACGCAGGTCTCGAGCACGAGCTATCCCCCCGGCGCGGGACGGAATAGAGGGTTGACTGACCCATGGTAGATTCGATAGACACATCCAAGAACGTAGAGCTTACCGAGGACGACCTCGAGAACAAGAGCAAAGGCCAACTCATCAAGGTCGCCGGCCAGTTGCGAGACCGACGGAACGACCTGAACCAGATGGCCAGCGAGCGCGCGTCCTCTCGCGACGACCTGAACGCGAAGACCCGGGAGAAGGTCGACGAAGCCCAAGAGCACCGCGAGAAGCGCGACGAACTCAACGAGCTCGTCCAAGAGCACAAGGAGAAGCGCAACGAACTGAACGCGGACGCGAACGACCTGTTCGACAAGGTCGAGCGCATGAAGTCCGACATGGACCTCGACGACAGCACGGACCTCGAGAAGCTCGAGTCCGAGATCGAGGACCTGGAGTTCAAGCAGCAGACCGAAGTGCTCTCCAGCGAGGAGGAGAAGGAGCTCATCGAGAAGATCGAGTCCAAGCGCGAGGAGTACGCCGAGCGCAAGGAGAAGATGGGCGACACCGAGGACCTCGACGAGCTCGTCGAGGAAGCCGAGGAAGTCCGCAGCGAGGCCTCCAAGCACCACCAGAAGGTGACGGAGCTCGCCGACAAGGCCCAGGAGCACCACAACCAGATGATCGAGGCCTACCGCGAGGCCGACGACATCCGCGACGAGGCCGACGAGATGCACGAGAAGTTCGTGCAGGCCCAGGAGGCCGCCGACCAGCACCACGAGGACTTCGTGCGCGTCCAGAAGCGCCTGCGCGAACTGGACAAGCAGGAGGAGGAAGAGGAGCAGGCCGAGCGCGAGAAGAAGAAGGAGGAGGTTCAGGAGGAAGCCGAGGAGATCTACGAGCGGTTCAAGGACGGCGAGACCCTCGACACCGAGGACCTCATGAAGCTGCAGAAGGCCGGACGCCTCTAACCGCGGTTCTATCTCCGTTCTGTTTCGCTCACCACGCCCGAGGAGTGACGACGCCGTGACGGGATGACGCCGTCGCAAGTGACGACGCCAACGGGCGCGTCGTCGCCGTCGCGTCGTGGCGGACGTCGGTCGTTTTTTCAATGGTCGTTCGTACTGTAGGGTATGGCAGATCTGCGCGGAGTCGGTCGACTGGGTATCGTGCTGCTCGCCGCGGCGGTCGGCGTCGTAGCGGGCTGGTTCCTGTTCGTGGAGTGGGGGCCGGACCCGCTTCGCGTGGTGCTGTTGCTGGCACTCGCGAGCCTCCTCACGTACGTCGGCGGGAACGCCGCAGGGGACCTCCTCCCCGAGTACAACGTCGCCGAAGTCGAAGTGAGTGGCCCGATCACGCGCGACGGCGGCAGCGGACCGCTCCCGACGTCGCCGACGACGCCGGGCGCGGACGACATCGTCGAGCAGATCGAGCGCGCCGACGACGACGGGAACGTCGACGCCCTGCTCGTGAAGCTCAACACGCCAGGCGGCGCCGTCGTCCCCAGCGACGACATCCGATCCGCCGCCATGGACTTCGACGGCCCCACGATCGCGTACACGAACGACATGTGCGCGAGCGGGGGGTACTGGATCGCCTCCGGGTGCGACGAACTCTGGGCGCGCGAGAACAGCATCGTCGGCAGCATCGGCGTCATTATTGGACAGGTCAGCGCCGCGGAGCTCGCGGAGAAGGTCGGCGTCGACTTCGAGTACCTCAGCGCCGGCGAGTACAAGGACGCCGGCCGACCGTTCAACGAGTTAACCGACGACGCCCGCGAGTACTACCAGGCGCTCGTCGACGACCAGTACGACTCGTTCGTCGAACGCGTCGCCGACGGCCGCGACCTCGACCCCGAAACCATCCGCGACACCGAAGCCCGCGTGTTCCTCGGGCACGACGCCGAGGAGCGCGGGCTCGTCGACGAACTCGGCGACCGCGACGACGTCGAGGAAGCCCTCGAAACCGAACTCCTCGAAGACGTCACCGTCAAGGAGTTCGAACCCCAGCGGTCCATCGGCGCCCGCATCGGCGCCAGCGCCCAAGCCGTCGCGTACGCCGCCGGCGCCGGCCTCGCCAGCGTCGTCGACGACGACACCACCACGTTCGAACTGCGCTAACGCAACCTCCGAAACGGCGGCCCGGCGGCCGCCGTACGCTCGTGCGGCCAGTTCCGTAGAAACGGCGGCCTGGCGGCCGCCGTACGCTCGTGCGGCCAGTTCCTCCACGGAACCGACCGCCGAAGCGCAACCGTATGCTCGGGGCAGTCGAAGAAACGGCGGCCTGGCGGCCGCCGTATGCTTGTTGAGTCGGTGCGCGGCAGATTTATACCTCCACTCCTGTTGGATTACGCCAGTGGCTACGCTGGTGGTGTGCGTCGACCGTGCGGACGACATCGGTCGGAAGACCGGGTTGGAGACGCCCGTCGTCGGCTGGGAGGCCGTGCGGTCGCTCGTGACGGACGTCGGACTCGCGGACCCGGAGGATTCGAGCGTGAACTCGCTGCTGGAGACCCTCCGGGTCGCTCGCGACCTCCGGGACGGCGACGAGGAAGCCGTCGTCGCGGTCGTGTCGGGAGCGAGCGACAGCGTCGTCGGTGCCGACCGCGCGGTCGCCCTGCAGTTGGACGACCTGATCGCGGAGTACGACCTCGATCGCGCGGTCGTCGTCATCGACAGCGCCGAGGACGAACGCCTCGTGCCGGTCGTCGAGAGCCGGTTGAGTGTCGACTCCGTCGACCGCGTCGTCGTCCGACAAGCCCGCGACATCGAGTCGACGTACTACCTCCTCAAGCAGTTCCTCGCCGACGAGGAGTTACGGCAGACGATCCTCGTGCCGGTGGGGCTCGCGTTCGTCGCGTTCCCCGCGCTCGCACTCACGTACAGTCCCGCCGTCGGCGCGGCGACGATCACCGCCGTCATCGGCATGTTCCTCCTGTACAAGGGGTTCAGTATCGACGACGTCCTCACCGACCTCGCCACGCAAACGCGGGACGCGCTGTACTCCGGGAACGTCTCCGTCGTCACGTACGTCGTCGCCGGCGGCCTGACGCTCGTCGGCGTCTTCGTCGGCGCACTCGCCGCGTCCGACCTCGGGAACGTCGAGGGCGTGGTGCTGCCAGCGATGCGGTTCGCGTACACCGCCGTGCCGTGGTTGACGACCGCGGGCGTCACCGCGAGCGTCGGTCGGATCCTCGACGAAGCCCTCACGGACGACCGCACGCTCTCCTCGTCCAGCATCAACGTCCCGTTCGTCGTCGCGTCCGTCGCACTCGTCGTCCGCGGGTTCAGCGGGTACTTCCTGGAACGTGCGGGCATCTTCGACCGGTTCACGGTGCCGGCGACGAACGTCGGAGCGGTCACCATCGAGTCGTTCACGCTCGGCACGGGCGAACGCCTCGCGGTGTTCGTCCTCGCCGCCGTCCTCCTCGCCGTCGTCGGCGTGCAGGTCGCCGCGTTCCTCACGGAACCGGCGCTCGACGACGACGCGATGGACGACGACGGCGACGACATCGAAACTCGCTCGTAGCACGCCCGCGACCCTCGGGGAGCCCGCGGCGACCCCCTCGCGAGTCGGTCGAAACCACGGGACGTTTGTACGCGGCAACCCCCACGTTCGGTATGACGACCTCCGGTTCGTGGGTGAGCCTGTTCTCGGGCGGAAAGGACTCCTCGTGGGCGCTGCACCGGGCGCTCGAACGCGGCCTGGACGTCTCCCGGCTCGTGA
>Ga0207756_100404_pt1 | contig 15525 bp, 10 predicted proteins | sample A23M1SouthBayCA_FD_187748 | JGI IMG/M metagenome (GOLD analysis project Ga0207756, IMG submission 187748) | Aerobic enrichment media microbial communities from Eden Landing Ponds, California, USA - A23 M1 (3) (SPAdes) | ecosystem: Environmental > Aquatic > Marine > Unclassified | place...
TCGAAGATCGCCTCGTGGAATTCGGCTAGTGTATGTGACCCGTCGACTTCGATATCCCGCCAGACCTCCTCGTCGGGTTCGAGCTCCAGTGGCGGATTCGGGAGCAACCATACACGAAACACGTAGCTCGTCATACGTGTATCTTCCATAGGCGGGAGTGTCAGTTTTCCTCACGACAATAGCGTGGTTCCTCGATCAGTTGACTACAGTACCGTTCATTCACAAAAGATCCCAGCGTCATCTACGATTTTTAGAATATCGGTAACGCAAAATGCTAAACAGTCGCCCCTATCGATTTGTTGTGTGAGCGACCACCACAATCTGTAGACCCACCTCTATCGACTTGTTCCTGTCACCGATAAAACTGAGTCATCGATAACACCCTCGCCCCTATCGACTTGTTCGGTGAACACCCTACTGATTGAGCTGTGCATTCACGACGGTGCGGAGTTCGTCATTGTGGACGTCGTCTAGCCGCGAATCTTCTCGGAGCGTCTCGATGATAGTCTCCGGATTCTCACCAAACGTGAACTCGAGGTAGCTACCCGAGTGTGGTCCCTGACTCTTCCGCTCTGTCTCGACCAACGAATACGTCGTGAGTTCTTTCATCTTATTCACGTACGTCTCCTGGTGGTACTGATCCGAATCTAGGGTACCTGTCAAGTACTGATACACCCGGTATCCAATCGGGCTCCTTGCTGCACCAGTTCCGTCCTCACGGGCCACAGCTGCAGTCGCGAACAGACAGAGCTTCTTCTGCGTACTAATCCCACGTGTCACCTCCAACACGCGGTTCTTCTCAACCTTATCTTGGGCTTGTCGAACATGTTCCTCCCGGACTTTGTCTGCACCTGTTTTTTCCGCAATCGACCCAGCTGTTCGCATCAGGTCGATCGCCTTCCGTGCGTCTCCATTGGTTTGGGCAGCGAATGCAGCTGCAAGCGGGATGACGTCACCGCTGAGTGTATCCTCGTGGAAGGCGTCCTCCCGAGCCCGGAGAATTTCCCGGAGCTGGTCGGCGTCGTAGTCACTAAAGTGAACGTCCTCAGGGGTAAAGGAACTGAGAGCGCGACTTCCCACACTCTCCATCATCTTCGTGTCGTTAGTGATGGCAGTGACAGAGACTTGGGCAGTAATCTCGTCGGTGCTTCCAGCACGAGAGAGCTGATAGAGAAGGCGCGAAAAAGCGGGCTCGTCTTTATCTCGACGACCGACGAGCATATCGAGTTCATCGAGAATAAATACAACTGTATCGTAGTGGTCGTTGATCAGACGGTAGAGTTCGCGCCATTTTTTCTTGTTTGGAACTCCATGTTCCGGGACATCGACAGTTGTTCCGATGTCGTTCGCCACCTTTCGGGAAAGTTCGTAGACAGCTGCGCCGAGGGTTCCCACGTTCTGGCAGTTCATCTGGATGACGCCGAACCGGATATCACGGCTTTCGCAGAGTTCGACGATGTTCTGACAGACAGCGTTGATGATAAGAGATTTCCCGGTTCCAGAAGGACCATAGAGGAGAAGATTCGGCGGTCGCTCGTTACTTATTGCGACGCGAAGGTGCTGAGTAATATCGGTGAGCTGTGTGTCACGACCGACGATACGTTCTTCGTCGACGATCTCGTTCGGCTCAAGGAGCGACCGGTTCTTGATGAGACTCGCGGCTTCTTCCTGCTCGAGAATGAGATCTTTGATAGAACCCGTGGACTCGGAGGTTCCCTCGGGACCAGGATCCGTGGGCATATTGGGACCCACTCTACCAAAATACTAAAAGATTCCCCTGTCGATTTCTTTTCTGCCGGTATGACCGTCAAATCCACGGTATTAGAGGTTTACACTGTTCCTCTCCGTAACCTCCGACGATTTGTTAGGGGTTATCGTCTCAACCGATTCAAAATAATACCCACACACCCTCTCACCCCTATCGATTTGTTCCAGCCTCCAAGGAAGGGAGGGGTGACAGAATTCCAGATTGGACTAACGTCTCATCTACGTCACGATTTGGGGCAAAATTGAGAGTCTCTTCCACCTTCTCTTTTTCTTCTTTCTAGTTCTAGCTACTAGCTAGATAGAAGAACACACGTCTATCGATTTGTTCTAATCACTCTTCGTCGCTATATTCTCCTCCTAATAGGATATTAAATAAGAAGTCAAGAAACCAAGCGACGAAGACCAGGATCGGAGTTCTTGTACACTGTGGTGAGTGATGTCTTGTTGTTCCTTTTATTTCTTCGACTAACTACTCTACACCCACTCCTATCGATTTGTTCAACCCCCCTTTCTACACACCAATTATAACAGAATCGAATTTATAAAGATGGATTTAGCCGAAGGATATTATTCTGATTAACCATATCCACCTTGGCTCCCCCGTGATTGACCCACCTCACCACTCTTTCTCGTTAGAACAAATCGATAGGGGTGGGTGTGTGGTCCTAGGGACACGGTCGTGGTGAATCCCCCGACTACGTGTAGGAGTGGTCCTATGCTCAATTTTGATCAGAAATGGAAACCTCCCACTAGGGCGTGGAAAGAACTTCTCTCCACTAATTCAATACCGATCTCCTATGGGTAACTCCTCGCGAAACAAATCGATAGAGGTGACCCTCTATATACAGGTGGTTTTGTTGAACAAGTCGACAGAGGGGTGCGTCTAGTGGTAAAATATCTTGAATCCGTGGACCCAGTCGTATCTTCCTGTTATATTTCACCTCCGTCACCACAACCAAAAAGTGACTATAACCACCCAATGACGAATCCATCGATAATCTCTGTCAACAACCTCAGACATTTATCATCGCGCTCTCTCACTACGAATATGTCGTTTCGGGTCAGCTGGCACAATCTCCTTGAGCGGTTAGATGACCTCCCGGAAGGAGCGACGCTCCGGACACCACTCTCGAACGACCGGTTTCAGATAACTGGCGTCCAGGAACACCGTGTCATCATCAGATTCTCGGAGAGCGGTGAGTCGCGACCGCTTCAAAAAGACCAGTTCGAGACACTATATCGACGTATCACCGACTCTACCGATGGGTTCGACCTCGATCGACTCCCACCTGATGCGGATCCATACCCGACGGTATTGAGTCTTCATTCACGATTCGAGGTGAACGACGACCGAGGTGTGATCATCGAGACTGAAGCACCAACCACCTCATTGTTATTGGACGAGGGGCCGTCCTCTGAGCCTGCTCGCGACGAACGGACAGAACCCGATCTCGACGTCTACGCGGATGCGCTGTTGCTCGTCGACGCGCTGGAACGTCACGAGGTTACAGCGCTCGAAGGGGTCGAGACAGGGACACTCATCGACCTGTATACCTTGCTCTCGGATGTTCAACGGAACGCCAACGACCTCCGCAAGGAGATCGCGGATACGCTCTTAGACCGACTCCATCACGACCGACCGGTCTCGGGATCGTACGGTTCGGTCCAGCGGACCGCTCGGACGAACCGCTCGCTCAAAGATGACGACGAGGTGCTGGACACGCTCGAATCAGCCGGGATCGACCGTGATCGGGTGGTGAGCGTTGATCGCGGGAAGGTTGACGATGCCCTCGAGGTGACTGATGTCGCTGAACGCGACGTCTACGAGATTGAAGAAACCGAGTACGTTCGGAAAGCCGAGGTGGACGAAGACCGCAAGGAGACGCGGCTCCAAGGGCTGAAAGACCAACTTGCGGCGAGCGATGCTGACGACGCCGACCAGCTTCGCGACGAAGTCGAAGAGCTGGAATCGCGGATCGAGGAACTGACCGAATTCAAGTCTGGACAGTCGTATCACACGCGCTCGAATGCCGACCGATGAGTCCGTCTGGCGACGTGACGGGGCGAGACACGTTACGGTCGACGTCGGCCCGAACGTGGGTGTTTCTCAACGGTCGACGCGAGTCCCTCGAGGCTCTCCAGCACAGGTAGTTTATGTGTCTGATGTGAGAATTGTTGGTATGGGTGACCCGGATTCTCCAACCGTCTCGGTATCTCTCTCTAGTCCCACGGATATTCCAGCAGTCCTGAATCGAGCTGGCATCGATCACGTGAGTGTCCATGATCACCGACTCCTTGCTATCTATCACACGGCAATTCTCAACGTGACGACTGATCCGCATCAGATATCGGATGCACAAACACTCGAGGTCGAATGCTGGGAGGATCCAATTCCATCTCGTGCTGATGGAAAGTCGTCACAAGATATTCTTCAGGACTTCACCGACGTGTTCGACTGAAGATAGTGTATACACTGTTCTGTGACTACTCAGTCGGTGACTCGCTCGCGAGTCACAGCGATGAGTAGCCACAAGAACAGCCACGCGAACAGAAACACGACGAGGAGCCCAGTTGGAGACAGGGCTCCAAGCGGACTCATGAGATCGGCTAACACTGGGAGGGAGAGGAAAAAAATAATTCCAGCCCCCACGCTCCCACCGAGGCACTCAACGAGTGGCCAGACTGCGGTTTCACCCGTCTCAATGTCGCTATCTGGGTGGTGGTGCGACTCTGCCCCCGCATAGCTTGGTGTGGCCATACATACCACCTATCAAAAAGTACATATTCGATCGTTATAAATCTGTCTTCGGAAGCCTCATAGAGTGAAACGCCTTCTTAGTGGTTTTTAGCCCTGAGTAAGCCGTACCGCCCTACAACTGGCAACGTGACGAGATGGACAGACAGGCCACGGTCGATGTCGACCGTGACGTGGGCTCAGGATTCACTTGTCAGCGATGCCTGCTGCCTTATGTAACATTTACCGTCCCCTATTCACCGGATTTCTACATAAGGCATTGATTTACAATATCGATTGAACGAACCCGAAAAACGCCCGTTGCGGGTTTGTCGTGCCACCGAGTGGGAGATTGGCACAATAATCTCGGCCAATCTCATAACGAGTGTTAGCGACAGAAAGACCGATTATAATGGAGACACGTTAGCTGTTGGAATATGAGTGCGTCACAGGGTGAAGCCGATCTCTCGGAAGACGAACATGCGGGTCTTGAACTGATCCGCGAGACGGGTGGGATTCACCAGAGCGACTTTTGGAAAGAGCTGGATGTCTCTTCGCGAAAAGGAAGCCGAATAGTCGAAGCGCTTGAGAGTGCCGAGGTGATCCAGCGTGAGGAAACGGTGTACGAAGGTCAACGGACCTACTATCTCGAACCAACAGCATCTGATCTTGACTTTTCACTACTGATGGCGGGTGATATGCTCTCGCCATTCATCGGTGAAGAAGAGGTCGACCCGCAGTCAGACGCCTTCTCCCAATGGCTGATGAACCTCGCGTACGAGGAAGAGTGACTCTGTTCTCAAGGGCTTCTGACGGCTCTTAGTCACCAACTCTCAATTGTTGAGGGTTTCATCAACGGCTTGGAGACCGATTTCGAGTTCTTCAAACCGGCGTCAGATTATCCAGTAGTATGGACAAAGATGACTCTCACAGCGACGTCGTCCCTGGGAGTGATGAGGAACCTGACACGCCGGATGTTCGTGGCTACGACTTTCGTGGAGAATTTGATTTTGACGAGATGCTCGACGCCTATGGGACAACGGGGTTCCAGGCGACGCAGCTCGCAGAGGCAATCGACATCGCCGAACGTATGCAGGAGGCGGACGCCACTGTCTACCTCACGTTCACGTCAAACATCATCTCGTCGGGGCTGCGCGAGACCGTCGCGTATCTCGTTCGAGAGGGGTATGTGGACGTAGTTATTACGACGTCTGGATCGCTGACCGAGGACGTGATCAAGACGGCAAAGCCATTCAAGATGGGAAAATGGGACGCAGACGAGGCATCGCTCCGTGAGCGTGGGATCAACCGGCTCGGGAATCTCTTCGTTCCTTCTGACCGGTATGTGTGGTTGGAAGAGTATCTGTATGATTTCTTTGAGGACTTTTTCGCAGAGGAGAAAGTGAGAACACCGACGTCGTTCGCACGCGAGTTAGGTGAAACTCTTGAGGATGAGGATTCGGTTCTAAAGCAGGCTGCGGACAACGACGTACCGGTGTACTGTCCAGCATTGACGGACTCCGAGGTCGGGAACTTCCTCTACTATTACCGTCAAGGGTATGATTCAGAAGTGGGTATTGAGATTTTGGACGACTATGACTCGCTAATTGAAGATGGGCTGCTGGCGGACTCGACGGGGCTCATCGCGGTGGGTGGTGGAGTACCGAAACACCATGCAATCATGACGAACCTCTTTCGAGGGGGAGCGGATTACGTGGTGTACATTTCAACGGGGATGGAGGGTGATGGGTCATTATCGGGTGCACCGCCGAACGAGGCTGTTTCTTGGGGGAAGATCAAAGAAAACCAGACGAACTACACACAAGTGGAAGCAGAGGCTACACTTGTCTTCCCACTGCTTGTGGCGAAAGCGTTCAAACAATAACCTCTCACACGCCCGTTGCGGGTCTGCTATGATATCGAGTGGGCGTAATTAGCGCAATAATCACGAGCAGGAAATTTTGTGTCGCAAAGCTATTTATGTCCTATATGGATTCCATTCAAAACCATCCTCACTCTTCGAATAGTGTATCGAACCGTTTCGCCAGCCAATACGGTTCCAGAGCTGATAGAGTGGTTCGCGAAGGGCCAACGCGATATTAGAGTCCCAACCATCAATTTTCACGCGCTTCAATTGGAAGACATTCTCGCTGATCGGACGGGTGCTGTCTGGGCCGACAACTCCTTGTGGTTTTTCAATCGGATAATTCACTGCCCCGATTATAGTAATATAAACGTACAACGGCAGGTAGATACCCATAGTCTCGTACATCTCTTGAACGCGGTCAATTAGGGAGACGATCTCTTTATCGATGAACCACGCTATCCCGTGCCTTCCGTTCCGCTGTATAGTCATTTTGGTTGTTACAGCTTCTACCCACCCATTACCGTCTAAGCAGACGTACTCGGAGAATCTCCCTTCAGACAGCTCCGTATACGGAGCTGTAATTACGAAATCACCGTAACCTTCGGTACCAGCCGACCGTGACCGGAATTTTGGTGGATCAGGGAGATCGGTCGCGATCACCCCTGGAGGATCCGAAACCGACTCAACGGGAATGACATGGACAGCCACAATCGGTTCTTCATCTACTAATTCACCGTAACGAGTCTGGCGTTCCCGTAATCGGTCAATTTGAGGTTCATATAACTCGTCTACATCCTGTTCTGGGTCGTCGAGAGCATTCTGAGGGGCGACATGGAGATGTTCTTGGGCGAGATCGTGGTTGTCGATGTCCATCAGATCTTTTCTCAATCGAGCAAAGTCCTTGATATGGACGCGCCAGCCGTACGTATCCGCTAATTCATTCTCTAATCGGTCACGTTTGACGCCGGCAATCTCCGTGGTAGTAGCAAATATGAAGAAATCGAACCCTTCCGGGTAGTCAGCAGCTGACTCTGCATCCGAACGAATCTTCTTCTCGATATCACTCGAGGTCACACTACAGTGGAGAACGCCAGATTTCCCCGAGCGCTCAAGAAGTGCATCGCGCCCGCCGTCTGGACCCCTCACGCCAGTTGGATCAACATCGTATCCTTCTCGACCAAGTAGGTCAACCGCTAACTGTTCCAGTCTCGCACCGTCTCCGATACCGCGGAGATTTGCTTCAAGAGCAGTGTTTGGCATCTATTGGTTCATCTGGACAGTCCATGCTTACAAAACTACCCAGCTACTGTGGCTGCTTTGTTGACTTCTCTCGGTTATCGAGGAAGTGGTCACACCACGTCGGAAGGGAATCCATCGGTCCGTTTTCAGTTACTGTCCCATCGCCTGCAATCCGGGTGAACACGCCGTCCCGCCCCCACGCACTCACTACTGGCTCTTGGTCTTGATCGGGTCGAGTCACGATTCGCTGTTGGAGTCGCGATGTATCCTCACTCACATCCTGCAGTACTGTGAGGAGCTGTCCTAGAAGTGGATGACCTGGTGCAAGATGCTGAACCGATGGGAACTCGTCAGCACATACAGCCGAGAACGTCACCGCGACTTCATCATCAGCAGTCGCAATAGCCTGTGCAATCGTCTGTTCCCCATCCCCGGCCGGGACCTCAATCGGTGCATCACCTACTGAGAGGCGATATGTACTGTCCGCAAAGTCGAAGTCCCCGTCATCGTACTCGAAGTCAATCTCGTGAACCGGGGTGAATTCGACACCGGCCTCGGCAAGAGCGTCGTTATCGACCAACACTGACTGGAGACTCGGTGTCTCGAACGGGGGTTGATACTCGTACTCCTCCTCACCGACATCGACGAGGTCCGGGTGACTGTAGGACTGCCACGCATCAAGTTTTGCTTCGTCGACGACATCCTGAGCGACGAGGTCGTCGACGTCCTCGAGTGACTCTCCGACATCGATGCGGTCGCCCTGGTCGCGTTCTTCGAGTTCTTCAGAGAGCTCGCGGTCAGCTGATTCGACCGCAGACTGGTCGTCAGCGCTGTCCGCGTTCAAGGTCGCATCCCGAATCTGTTGGCTGACGCCGGAGAGTATGGGTTGCATCTCACCGACGACGTTTTCGAAGAGGCCAATCCGGTCGTCAAGGCGATCGTAGATGTCCGTCTCAACCGTATCCTCGTAGCTGTAGTTGAGAATACGAATCTCGTCGAATCGTTGGCCGATGCGGTCGATCCGACCGATACGCTGTTCAACTCTCATCGGGTTCCACGGCAGGTCGTAGTTGATGAGCGCCCCACACTCCTGGAGGTTTAGCCCCTCACTCGCGGAGTCGGTACAGACGAGGATATCGACCTGCCCATCATCGCGTGAGAATTCACGCTTCACGCGCTCTTTCCCGACATGCTCCCACGTTTCAGAATCGGGGTCGTACAGCTCGCCCCCACGACCGGAGTACGTCGCGATTGTCGCTCCAAGAAGGTCCGCGAGACTGTCCCGAATGAAGTCCATTGTGTCCGCGTACTGCGTGAAGACAATCACCCGGTTGTGGCCAGCCCGATCCAGCTCGTCGAGGTCGTTGTACAGCTGCTGAATCTTCGGGTCTGTATCAACCAAGTCTAAGTCGTTGACGAACGCTTCCAGAGCCTCGATTTCTTCCTCGATTAGCTGTTTCCCCTCTTCAGTTACGCTCGGGATGAGTTCAGAGAGGTCCAGGTCGTCGCTACTAGCGTCGAGTTCATCCAGAACGTCCCCGTCGTCGAGGTCTGCGTCTTGTAGCGTTTCGAGGACGACCTGCTCCGCATCACCATAGTCCCGGTCACGAGCGCGCTCCCGACCGGCAAGCACGGTCCGTTGCGCGCGGAGGGTCTCAAGCCGGTGTTTCAGGCTCTGACTGATCGCATAGACACTCGACGTGAGTCGCTGCCGGTACGTGGTCATCACGAACCCGATGGCGCGTGTTTGGGCTTCGTCAGTCTGTTGGGCTCGCTTGTAGAATTCACGTGTGTACTCGTCGATCTGGTCGTAGACCGCCCGTGTCTCCTCGGTGAGTTCGATTTTCCGTTGTTCGGGATTTCGGTTCGGAACGGTCGTATCGAGGAGACCGACCGCCTCGTACTTCCGAAGTGTATCCCGTGTATTCCGATGGATGAGCGCGTCGACCGGTGTGGACTCCGCGAGAACATCGCGAATGACTCGCCAACCGCCCGGAGAGAGTTCGTCAAGTGCGTCCTGTCGGTCGCTGCGGGACGCCATCAACCACTCGTCGGCGTCTTCAGGATAGAGGAGCCGTTTGAGTTTCGTATCCTCGCTCGCCTCGAAGCGATCGATGTCATAATCTGCCATCGCGTCGTCGACATGGTCGAGATAGCCGTCGTAGGCGTCTCCATAGGCTCGTGCGAGCCGGCACGCGGTCAGCACACGCTCTTTGGCGATGGCACGGTCCTGTCCGTCCTCATTGATCTCGAGTTCGTCTGCAAGGTGCTGGAAGACTTTTGAGGAGAATGGTCGATCCGTCGGGAGCCGATCTTGGTGTTCCAGTCCATCGAGCGTGGCTTGCGTGTCCCAGGAAGCCTCCGCTTCGTCGGACTCTGAACTCGGGTTGTCGAGAACCTCGTTGAGGGCCTGCGACAGCCCGTCTCGAGTTTCGAAGAACTCCATGAAGGTATCCCGGTTATCCCAACCACCCGGAAGATCCAGCAACTGCATCAGGTCGTAGAGTTCGCCAGAGTGCAATTGCATCGGGGTAGCAGTCAGCAGGTAGTAGGCGTGCGTATAATCGCGAAGCTGTTCGAGAAGAGCGTAGAAATTACTGCCACGTCGGGCGTTGTGCGCCTCGTCGACGATGACGGCGTCCCACACGCCCATCCGGTCTTCCGTATCGTGGTCGCGTCCGCGACAGCTTGCCGGGATGACGTTCCGAGACCGGTCGGATACCCGGTCTAAGGGAGCGACCTGATCCCACCGGTCGTCGAGACGAGCCGTGTGCCAGGACATTATGACGACCGTCGGCCCATCCAGCGGCGACGATGCGTCGGTATCAGTCGACTGCTGTTCGTAGAGGAACCGCCAGATGGGGCTGTCCACCCATTCGCGCTCCCCCGTGAGGTCGAGGTCCGTAGCCGATGGTGGGTAGTGGTCGCGACCGCGGACGTCCCGGAATACGTGATCGCCCGCTGTGTCCCGGTCGAACCGGACGGCGTTGATGTTGAACTTCTCCCAGAGCTCTTCCTGCCACTGCCGCTGCAGACTCGCCGGAACCAGCAACAGTCCGGTTTCAAGCTCGCCGGTGAGTCCAAGCCGGGAGAGCGTCAGGCCGGCCTCGATCGTCTTCCCGAGCCCCACCTCGTCACACAGCAAGAAGCTCTGTGGATACGTATTGACGAGTGTGTCCGAAACGACTCGTTGATGGGGCCACGGCGTGATCGTGCTCGCTTCCTCGGCCAGTGCGAGCCCACCGGGCGAGAGCGGTCCATCCTGAATGATGTTCGCTTTGTCGCGCTCCGTCGGCGGAGCTGTACCGTTCGCGATCTGAATCGCTTCCTGGAGATCGCTCTCGGTGTCGGGAGCTTTCCAGTCGATGATGTCCTCTTCGATCGCCTCGGGGAGGTCATACACTTCGACGAAGGGGTGTTCATCACTCCACAGTCGCTCGAAGGTCTCCTCGTCGCCGGCGACGTAGTCCGCCTGTTCAGGAACCCACGAACGGTGGACTTTGAACCGCTCGTAGTTGCGAGCCCAGCCGCCGACCGTCTCGTTGACGCTGCCCTCGAACGAAATCGTGTTTCCGTCGCTATCGTGGAAGAGTCCAACTTTCGGATGGAAGATCTCCCAATCGTGAGAGGGAGAGCGTGGATAGGCGACCTTGATGTGGATCCGGCCCTCGCGGAGGAGACGCGCGAGAATACGGAGGTTCGCATCCAGGCGTTCGTCATCGAGGTCTTCGAGGTTTTCCTCGAGGCGGTCGGTGAGCGTCTCTAGAACCGGACGGTCAGATTCGTAGAGTTCGGTGCCGACGATGAGACGCATTTCACCGTCGTTCTCGACGAGGGTGTGAATGCCGTTAGCAGCAGCCGCGAGTGCCGTACTGGAGAAGTAGCCCGCGATCCGGTCGTATTGCTGACTGCGTTCCAGTGCGGGTTCGTAGAAGTCCTTGACTAAGTGGGCTCGCCCCTGTTCGGGTTTGCTCTCGTATATGGACTGCCACTCGTGTTCACGTAGGTTAGTCATCTGGAGGGATTTCGTGTTAGTCGTGATCGTCGAGTTCGCTCTGTTCGAGGGTTTCTTCGGAGGGTTCTGTGAAATCGGTAGGAGTAAATTCAAGACCGAGTACGTCGTGGGTCCGACCTAAGGCAAGGTTTCGAGCAGCCTCCCATTCCGAACTGTTTTGCGGTAGAACTTGTAGGAGGGCCTTTAGTGTCGTTTTGAAGCCTGCGTCTGTGTCGAAGTTGCGTTCTTTAAGCCAATCAATCGCGACATCCTCGCCCTGTTTCTCGTAGACGTGCATTGCGGCATGAATCGCATCAAGCGCGATCGTGTAGGACAGCGCTTCAGGATTGACAGGTGTCCGGTTAGATCTCTCCTCAGGAGGCAGAGTGATGTCTTGAACGCGACCCTCGTGAGTCTTTAGTTGGATATCGCCACGTTTCTTCCCCCAAATTTTCGTAGAACGCTTGATATCGTCAATATCAACACCAATACCGAGTCCCAGTTGATGGCCGTCATCGTAGTGAAATGTATCAGATTCATGAACTAACCAGGAGAGAATATACCACTCTGTAATGTCATCCAAGTCGTCTAGTCGTTCGCCTTCAAGATATTCTTCGACGAGAACTCGTGTTACCGCTTCGCGTGCTTCTTCTAAAGCTCGTCGAGGTGGAATCTCGTTGTCTTGGTCGTCGACGACAGGATAGGCCTCTGCATAGACTTGTAGTGTCGGCCCGAACGCGGAAATAATGACGTCTGTTTTCGTCAGTGAGAGGCCAGCTTCAAGCAGGTCTCTCGCAGCTTCTTTCGCTACTTCACGAGTCTCCGCACGAACATCGCTCCAGAGGGTGGGGAGTGTTTCAGATTCTGCCTTGCTTTCGTGCGGTTTTCTTCCTGTAAGCAGCAAAGTGCTGTCAGCAGAACCCCCTCCTTGGGTATCGGTCCGCTGGGGCATTTCGCTGGTGATTGGGTGGGTTGATGTGATGGTGAACCCAGATCGGATCAGCGACTTCGTGAGCGTATCCCACGCACTAGATTCTTTGTGAGTGAACATTACAGTCATCACACCACCAGGTTCTAGAGATCTGAATAGCTCATTAAATATATTCGACATTTTGTCTTCATAATCTTCGGACGCGAATTCAGATTTTGATTTAGTTCTATCCTCAACACTTTCATATTCTGCAGCGTTAGCGACAGCTTCATCCTCTTTATTGGATAATAGGGCATCGAATTGCTCGGGGAAAGTTTCACTTAAATATTCTCTGAGCCATACATAATTCATATCAGAAAGTTCTGAGTAAATTATGCTGTCATAATATGGTGGATCGATAATAGCAGCTTGGACTGAGTTATTTTTTACAGGTAGATCTGCTGCATCTCCTTGGTGAATATTACAGTCCGCATTCGGGCTTGTTTCAAGATATTCTACGAGGGCTTCATAAGAGTCTATAATCCGGTTTATGGCGGTGTGGTACGATTGAATTCCAGAAGTGAGGTTATTATCTGGATAAACCCACTGTAATGTGAAGTGCTTCCCGCCTAATGCGTTGGCTGGGTCACCTCTAGTAGTATCTAAGGGTGAAAACCTAGAATTCCGACCCAGTAATTTACTCGAAGCGAGTGCTAATAATGTTAAAATCGCATCTGCTGTTTTTTCTTCATACTCATCAATTATTTCCTCTCTACATTCCCTGTATGCCGATAGATACTCATAGTGGCTTACCAACTGGCGAGGAGAAAACCCATCACGCCACTCTGTGACGCCAAATGGGCCAGCCCGGTCTTCATCTCCAATATATCTTTCTACGGACAATAGGCTGCTTAAATCAAAATCAGAGGAGATCCTTTCTTTTGCTTTCTCCATCGCGTTTATATCTTGTTGGGTCGGTGAACGCCACCCTGAACGGCTCCCATCTTCGGTGTACTTCACACCGAATATTTCATACTCAAATTCGCCTTCACGGAAACTCTCCTTTATTTTCTCATCTTCTAATACAATCCCACACTTCAGACACTCCGCACCGCTCCGAGATTTAGGCCCATTTTGCGGATTAAACTCGGATTTCTTAATGTCCTCAGGGAGAGAAACACATCGATATTCGATTTCCCCATCGTCTTGAATAATAGGTTGAGCTGCAATTCCTTTTGATGAAGAGTCTTTATTCAGCCACCACTTTTTTACCAGCGGTATTTGAGCTCCACAATCTTGGCAACTCACAGTATATGTCGCGGCATAGTGCGATGGAGTTCGATGGGGTCGCGTACTTGGGAAGTATTCTTTTAAATTGTCACTGGCAATATTATGAACCTCAGAGGACCACTTCTCTAATTCTTTTTTCAGGGAGCCAACCTCTGGAGCATATTCAAGAAGTACCTTTATGATCAACCATGGTACGGGATTAAGTTCGTTTGCAACGGTGGGGAATCCATATCGATAAGACTCAAATGGTATTACGCCTCCACCTGCAGTTGGATCTATAACTGTTGGTAACCCATCCCACGTCTCACTAATGACTTCGTGAAGCTCATCCAGTTCCTCCGGTGATGGCGAGGATTCATACAAGCGAGGATACCCATAGTGGTCCTCAATTGTCCCATTTCGGCCGTCTTCGCTCCGTTTTTTATTTTCAACATACTCAGCGACCTCCTCATCAATGTGATCTGGTCCAACTTGCATCCAGCTAAGGATTTCATCCGTATCGACACCACTCGGAAGGATAGATGCCAGGATTGCTAAACGAGAAGCAGAAGTTGGGCGGCGAGCAAACCAAGGATGGAGGTATCGATGTGGAGGCATTTGGCCCGGATTTGCTTCCTTGAGATTCTCGATACCAACTGTTTTTAGTGGAAGCTGCCCTTCTATGGCAAGCTTGTGGAGATTCGATTCCGAATCGTTTTTTGATTTATTATCAGTCATAGTTTATTGAATGTGGTCGGTCAGCAACACTCGAAGAGCCTTTTCACCGTTCGGGCTCGACGGAGACCGGCATTTCGCGTACCAGTAGTAACACTCCTCATCACTCATCCGTGCAACGCCTCGAGCCAGCGATCGCATCCGGTCGATACGCTGGATTGGCTTCACGCCTCGGAAGGCAACAGCAAGCCGGACGCCAGCCGTCTCGGGTAGGAATACGAATCCAGCCCCCCCAGAGAGAACTTCTGAGGAATCTCCTGGTGTGCCCTCGATCGCTTCCCGGACGACGTCCTGAAGCGCACGGACGCGGGTCGGATCAAGCCGTGCGATCTTAGCGCCAGCCCACCCATCCCACGTCCAGCCATCGAGCTTGGAAAGGAGGTCATCCCCAGCAATGTCCGCGACGAGATCCTCGACTGGTGTGATGCTCAGTGACCGACCGTCGCGCTCCAAGCGATCACGGCGGGCTTCAGCCTGTTCGCGAGGGAGTAGTTCGTGGAGGGTCCACTCTCCGCCACCGTCTGTCTCTCGTCGGACGAGCGTGAACGTTGGGCGGCCACCGAACATACTCGTCCCGTAGCGAACCAGCCGATCCTCCTCTGTTCCCTCAGCGGGTGAGGTCTCAAATTCCGAACCGCGACTCGCCATCAGACCGTCACCTCCGAGCTCGCCTGAATCGGGCCACGTCCTTCGACCCTGACGGCGATGTTGCCCGCATCGAGGTCATTATCGAGGGCAGCGAGGAGGTCGTCACCCTCGTCAGTAATCGGTTCAGGCTCGTTAAACTGGAAGCGGAACTGGATGGTCTCTCGATCATCGCCAAACGAGCCTGGTTGGTCGATCACGTCCCGGAATCGTCTCGGTGACCCTGTGAATTCGGCGTTGTACGTCCCGTCGTCAGTCCGGGTTTCGTACTCCATTCGGACCGTCACCGCGTCTTCACGGGATTTGAATCCAGGACGCTGACTGATAAACTTGGCCGCTTGGAAAGGTTCGTCACCGCCGACCTG
>Ga0207756_100405_pt1 | contig 15448 bp, 10 predicted proteins | sample A23M1SouthBayCA_FD_187748 | JGI IMG/M metagenome (GOLD analysis project Ga0207756, IMG submission 187748) | Aerobic enrichment media microbial communities from Eden Landing Ponds, California, USA - A23 M1 (3) (SPAdes) | ecosystem: Environmental > Aquatic > Marine > Unclassified | place...
AGAACCGGGGGGAGTGACACGCAGTTCGAGGGGCATGGATGTGTATATTGGCGGTTCCCCCTTCCGACGAGTGCCACGGCACCCGTTAAATGTCGTTCGGTAAATATAAGCGGCAGCGTTTGAGCCTGATTCACGCTGAGATTAGACGCCTGACCCGCCCATTTGACACTATTTAACTAAGTACTGTGCCTTGGAAGATTCTCGGGTGGCACCTACGGACGGGACCCGAGACCTGCCTTTTGACATAGCCGCGGTCATCCTCTTGGTTAGTCTTACGAACGTTTTCGTGCTGGTACCAGTCGTCAGTAAGACGCCTTTGCGCATTTTTTTTGGCTTCCTGTTCGCGCTCTTTCTTCCCGGTTACGCATTCGTCTCCATACTCTTTCCGGAGACGAACGAAGTATCCATCGAGAATGATGGACAGAGGTCGGGCGTGGAGACCGATACGGACTCAGTCCAACGGGGTGCATCGTGGTCGACCGGTAAGATAGATTTGACGGGACGTCTCGTTCTCTCTGTCATCTCCAGTGTCGCCATCGTCCTGCTGATGGGGCTGGCACTTAGTCACACCCCGTGGGGGTTCAGGACGGTTCCTGTTCTTGTTGCCGTTAGCGTTTTCGCACTGCTTTGTAGCGGACTGGCGGTTTCAAGACGTCTGGAAGTCGCACCAGAACGACGATTCCGGGTATCGTACGAGGAATGGCTCGGCGTCGTCGAATCGGATTTGCTCTCGTCTGACACCAAAGTAGACATGTTTCTGAATATCGCGATAACATGTAGCATACTAGTAGCGTTCGGCGGCGGTGGGTACGCTCTCTCGGTTTCCGATCCGAGCGATCCACTTACCGAGTTCTATGTTCTGAACGAGAACGAAGACGGACAACTGGAGGCCAACGAGTATCCACAGAACTTCACTCGCGATGAAGCCCAGTCGCTGTACGTTGGAGTAGGCAACTATCAGGGCACGACGACGAACTACACGATTGTCGTCGAAGTCCAACGTGTTGACGTCTCTGGTGACTCGGTGACGGTGGTAGAGGAACGAGAACTCGAGCGGTTCACCACTACGGTGCACCACAATGAAACACGGGTTCACCGCCGGACGCTGGCTCCCACACTGGCCGGCGATCGGTTGCGATTGGTTTTCCTTCTCTTCCAAGGACCTCCTCCAGCTGACCCTGGTACCGAGAACGCCCATCGCGAGCTTCACCTGTGGATCAACGTGTCGGAATCTTAAGCGGATTATGAATCATTCGCGCCGAGCACTTTGAGCGCCTCGCAGCCAGTCCTCCGATCCGAAATCAAGAACCCTTGTGGGCGCGATGGTCGTATTCGGTCCATACGGCCTCGAGTACGACCGTTGCGACCAAGAGCAATTTGACCGAAAGCCAGAATGTTAGTTCGAGGTTGGCTAAGTGCGCGCTGAACGATGGGGGAATGTCGTAAGTGGGCGATGGGAGGACGGGCCAGAGGAGGAAGGTTAGCGACGGGAGATCCAGGTTGATAATCGGTTGGAGTGAATCGCCGACCAAGTGGCTTGCGTACCCGATGCCGAACGCGATGGCGTATTCTTCGCGATCGATTCGTTCGGTGAGCCACCAAGCGGCAGCGACGAGGAGCGTGAACGTGATTAGAGAGTGAGCGAGGCTGCGGCCCGTCGGGAGGACGGCGACGGACCACGCGAGTGGTTTGTCGACGAGGTCGGGGAACTGCGTCCCAAAAAGAAGTGCGACGTACGGGAATCCATGGGTGTTCTCGACGGGAACTATCGTGCGTCCGAGCAGATACCCGAGCGCGGCGTGTTCCCATGACCACATCGGTGGTTACTTATTGTCCAGTGAAATTAGGCGTACCGACTCCTCGATCGGCGGTCACTCGCACTATCACTTGCCGACCGTGTTCCAGTTGAAGGCGATGCTCTATCACGCGGGCGTGCTGACCGAGTGTGGTGTGGAGCCGTCGAACCTCGATCCGGAGGCGGACGTCTGGAAGTTACGGACGCCGGTCGACGCTCGATAGGTGATGGTGTGGATGCGGGGGTGACGGGGGTGAGCGAGTGCGGCGAGGGGGCGGTGGTGGGCGTGCGCCGTCGGCGGAAAACGTTTTCATGCCGGCCTGTTGAGAGGAGTGCATGAAGGGAGAGACGCTATTGCCGTTCGTGGGATGGGGGGTTGCGGGGATTCCGGTCGTGGGGACGTTCCTGCAGGCGGTGTTCGCGCTCGCTGGCGTGCAGGGGCGGTCGGTCCCGGTGGTGGGTGGTGTCGTGGAGGCGATCATCTCGATGCGGGTGTTCAGGGAGGCGGCGATCCTGTTCAAGGAGAGTACGGCGATCGTGCTGGTGCTGTTCGTGTTGATCGCGCTGGCGTGGGTGGGGCAGGGCGTGGCGATGGGACGCCTTCGGAACCGCGACGCGACGTTCGCGTGCGCGGGCCTGGTGTCGGTGTTGTTCCTGGCGTTGTTCTTCGGGGTGTACGCACCGCTGTTCTCGGCGGACGTCGGCGCGGTGGGGCTGGGGGTGTTCGTCGCGACGCCGTTCGTGGCGAGCGTCGGTGCGTTGGGCGGTGCGTGGGTGCGGGACTGGGACGTGGACCTGGAAGCGGAGACGGCGTCGACGGTGACGCGGGCGGCGGAGTCCCTGGAGTCGAAGCGGGCGGCGTTCGAGGACGCGGTCGCGCGACGGTTGGACGACGAGGTGCTGGGGACGCTGGAGGCGTACGCGCCGGGGGCGGTGGCGGACGCGCGGGCGGCGATCGAGGAGGAACGGGCGGCGTACGCGGAGTTGGAGTCTGGGCTCGAGTCGGTGCGGTCGGCGGGCGGGGACGCGGCCGCGCGCCGGGAGCGCGCGATCGAGCTTCGCGAGCGCGTCGAGAGCCGGGACCCGGAGGCGACCGTACGGCGGATCGAGTCCGACCTGGAGGCGTCGGTGCTGGAGGTCGTGGATCGCGGGGACGTCGAGATCTCGGTGCGGTCGCGGTACGGAGCGACGTACGATCTGGTGAACCTCCCGGGGACGTTCCGGGAGTTCGAGGTGACGCCGGACGGTCGGTCGACGCACGTGGACGACGTCGGGCACGCGATCCGGTCGATGACGGACCGCGAGGACGCGGGCCTGGACGAGGTGACGGCGGCGCTGTCGCGCGTGGAGGTGCATCGCGAGCGCATCGAGCGGCACGTCGAGGACGCGGAGTCGTCGTTCCACGAGACGCTGTCGGCGGCGGAGGGGGACGTGGAGCGGACGCGCGAGGAACTGGAGCGCCTGGAGGGCGCGGTCCGGGAGCGCGTGGAGGAGCTCCTGATCGAGGGGCGGGACGAGTCGATCGAGAGCGTGCACGCCGTGGACGCGTCGCTTCGTGACGCGCGGCAGGCGCTGCACGAGTGCCGGTTCGACGACGCGCAGGCGGAGGTTCGGGCGGCGCGGGAGACGGCCGCGGGGTTGTTGACGACGGTGCAGTTCTTCGGGAGCGTCGCGAGTGCGCTCGGGCACGGCCAGGAGCGGTTGTCGTTGCCGTCGGAGACGTCGCCGGCGGTGGCGTCGGCGGTGAAGGCGGCGTTCGAGCGCGAGTACGACGTCGAGTACCGGGTCGTCGAGGACGCGATCGTGCTTCGGGCTCGGGACGGCGACGGACCCGCCCAGTCCGTGCAGTCCTCGCGGGCGTCGTCGGGGTCGGCGACCGAGAGCGAGCCGGCGTCGCGGCCGACGCACGTGGACATGGAGTCGGTCGTGGACGAGGTGCTGCTGTTGCTCGACGAGCTGCGGGACGTCCTCGAGCCGGAGTCCCGGACGGTGCACCTGGAGACGAGCGAGTTGCCGTCGTACGTGGCGACCGAGGAGTCGGTGACGGCGCTGGAGCGGTTCGCGGGCCGGCACGGCGACCTGATCGAGTCGGTGGACGCGCCGGCGAGTCTGCCGGGGATCGTCGACGTGCGGTTCGCGGCGGGGACGACGGGCGACGTCGCCCTGCAGAAGCTCCAGGAGCGGTTCGAGCACGAGTACGCGTAGCGGGTGTTGGCTGCCGTGGCGTGCTGGCCCGCCGTGGCGTGCTCGCGGCCGTTGCATGCTGGGCGGTCGAGGCCAGTAGTTTCATAGCGCCGCCGGTACGGGTTTTAGGTAGTCTGAACCCTCCATGACGGAAACATGTAAGATATGCGTGACGGGGCGGGACGGGTGGGAGCAGGAGACGCTCGAGGCGCACATCGCGCACGAGCACCGGGACGAGCCGGAGTCAGTCGAGCAGGTGTACCCGGACCTCTACGACCCGATCTTCGTCGAGGAACGGTACTGGTCGACCGAGGAGGACGTCGAGGAGGACCCGACGGTGGACCGCGACGAGGGAGCGACGTCGACGGGCGTCGACGACCTGGCGGGGTCGGCGGTCGGGAAGAAGTGGTTCGTGCTCGGCGTCGGGGGTGCCGGGAATCACATCGTCGACGCCATCCTCCTGCGGCGGAACACGCTCTCGGAGGAGAACGAGGACCGCGTGCACATCTGGGACGCCGGACTCGCGGACGCGACGGTCCTGAACACGAACGTCGCCGAGATCGAGGAGACGTACTACGCGCAGGTCGAGAAGGGGTACAACCGGCACGACATCGTCGCGAACTGCATCATCGGGCAGGGCGCGCACAACTACGCGGGCGCCGGGCATCGCTGGGACGACGGCCGGGACTTCGCGCTCGCGGACTTCGAGGACGACGGGAACCCCTTCCAGGAGCGCTGGGACGCGAACCCCGTGGACCTCCGGGACTCCCAGGCGATCATGTTCATCCACAGCGTCACGAAGGGCACCGGCTGTGGGTCCACGCCCGTGATTGCGGACATGCTCCGGGAGCGGGTGCTGGACCAGGACAAGGTCGTCGGGAAACCGATCTTCTCGTCGGTCGTCATCCCGAGCGAGTACGCGAGTCAGTCCGGGCGCGCGAAGGTCAACGGCGTGCTGGGGATGGCGCGCATCGCGGACAGCGTGGACGCGATCATTCCATTCGACAACCGGAAGTTGCGGGATGCGACGCGGGACATCAAGCCGCGCATTCACGACATCGAGCGGTACAATCCACCGGAGTACACGGACTTGAACAAACCCCTGGTGTCGTTCCTAGAGGCGTTCACGATGTCGTCGATCCCGCAAGTCCTCGATCAGGACGTCGACCTCGCCATCCGCGGGGAGGTGTTCGACCCCGCGGACAGCTTCCGGCCGGTGCAGGACAAGTACCCCTACGATCCGGATCGGGAGGTCGATCCGGCGGTCGTGCTCGCGCCCGTGCTCGGGAAGATTCACGCGTCGTCGTTCGACCGGTCGAAGCTCCAGATGCTCGCGCGGAAGGCGCTGTTCCAGAACAAGCTCGCGGACTTCGACCCGACGACGGCGTGGGGTGGCACGTTCCTCGTGTACGGGCCCGAGGAGAAGATGGCGTCGCTCGCGCCGCTGCTGGACGACGGCGTGCTGCGGGACGTCCTCGGTGGCCCGGACTTCCTCGACCGGGAGTCCGTGTCCGGCGTCGGGACGGTCGACGTGAACACGCATCGGCTGGTGACGCCGTACCTGGACGACGTCTACCTGTGGGGGACGCTGTGGAACCCGGAGATGCCGTCGCTGTCGGAGATGTACGAGCACGCGTTGACGGTGAAGCAGGACGGGAACAGTCAGCTGTCGGCGGGCATCCGCGACGAGTGGGGGCGCGTCGAGGCGCTGTTCGACTGCCTGGGCCGGGAGAACATGCCCTGAGGTGATCGAGAATGCCGACTTCCTTCGCTCGAAGCGTGGTACTGCAGACGAGTAGTGACGGGCCGAGTGCCGTGGTCGTCGGGGCGGTGGCGCTGGTCGTGGGGCTGGGCGTCGGCGTGGTCGCGTCCCGGTTCCTGGGCGGTTCGGACGGCCCGGACGCGTCGGTTCGGCGGCTCGCGAACGAACTGGGCGTGCGGCCGGACGCGCGGGCGCTGCAGGATCGCGTCGGAGCGTTGACGGACGCGACGGACGACGTGCTCCGGGCGGCCGCGGACGAGGGCGTCGTCGACACGAGCCAGGAGCGCGTGGACGCGCTGGAGTCGCTCGCGTCCGGCGTCGCTCGCGGTCGCGTGAACCTCGTGCAGGGCGACCGAGCCGGCGCTGGGGGGGCCGGATCGGCCGGAACCGCCGGCGGCGGCGTCGGCGGCCCGGGTGACGCCGCCGGCGGGTCGGACGACGCGGTGGTGGCGCGCGCGGCGGCGGCGGTTCGCTCGAGTCGGTCGCCGCGGTCGCCGACCGCGGGGACGCTGCTGGACGTCCTCGACGACGACCGAGTGGACGAGCGACTGGTTCGGGACGCGATCGAGGACGCCGTCGACGACCTCGAGGCGGCCGACGGCGTGACGCGGGCCGCCGAGCGCGTCGGTGACGTGACGATGCCCGCGCAAGCGGACGCGTTCGCGGACCAGCTCGCGGACGTCGACGGCCCGCTTCCGCGGGCGCTCGAACCGATCGCCGGGGACCTCGCCTCGCTCGCGTCCGATCGCGACGCCACGCGGTCGCAGCGGTCGACCGCGGACGCGGTGCTCGCGGACCTCGCGGACGCGGTCGAGCGGGAGTCGACCGTAGCGCTCTCGGGGTCGACGGCGGTCGAACGCGGCCGGTCGCTCGCCGACCGCGTCGACGCGGGCGACGTGACCGTCGGCGCGGGCGACGGAGCGGTCGCGGACGCCGCGGCGACGGTCGGTGCGCGAGCGAACCCGGAGAGCGCGGCGGCGACCGGGCTCCTGGACGCGCTCGGCACGCCGACCGCGGTGTCGAGCGGTCGCCTCGAGGGCGCGCTGACGACCGCCGTCGGCGCGCTCGACGAGCACGCGCGGACGACCGCGGTCGTCGACGACGTCGACGCCGACGACGTGATTTCGGCCGGGAACGCCGTCAAGCGCGACCTCGACCCCGGCAACGACGTCGAAGGCGTGCTGCTGGAGCGCGTCGCCTCCCTGATCGAGGACGTCGATCGAACCGGCGAGGCCGACGACGTCCAGCGGTTCGCGGCGCACCGCGAGATCGCGTTCTACCGCGACACGCTCGTCCCGGTGCTCGACGCCGATCGCGACGAGGGCGCGACCGACGCGTCCGCGAGCGACATGGTCGAGACGGTCCGCGAGCGAATCGACGCGGTCGAGGCGTACTACGAGCGCCGAGGGGACCACAACCACACGATCCCGCGGCACTTCGTCACGCTCGCGCGCACCCTGCACGAGGACGCCCGCCAGCTCGCCGACACCCAGCCCGAGCGCGCGCGCGGCATCCTCACGGCGACGGCTGCGCTCCTGGATCACGTCGAGGACCTCTACGAACGCAACCAGTACTCCATCATGCTGCGCCGGCTCAGAGGGTGAGATGTTGCGACGGCTCCGGGAGTAACTGGTAATCGTTCGTCGCCATCTGCCAGTAATACTAAACACCCGGTACGTATAGTTACGTTTCAGAGACATCTCATGACGTATCTCTTCGTAGGGGCAGGACAGGCCGGAAGCGCAATCGTCGACGCAGTGTTCGACTACACGTCGGACTCGACGCTCGGCATCTTCGGGGAAGACGACATCACCGCGCTCGCCGAACCGCTCGTGTTCAACTCCACGATTCGGGACCTGCAGAACCTCCGGAACATCGACGCGGAGGCGCAGTTCGGGATCGCCGAACAGCACGGTCTCGTCGACGGGAACACGGCGGGGTTCGAGGAGCAGGTGACTGGGGGGTTCGGTCGCGACCCGGTGAAGGCCGACGAAGTGATGACGGACCACTACGACGAACTCGTGGCGCGCCTCGAGGAGCGGTTCGGTGCCTCGGCGACGGCGTTCACGGACGGCGGTGACGCGGAGTGGTCGCAGCAGGACGACGACTGGAGCAGGACCGACGAGGCCGTCGAGAACGACCCCGAGCGCGGGTTCGACGGGGAGCCCGAGGACGGGGTCGCCCCGGAAGCGGACGAGGCGTTCGAACCCGACGCCACGGGCGCGGTCGGTGGCGGCGAGCCGACCGAGCAGGAGGAGATCCAGTTCGCGTTCGTCTGCCTGGGGCTCGGCGGCGGCACGGGCTGTGGGATCGCGCCCAGCATCGTGGACGCGATCCACGACTACACGAACGGCCGCGCGGACGTCGTCGTGCTCGGCATCCTCCCGAACACGATGGGGCAGGTGACGGGCGAGTCCGGCGAGGACGCGGCCGGTGCCGGCCGGCAGGCGTGGAACGCCCGGTACGGCCTGAACCGGCTCGAGGACCGCGCGGAGGGCATCGTGCTCGTGGACAACCAGCGCATCTCGTACCAGGCGGCCGCCGAGAGCCAGTTCTCGGAGTACAACGAGTACGTGGCGGCCGGGGTCTACGACCTCGTCGCCGGCCCGATCCTCTCCGGGGTCGACCCGAGCGACTACGACGACATCGACACGCCCGACATCGACGTGCAGGACATCGTGACGTCGCTGTCGTTCGGCGTCGGCACGTCCGAGTCGAAGGCGGGGTACGCGGCGCTCGGGCGGTCCGCGACGATGACGCGGTCGCTCCCCGGGTACTTGCTGCCGTTCGTCGGGAAGAAGGACGTGGATTCGGCGGCGCTGGTGCGGCTCGCGACGAGCAAGCAGTCGGTCGCGGACCTCGATCCGGCGGACGCCCAGAAGGCGATCGGGCTGGTGCGGGCGCCGTCGACGTACCTGTCGGGGAGCGGCCGGCGCGTGGAGACGTCGACGATCCGCGAGTACCTGCAGGCGCAGTGCTCGCTGCAGGAGGTCAACCTCGGCGTCGCGCTGCACGACCGGCGGCTGGCGACGGTGACGACGCTGTTGACGTACGAGCGCGAGGACGTGGCTCGCATCCGGGAGATCGAGGAGAAGGCGGAGGCGTACGAGGAGCAAACGGAGGCGATGATCCAGTGACGTCGGGCGAGAACGACGCCGGTCGGTCGCGGGTCCTCGCGCTCGTCGTCGTCGCGCTCGTCGCCACGGTGGTCGCGGCCGGCGGGTCGGTGGCGGCGGCCGCCCAGGAGGAGACGGGGACGACGAGCGAGAACGTCTCGGCGAGCGTGGACGCGGCCAAGGAGACGAACGCTCGCGCGTCCGCGCTCGAACCGCTCGCGGACGCCACGCTCGTGCAGTACCTGGGAGGGGTTGGGATCGGGCTCGGCGTCGGGCTCTGCATCGGTGGGGTCGCGATGTACGAGTTGCAGTCGCGACGCATCGAGGAGACGTTCGAATGACGGGCGCTCGACGGCTCGCACTGGTGGTCGTCGTCGCGCTGCTCGCCGGCGTCGCCCCGGCGACCGCGGGTGCGGTCGACGCCGGTCCCGCGTCGGGTGACGCGCTCGACGTCGCCCCGGCGTCGAGCGACGTTGCGGCGTGCGACGGCGTGGACGCGTCCGGGAACGTGCTCGTCGCGACCGTGCCGAGCACGGGCGAACGCGTGCAGGGCGAGGCGTCGCTGTACGCGAACATGACGCTGGACCTCCGGCTGTGCGGTCCGGAGGGCGCGGTGACGCCGTACGGTGACGCGTGGTCGCTGGCCGGCGGCGACGGCTACAGCGTCCTCGACGCGACGAACCAGGGGCCACGCGTCCGCCTCGAACCGGGGTACGGTGCGGTCGAGTTCCCCTCGCAGGTCCAGAAGAAGCAGGTCGAGCGCGGGCTCGTCGTGACCGAACCGGGGACGAACGCGGTCGACCCGGCGCTGGCGGTCGGGGACCGCCTGTACTTCTCGTCGTCCGCCACCGTCGAGTCGTACCGGACGCACGAGGACGAGTTCCTGAACGCGACCGAGGAGACGCGGTCCGCCGTGACCGCATTGAACGAGACCACGGGGGCACTCGACGGCGAGTCGGCGTCGTTCGACGCGAACGCGGCGAACGAGACCCTCGACGCGGTGAACGACTCCGCCGGAACGCTCTCCGCGTCCGGGTCCGCGTTCCGCCGGTTCCTGTTCGACGCCACCGGCACGTCACCGACGCCCGGCGTGGTCGTCGAGTCCCTGCAGGCGGTCGAATCCCGGGAGCGCGCCGAGCGCACGCGAGCGGTCGCCGCGGTGAACGCGTACCGGGAGGCCGCCGGGGATCGACGGCGATCGCTCGCGGCCGCCGTCCGCGGGAACCTCTTCCTCGCCGGCGGCCTCGGGCTGGTGCTCGGCGTGCTCGGGGGTGCGGCGCTCCCGTACCTGGTCGCGAACAGGACGATCGGGCGGAAGCGCATCGACTCGACGGCGGACTACAACAGGTACGCGCTGTGGGTGCCGGTCGGCGGCGGCGTGCTCCTCGTCGCCGCGACCGTCGGGGTCGTGGCCGCGACCACGGGACTGTCTCTGTTCGGAGTGATACTATGAAGGATCGAACTCGCACGGTACTGGGAATCGGGGTATTGACACTGCTGATCGCGGCGGTCGGTGCGGGCGTGTTCGTGTTCGTGAGCACGAAACTCGGCGTGTACGTCGTCGTCGGTGGCGTCCCGCTCGTGCTCGTCGGGAGCGCCGCGGCGTACGTCCGCGGAACCGTCGGCGGCGACGGGAACACCGGCCAGTACGTCGAACAGCGAACGAAACAGGTCGGGGAGTCCCTCAGGGACGTCTGGCGGTCCCTCGACGCGATCGAGACCGAGTACCCGCGTTTTTCCGTGGACACGCTTCGGTCGCGCGCGGAGTCGCTGGCGGCGGACTACGAGGCCCAGGGCGGGTCGTTCGACCGCGACTCGGGGTCGTTCAGCGTCGGCTCCGAGGCCGCGAACGCGGAACTGCAGGAGTTAGAGCGCATCGACGGCGAGCTGACGACGCTCGCCGCGGACCGCGACGACGAACTCTACGAGTTCGTGACGACGCAACTCGCGAGCGTCGAGTCGAGTCTCGCCGCGCTCGCGGACGCCGGCCTCACCGGCGAACCACCGCGGTACGAGGAGCCGCCGACGCCCGCCGAAGGCGCGCCCAGTGGCGTGGACTACCGGGACGTCGTCGGCGACGCGCTGTTCGACTACCGGGAGGACGCGGACGCGTTCGTCGCGGACGCGATCGACCGCGTGCGCGAGATCCGTCGGAGCGCGACCGGCCCGATCGACGAGCAAGCGGTCGAATCGCGCCTGGACGCGGCCGCCGACGCGCGGCGCGACGGCGAGTACGCGACGGCGGTCGACGACGTGCTCGAGGCGCGTTCGGAGCTCGAGAGCGAGCTCTCGGGGTCGTTCGACGCGGAGCGCGACGCGCTGCTGTCGCTCGCGGGCGTCGTGCTGGAGTCCGACGCCGACCGGTTCGTCGCCGTCGACCCGTTCGACACGGTCGAGACCGTCGAGCGCGAGCTCGAGGCGCTCGATTCGGCGCTGGACGTGGAGGCGCTGACGCGGCACCGCGAGTCGATGCGGGCCGCGACCCGCGAGATCGTCGAGGCGCTCGACGCGGAGCTCGGGGACGCCGTGCGGTCGCTCGAGGCCGAGGACCTCCCGGCGGGGTACTACACGCGACCGGCGGTCGCGGACGAGGATCCCGTGGCGACGTTCCGGAGCACCGACGACATCGCGGCCCTCGAGCGCGAGTGGCGGGCGGTCGTCGAACGGCTCGTGGACGCGGTCGACGCGATGGAGACGAAGGCGACGGTCGTCGAAGCGTACCCGGACGTCTCGGAGACGATCGACGAGGAACTGCGCGCGAGCGGGACGGTGACCGCCGAAGACCTGCCGGTGCGGCACGCCGAGCAGTTCTTCGGGCTGTACTTCCGGCGGAACCCGGACGTGGAGTTCGACCCGGACGCGCCGTCGCTGTCCCGTGGGAGCGTCGAGTCCTACAGCGTCGACGTCGCGGTGTCGTACGACGAGGGCAGCGAGGACAAGCGGACGGCCGTCGTCGAACTGTCGAACGACGGCGGGTTCGAGGCGCGCGAGGTCGTCGAGACGCACCTGGTCGGGTCGACGACGTTCGAGGACGTGCCCTTCGGCGAGCACACGCTCGCCGTGGAACCACGCGAGGACGAGTACGTGCCGGTGGAACGATCGATCCAGGTCGACGAGGACGTGGACGTGACCGTCGACGTGGCCCAGCAGTCGCTGTACGACCAGCTGGTCGGCGACGAGGAGGCGACGATCCGGTCGCAGGTCGAGGAGTTCGGCCCGCGGCTCGCCGACCGGTTCGCGGACCAGGGCTACCTGAGCACGGAGATGGAGTTCCCGATCACGGACGAGTACGTCCCCGGCCTGCTGGCCGCGTGGGCGGACGCCGAAGGGTACGCGATCGCACGCGCGGACGGCGTCGTGTACGTGTACGACGGCGACCAGCTCTCCCAGGAGATAATGAACGTCATCAAGTACAACATCGACGCGGACGAGACGCTGCCGTACGACCGCCTGCGGTCGAACTTCCTGTCGACGCCCGTGCCCGACGAGGTGATCGCGGAACTCGCGGCGGGCACGGGACTGGCCGTGACCGCGACCGACGACGGACTGGCGAAGGACGGGGGTGATGCGTGATGTCCCAGGGCCAGTACACGCGCTGGGCGGTGATCGCGTCCGGGGAAGGTGGTGGGCGGATCGCCTCGCAGTTCTTCACTCGCGCCGAGAACCCCGGCATCGAGGACCGCATCCTCGTGATGAACACGAACCGGAACGACATCCGGAACACGATCGACCGCATCGACGCGGCGATCACTGACGACGCGGACATCGAGAACACGCACGCGCTCGAGTTCGGGGACCTCGCCGGCGCCGGGAACGCCTACCACAACGGCCGGAAGGCCGCCGAGCAGGACCTGGACCGCATCATCAATCGCATCAAGCGCGTGTTCGGGACGGCGGACGCGTTCCTGCACGTCGCGACGCTCGGCGGCGGCACCGGGAACGGCTCGATCCCGTACGTCATCGACCAGTTCAAGAACGGGTTGAGCGTCGGCGACAGCGAGCCGTGGATGGACAGCGTCATTCACGTCGCGATGGCGGTGTGGCCGTTCTACTGGGAGCCCGACCAGCGGCACTTCAACGCCGTCTGCGGACTCTCCCGGCTCCTGAAGGTGCTCGACGGCGGGCAGAACGCGGACATGGTGCTGCTCGCGGCGAACTCCCAGCTGGACGACGACGGCGGCCGGCAGGACTACGACGGCGTCAACGAGATGATCATCGAGGCGATCGACCTCATGATCGGCGCCGGCCGGGAGACCCACGGCGTCATCGACATCGAGGACTACGTCACCATCCCCTCCCGGTACGGGTCCTATCACTTCACGCCCGCGGTCGCGACCGAGATGGACGGGAACATCTACGAGCTCGAGTACATGTTCGACAAGGCCGCGGAGAACCCGTTCGTGCCGATGGACGTCGCGACGTCCCAGATCGTGTTCCCGGTGGTGCGTGCGCCCGAGAGCATGATCGAGAACGGCGACATCACGGAACCGGACGTCTACCGGACGTTCAACCAGTGGCAGGACAAGCACGACCTCAGCATCGCGGGGCAGGCGAGTCTGACGCCCAAGCGCGGTCGCGGGTCGGACGTCGACGTCCTCCTGCTGCTCGGCGGATTCGATCTGACGCCGCTGCTCGATCACTCGATGAACCAGCACGAGCAGGTCACGAAGAACCTCGCGCGTGGTGGCGGCCCGGACGACGAGGGACTCGGCGAGCGCGAGCTGCAGCAGGTGATGGACAACCTCGCCGAGTACCGCGAGCACAACGAGGGATAGGATGGGTCGTGGAACACGCGTCACGCTGCTGGTCGCGCTCGTCGCGCTCCTCGCCCCCGCGGTCGGTGGCGTCGCCGTCGCGGACCCCGTGACCGGGTCTGCGGACGCGGCGGCGACGACGGACGCGGCGGGGACGGACGCGGCGGGGACGGACGCGGCACTGGCTCCGAACGCGAGCGTGTCCGTGGAGCGCGTGAACACGGGGACCGTCACCGTGACCGTCCGGTTCGAGGACGGGAACGCGATGGAAAACGTGACGGCGCTTTCGTTGCGGGTTCCGGGCGCGAACGTGACCGAGTCCGTGCGAGTGACCGCGTCCGAGGGCGGAACGGTCCTCACGGGGGAGAAGTCGGTGACGGAGCTGACCGGGACGACGGCGGCGTCGAAGACGGACCTGTCGGCCGCCCGGGTCTTCGTCGACCTGCAGAACGGTTCGGCGCTCGGCGATTCCCGGACGTCCCTGCAGACCGCGGACCTGTCGCGCGCCACCACCGGGTTCGGGGCGAACGGCGCGCTGACGGTCGAGTACGCCCACCTCGACGGGTTCGCTGACGGATCGACGGTGCGAGTGACCGTCGGTGGCGAGACCGTGAACGCGACGTACGCGGCGGCACCGAACCGGTTGACGATCGGCGGGTCGACCGCCTCGTCGCTCGACAGGAGGACGCTGCTCGAGGCGAACGAGGTCCGCTTGGCGGCGACCGCCGGCCCGAACGACGCCGACGTGACGCGCGCACCGGGCACGGTGCACGTCCAGGAGGCGGCCAGGAAGGCGACGGACCTGGTCGTGAACGACGGCGAGCTCGCGCTCGAGAACCCCCTCGTCGGCGTGCTCGACGCGAACCGGTACGCGCTCGATCTCACCACGACCGACCCCGACGGGCGGTACGTCGACGCGGTGACCGCGAGCGACACGACGATCCCGCTGCCCGACAACGCGATCGGTGCGACCCTGAACGTGACGCTCGCCTTCGAGGACAGCACGAGCCAGCGCGTCCTCGACGGGTGGTCGGAGGGCTACGGCGCCCGAAGGGTCAACGTCACCGTCAACGACAATCACGTACAGCTCTCCCCGGACGTCGACGCGAACGCGATCCTCTACGAGGGCGCGGACGGCCTCGAGAACGTCTCCCTGAACGCACTCGGGGACTTCGACCGGACGTACGCGCTCGCGGACAACGCGACGCTACCCGCGGACGCGACCGTCGTCGTCATCGCCGGGGACGCCGTCTACAGTGGCACCACGAACACGGGGTCGTTCGAGACGCCCGCATCTGCCGGGAACGGCAGCGAACAAACCAATGGCGCGAATCCGGCAGGGGCAGCGAACCAGACGACGAACGGCTCCGCGCCGAACGGGAGCGTGACCACGAACGGGACGACCGGGAACGCGACCGCCGGCGTCGGCCCCCTCCCTGCCGGCTACACGTGGATGAACATCGGTGGCGTCGCCTTCTTCGCGCTCCTTGTCGGCGTCCTCGCTGCAGGGGGGCTCGCGTTCCTCCGATCGTTCCTGGATTTACCAGTCGAAGGCGCTCGTCCGACGGACGCGCGTGGCGCGGTCGTCGTCCTGGGCGTCGGGGGCGTCCCGAGTGCGCTGGTCGGCGTCGGCATCATTTCGTGGTTCGCGAACGTCGGCATGCTCCAGATGGTTCCCGCCGCCTTCATCGGCGGCGTCTTCGGCATAGTCGGGTCGTGGCCCACGGCACAGAAGTTGACGAGCGCCGGGTTCTGGGGGAAGACGACGTCGAAGCGGCGGACGGCCGCGAGAACCGAGACGCCCGTGCCCGTGAAGGTGCAGGTCGTCACGGACGAC
>Ga0207756_100407_pt1 | contig 15403 bp, 12 predicted proteins | sample A23M1SouthBayCA_FD_187748 | JGI IMG/M metagenome (GOLD analysis project Ga0207756, IMG submission 187748) | Aerobic enrichment media microbial communities from Eden Landing Ponds, California, USA - A23 M1 (3) (SPAdes) | ecosystem: Environmental > Aquatic > Marine > Unclassified | place...
ATCAACAAGATGGCGTCGATCCTGGCGTCGGCGCTGCGCGGCGACACCCCGTCGAACATCCTCATCTACGGCAAGACGGGGACGGGCAAGACCGCGTGTGCGAAGTACGTCAGCCAGGAGCTACAGCTCACCTCGGAGAAGTACGACGTGCCGTGTCTCGTCGAGTACATCAACTGCGAGGTGACCGACACGCAGTACCGCGTCCTGGCCCAACTGGCCAACAAGTTCATCGAGCGCAACAAGCAGACGTTGCGCGACGAACTCGACCGTCTCGAATCCCTGCGAAGCGACGTCCGCGACGGCGTCGCCTCGCTCGCGGACACGGAGTTCCGCAGCGTCAACGACATCTCCGAGCGCATCGACGAGGTGACGACGGAACTCGACGAGCGCCTCGACGAGGTCCCGATGACGGGGTGGCCGACCGACCGCGTCTACAGCTACTTCTTCGACGCCGTCGACTACCAGGAGCGCGTCGTCGTCATCATGCTCGACGAGGTGGACAAGCTAGTCGAGAAGAGCGGCGACGACACGCTCTACAACCTCTCGCGGATGAACTCGGACCTGGACAACTCCCGCGTCTCGATCATGGGCATCAGCAACGACCTGAAGTTCACGGACTTCCTCGACCCGCGGGTCAAGTCCAGCCTCGGCGAGGAGGAGATCGTCTTCCCGCCCTACGACGCGAACCACCTCCAGGACATTCTCGAACAGCGCGCGAGCATCGCCTTCAAGAGCGACGCCCTCGGCGACGGCGTCATCCCGCTGTGTTCGGCCTTCGCGGCCCAGGAACACGGCGACGCCCGCCGGGCGCTGGACCTGCTCCGGACCGCCGGCGAACTGGCCGAGCGCTCGACGTACGACGAGGTCCACCAGAAACACGTCCGGAAGGCCCAGCAGAAGATCGAACTCGACCGCGTGGCAGAGGCCGTGCGAACCCTCCCGCCACAGTCCAAACTCATCCTCATGGCCATCATCCGCTTAGAGGAGATGGGCACGGACTCCATCAACACCGGCGAGGTCTACAACACCTACAAGAAGCTCTGCGACCGGATCGACTTCGACGTCCTGACTCAGCGCCGGGTCACCGACCTCATCAGCGAACTCGACATGCTCGGCATCGTCAACGCCATCGTCGTCTCGAAGGGCCGCTACGGGCGCACCAAGGAGATCAGCCTCTCGGTGCCCCAGGAGGAGACCAAGGCGGTCCTCCTGTCGGACTCCCGCTTCGAGAAGATCGACGACGAACACGTCTCCTGAGAATTCTGCGGCGACCGGCGACACCCGTCGGTGGTGTCATCCTGCGCACACTCGTCTGACGCGCGTGCGACTGATTTCGACTGGAGCGGTACCGCCGCGTCAGACGCCCGTGCGACACGTTTCGACTGGAACGTCAGACGTCCGTGCGACACGTTTCGGGTGGAGCAGCACCGATGTCTGCCGCGCGTCCGACGCGCGGCCGACGGTCAGAGCCGCGCCCAGGCCCGTTCCACTACCCGTCAGCCACACGTCTGACGCCCGTGCGACTCGTTTCGAGTGGAACGCGATTCGGGTCGGATGGTCTACGCACTCAGAACTGGCTCAGCCGGGACTGGTTTCGCTTGAGCGCCGTCGCCGGATAGCCGAGTTCCGTCGTCACGTGGTCGGCGAAGGCGTCGGTGCTGCCGTGGAGGACGAACACCTCCTCGGGGTCGACCCCGCGGACGAGGTCGGACAGTTCTTCGAAGTCACAGTGGTCCGAGAGCGGGAACCCGGCGTCGACGTCGCGGGAGAAGCGGTAGCCGTCGTGGAGCGCCCAGCCCGAGAGGCCGGCTGTGACCGCGTCCGCCTCGTCGATCAGGTCGTCGACGTAGCTCCCGCGACGCCGGCCCGGGAGCACCAGTGCGTCACCGGCGTCGAGGTCGGCGTCTCCATCGTAGACCTCGACGGGAAACGAGACGTCGAGGTGGTCTTCGATCACGGCGTTTACCTCGGCGATGGTCGGCGACACGAGAATCCGGTCGCGCTCTGACTCGGCGAGGAGGTGCTGGACCTCTTGAGCCCGCCCGAGCGAGTAGCCGAAACAGATGGCCGGCCGGTCGGCGTTCTCCGCCAGCCATTCGAGAAAGGCAATTGCTACCTCGGCGGTCGGCGGGAACTCGTAGCCGGGTTCACCGTACGTCGACTCGACGATCAGGACGTCCGCCGACGGTGGCTCGAAGCCGTCGAGGTAGAACCGGTCGCGGGTGCTTGCGTCGCCGGTGTAGAGGTAGGTCCGCTCGCCCTCGATCAGCGCCGCGCGCGACCCCGGGACGTGGCCGGCGTCGAACAGTTCGATCCGGGGATGGTCGACGCGGTCGGGGAGGGGGTCGTCCGGCCGTCGGACGGCCGCGAGGGACCGCGTCAGCGGCGACCAGACGGCTTCGGCCGGCGGGCTTCGGTACAGGTGATCGCCGTGGGCGTGACTGACGATCGCCACGTCGCCGTCGGGCACGTTCGCGTCCGCGACGATCGTCTCGCCAGTCTCCAGTTCGAGCCGCAGGCCGTCGCCGTAGGTCACCGTCCCCGTCATTGGTCCTCGTAGAGCCGCCGAATCTTCTCGACGCCGTCCACGTCGTCCAGCCCGAGGTCGTCGCGGAATCCGACGAACCGGGGGAACCGCAGGGCGAACCCGGAGTCGTACTCCGGCGATTCCTGGATCTCCTCGTACTCGACGCCGAGCACGACCGACGGCTCGAAGACGACCTCGCGACCGTCCTGCTCGACGATGGTCGGCTCCAGACGCTCGGTGATCTCGGCCAGTTCCTCGTCGGTGAACCCGGTCGACAGCCGTCCGACCTCCCGGAACTCCCCGGTCTCGTCGTCTCGACAGCCGAGGAATAGCCGACCCAGACGGTTGCTCCGGCGGCCCTCGCTCCACTTCGCGCGGACGACGGTCAGGTCGAGCGGCTCCATCGTCGGCTTGACCTTGACCTGGTACCCCACGCGACTCCCTGGCTGGTAGGTCGCGTCGAGGTTCTTCACCATGACGCCCTCGTGGCCCGCGGCGAGGGCGTCCTCGTAGAACTCGGCGGCCACCTGGCGGTCGTCGGTCACCAGCGACGTCATCCGGTCGAAGTTCCCCGGTCGGGGATCGAGGCTATCCACCAGCGCGTCGACCCGCTCGCGGAGCGGTGCGTCGAGATAGTCCTCACCCGACAGGGAGAGGAGGTCGAACAGCTGGACGGTGACGGGGACCTCCTCGACCAACTTCTCGACCTCGTACTTGCGCTTGATCCGCCGGGAGAGGGTCTGGAAGGGCAGCGGGTCGCCTGACTCGGGGTCGTAGGCGAGCACCTCGCCCTCGACGATGCAGCGGTCGGCCTCGACGCACTCCGAGACCCACTCGACGATTTCGGGGAACTGTTCCGTGACGTCCTCCAGCCGCCGCGTGAAGATGGCTATCTCGTCGCCGTCTACGTGGACCTGGATGCGAAAGCCGTCGAGCTTGTACTCCAGCAGGGCCGCCTCGAGATACTCGTCGATTTCCTCGCCGTCTTCGACCCCGTCCCGTCCGGCGACGGTCGTCAGGGCGTCGTCGAGTCCCTCGGCCTTCTGGGCGAGCATCACCCGGAGGGGCCGGAACAGTTCGACGCCCAGGTCGTCGAGACCCGCGACGCCCTCGTCTCGGGCCGTCTCGGCCACGAGGCGGTAGTCGTTGGTCACCTGGAACCCGCGCTCGACTGCCTCGACGCCCGCCTCGAACGCGGCTTCGTCCTCGCGGTCTGCCAGGAACGCCTGGGCGATTGCGTCCCGGATCGTCCCCTCCCCGATTCCGAGACGGAGGTGCCCGAGGACCGTCCGGACGACGTACTTCGCCTCGTCGGGGTCGGCGTCGGCGATCAGGCCCGCGACGGCATCGATCCGCCGACCCTGGCTGCCTTCGCCGTCGTAGGTCGCGACCTCCTGGAGTGTGTCGTGGACCTCCCGGACGGTCAGCGTCTCGGAAAACAGCGTCTGCTGGCGTTCGTTCTCGACGGCCCAGGCTGCGGCGCTGCCGAGGTCGCCGGTCTCCCGCCAGGCGTCCTCGACCTCGTCCTCGTCGACCCCGGTCGCCTTCGCGACGGCCTCCGCGGTGAGATTCGAGGAGAGGCCAAGTTCGTCGGGCTTCCAGGCTGCGAAGGGGTCGCCGCGCAGCAGTTTCACGACCAGCGGGAGGTGCTCGGCGTCGGCCGACCGGAGTGCCTCGGCGACGACGTCGGTGAGTTCGAGGTTCGCCTCCGTCGCATCGAGGCGCTCGTAGACGTCGACCAGATCGGCGTAGTCCATCGCTCCCGCCTTTCGCGCGAGCGAGAAAAACTCCTGCGGGTGCCCCTCGCGGGCGGCCCGCGCCACCGCCCTCGGGCACTGGTCACCAATCTGTGTCAACGCATAACACGACGCGGCCCGTACCGTCGAGACGCCATGTGCCACCACGGCTACCACTCCCGGGAGACCCTCGCAGACGAAATCGCACGCAAACTGAGTGAGGCGGACGAGGACGCCGGCACGGACGAGGGAACCCCCTCGTTCCTCAACGAGGAGCGCGACGCCGAGGTCGACCTGCTGACCGACGGTGGCGACGCCCGTTCGTCGGACGACGCCGACGCGTAGCGACCCGTGCGGGCACTCGCGTTTTCGTCCGCCGACGCACCGGTCATCCGAACGCACCCAGTTCGTAGTTCTCCTCGCCGCGCAGGTGCCGGCGGACGTCGACCCGGTCCCAGCCCAGCGGGGCCGTCACGCTTTCCGTGGCGCGCACGAGCAACTCGGTGTAGAACGCGGCGTCGTAGTCGGGCACGTCCTCGAAGGCCAGACGGACCCGCTCCTGGCCGTCGGCCGCGTCGTCGACCACGACGTACCGGACGTCCTGGCCGGGGTGGCGCTCCAGGCCGTGCAACCGACAGCGCTGGAGGGCCGCGACGGTCCGGGTGGACTGCCGGTATTCGGCGAGTCGCTTCGACACGCGCGTCCGGATCACGAGGTCGTCCGGATCGACGCGTTGGGCCTCCAGCCGTCCGATCGCCGTCCGGAGGCGGGCACAGACCGCCTCGGGGTCGCGTGTCTCGTGGACCACGTCGAGCAGGTCGCGCTGGACAGCCTCGACGAACGCCGGGGTGGAGCGCTGGCGCGCCTCGATGCCCCGGACCTTGTAGTCCCCGCCGGCTTGCTTGCCGAAGTACCGCGTCAGCGCGCCCTCCCGCCCGTCGCGCTTCGGACAGAAGGCGATCCACTCGTAGCGCGCCTCCTGGTCGAGCGGAATCTCGACGCTCCCCTCGATGGCGTCGATCACGGCCTCGACGGGGGCATGATCCGGATCGACCGGTTCGAGCCAGAGGCTGTCGACGATGCCGTGGACCACCCGCCAGCCCCGGGCCTCGGCGCACTCCTTCGCGGTCAGGAGGTGCTCGCGGGCGATGGCGTTGATCGCTTCGTGGCACTCGATGCGGCCGAACTTGCTGTTGCGGTAGCCCTGGTAGCCGAAACACGACACCAGGATCCACTTCAGCGCGCTCGAGATCGCCGCGAGGTCGTCCTCGCACGTCGGGTCGACGCCCACGTCGACGCTCAAATCGACGGCCCGCACTCTGTCCGGCGATATATTGCCTTCGAGAGAGTTAGTTCCTTCGAGAGCAGAAATTTGCTCCTTGCACGTTGCGCGGTCGTCGACCAGGGGGCCGAGCACGTCGCCGAGGAAGCCGTCCTCCGGGCAGACGTTGTACCCCAATTCGGGGACCGGATCGTGGTCGGGGTGACAGTCACAGCGGATCGTGTCGGGGCTGACGTTGTGCTCGCAGATGATCCGCGGGTACAGCGACGCGAAGTCGACCTCGTGGACGTCCTCGTGGAGGCCGACGTCTGGCTGGTAGGTGAGACCGCCGCGGTCGGCGGCGTGGAGCGTGTGGACGTCCTTGAACGTCTCGGGGTACCACTTGTTCCAGGGCACGAGCACGTCCCGCTCGACTGCCTCGCGGATCTGGATGGCCGTCAGGACGGTACCGATGCTCGCCCAGCCGACCTCCTGGATGGGCTTCCAGGACGTCGCGACGAGATAGCGGAGGCCCGCGAGGTTCGAGCGGTGCCACATGAAGCTGTTCGAGCGGTCGAGGACGACCCGTCCAGGGACGTCGTAGCGCGCCGGCGAGTGGCCGACTCGTCCGTAGCTCTCGAAGGTATTTTTGCCAGCGAGCTGCTCGTAGCCGGAGCACCGGCCGAGCTGGACGTCCACCCCACAGCGTTCGCCGACGTCGAAGAGCGACGGGACGACGTCGGCGGAACTGCAGACCAGCACGTCCGGGTCCGCGCTCGCGATTCGACGGTCGACCGTCTCGACGGCGTCCGCGGGAGCGTTTCCGACCGGTTCGCCGTCGATTTCGATTGCGGTCACGTCGCCGTCAGCCAGTGCTTCCTCGGGGACGTCGATGGACAGGAACCGTAGTTCCCTCGAGGGTACTGGGTCTGTCTCGGTCTCCAGGGCGTACCGGAACTGCGGCGAGAGGTCGACGTCGAACAGTCGGTAGGTGCCGGGCGCGGCGAGGTCGCGCTCGTGGGTGTGCTTGCACTCGCGGGCGAGGGGCGCCACGTCGGCCAGGCGCTCGACGTCGACGCGCAGGACCCGCGTGCGCTCGTCGGCGTCGAGTGTGAGGAACTTCTCGACGACGGCCGTCTCGACGACCTTGGGATCGTCGCCCAGCCGGTCGGCCAGCCGGCCGAGTTGCCCGCTCGTCGGGCGGACGTGGATCGACGGCCGGTAGTCCGGGTTTCGCGTGACCGTCGCGCCGTCCGCCGTGGCCGTCCACTCGCGGACGACGCCGTGGTCGAACTCGAACTTAAACGGCATCGTCGGTGCCGGAGCAGGCGTTCGACCCGTCGACTCGCTCGTCGTCGAGCCGCGACTCCAGGGTCTCGACGCGCTCGGTCAGTGTTCGGATCTGGCGCTTCTGTGCCAGGGCCATTGCGACCAGGATCGCGTGCATCGGTTCGCGAGCGTTCTGGAGGCCGGCGGCGTCGGCGTGGCTCTCGGCGTCGTCGAACAGCGCGTCGAAGGCCGGCTGGTGCTCGGCGCGTAGCCCGCGGCGGAACGTTCCCCAGTCCTCGCGGTATCGCCGGAGCAAGTCCCGGAAGGTGGGATTCGTTCTACCCACGCACGCCACCCCCCTGAACCGAAATTAGCTGCCGTCTGGTGGTCGTGGCGCTTTTCGCTATCGGAAAGCCCGTTTGCGTCATGCCCTCGAACGGTTGGGAGCCGGCGGGGTAAGTGGCGGCCGGCGCCGCGCGCCGGAACTGAAACTGCCGGCGTCAGCGCCCGCCGAGCCAGCCGTCCGCGAGGAGCGCGTCGGGGTCGACCAGCAGGCCGGAGCCGTGGTGAACCACGCCGCCGTCGAACCGGTGGACGCAGTCCGAGCGGATCCGGTGGACGGCCGCGGGATTGATCGACTCGACCTCCTCCTCGTCGAGGCCGTCGCCCTCGCCGACCAGTCGCTCCGCGTAGAGCCAGTCCTCGTCGTGCGCGCGGACCACGACGGCGTAACTGGCGACGGTGCCGTCGGCGAAGTGGACGGCGACCGCGTTCCGGTCGGCGACCTCGGCATCCTCGTCGGCCTCGGTCTCCGACCGTGTCTCCCGCCGCGTCTCTATGGACATCGCTGACTCCCGGAAACGGCCATCCCGCGGGTGACCGGTCGCGTGTCCGACCGGCGCTCGCTCCGCGTTCCCATCTGCGGTGGCGACCGAGACCTGCCCCTCGGTGGGGGCGTCGATGCGGTCGCCGTATTGGGTCGACCCGCGTGCCGTCCGGGTCCCGGGCCGTCCCGCCTGGTTGCCTCCATTCCTCCCACGGAATTTTGTTTCCACCTAGACATACCAGGGCCATAACTTAAAACTTAGGACACCACTAGAACCTAGACGTGTTGGATAGAAAAACTAGCCCTGTCCCTAGTTTCGGGTGCATCTAGGCTCTAGCCATTGTCGGAACATTTCTAGGCCTAGTGCCAATTTTCCGGGGCGCGGACGCGCTCGAGGACCTGGCCGTCGTTACCGTGCGTGTCGTCGGGAGTCGGTCGGTCCGCGGAGAGCGCCGTGTGGAGGGGGAGCAAGAGTCGTTCGGTCGTCACCGAATTCGCGTCTGGGTGACGAACTCCCGCCAGTGTTGGAGCGCCCAGATGATGAGTCCCGTCGAGATGAGGCCCGCCGCCAGGAAGTACGGGAGGAGGTTGGAGAACAGTCGATTCGGGTATTCGAGACCGAATAGAAGCCCCTCGACGGACAGCGAGATGGCGATCAGCGCGACCAGCGAGACGACGACGCTGGAGGTGATGATACGGGCACCGTCGTCTATCTTGTACTCCAGAAAGACGATGAGCCCGACGAAGACGACTGCTGCAGCAAGCACGTAGTAGGGCACGCGAGCGCCGAGGCCGCCCACGAGCCCCTCCGTCAGCGCGAGGATGCCGACCAAACTGCTCGTGACGAGTAGCGTCGACGCAGTGATGAGTCCAACGGCCAGTCCGTACCTGGAGTCCACGGTTATCGGTGACGCGTCGCCCGACGAAATGAACCTTTCCACTGTTTGGTCACAGCAGTGTGACGAGGACCACCGACAGGAGCAGGATGAAGGCGACGAGCAGTGCCAGCCACATCGCGATGACTACGTCCTCGTCCGCGAGGGACGTTTTTGTCCGTAGCCGGCTGGCCGTCCCGCCGAGGCCGCCGAAGACCCGCCCGAGCCCCCTCGCGACGCGAAGCAGGGTTCGCTCGACGGCGTTACGGACCCACCCCGCGAGGAAGAGGACCAGTTCGGTGAACTCCACGACGACGCCCTCGCTCGTGTCCGTGGGCGGCGTGGGCGTCTGTGGCCGGCCGCGCCGCCCGCCCCGCCCACGCTCGGGCTGGTTGCCCGCCGGCCCTGGCTGGCTCTGCACGATTTCGGCCTGGATGGGCTCGTCACCGAGTGGCTGCCGGTCGATGGGCGCCTCGGCCTCGGCCGGCCCCGCGTCGTCGGCCGCCACGACTGCCCCGCCGTCGGCGTCACTCGCCCCTGCCTCGTCGCTGGCCGCGTTGTCCGAGCCGTCGTCTGCGGTCGGCTCCGTGTCGGCCTCGGTGGGCGTCGCGTCGTCCGTCCTTTCGTCCGTCCCGTCGGTCGCCGGCGCATCGTCGACGGGCGTCGTCGCTGCAGAGTCATTCGCGTCGTCCGACTCCTTTTGGGTTTCCGCCGTGACTCCAGCGTTCGCGTCGGTTGCCGCCCCCCCGTCCTCGGCGTCGCCGTCCGCGCCGTCCGCGCCGTCAGCGTCGTCCTCGTCCTCGCCGTCGCCCTGGCCGTCTGTCGTTCCGTAGTCGACGTTCTGGCGACGCTCGTCGAATCGGTTGAGGATCGCCGGATTGACGGGGATGAGCTCCGGCGGCTCGAAGTCGTCGAAGCCCGGAGTCGCGCCGGCGTCGAAGGTACGCTTCTTGCGGACCTGGACGTCCCTGACCTGCTCGTCCCAGTCGGTCATCAGGAGCCCCTCGCCGGGATCTAAGTCCTCCACGGTGTCGGCGGCGTCGTTGCCGAGGATCGTGCTGACGACGTCGGTGTCGTTCTTCCAGGTCAGCCGGTGCCAGACGATCCAGTCACACTGGGTGATGAAGTCCTTGTCGACGGAGGCGGGCCGCTGGGAGACGCCGACGAAGCCCAGGCCGTGTTTCCGCCCGCGCTTTGCGACCTGGATCAGCATCTTCCCCATGTCCGAGAGCCCGCCGGACTCGGGGATGTACTCGTGGACCTCCTCGACGATGAGGAGGAACGGCTCCTTGAGGGTCTTCTCGCGGTGGAACAGCTCGCGCACGACGCGGTGGGTGATCTCCTGGGCGTCCTCCTTGTGCATGAACCCGGAGATGTCGAGGATGATCGGGACGCGCTCGACCAGCGCGAGGTCCACGATGGTCTCGGCGTCCGTCGACGTGACGCGCACGTCGCACTGCTCGCCGTTGCCGAGGTGGAGGATCTGGTACTGCTCCTTGAGGCCCCAGTACTCCCCGTCGGTGTCGACGATGAGGAGCGGCTGGTTCCGGTCCAGCAGTTCCTCGACGATGACGTTGACGCTGTTGGACTTCCCGCTGCCCGACTTGCCGGTCACGAATCCCCGGCCGGTCAGGATGTCCACCAGGGGGAGTTCGATGGACTCCCCGGTGTCCGCGACGTCGATGTAGTCGTCCGTCATCCGATACCTACCCCACGTTCGTCGGTGGCGCTTAAATGCTTCGTGGATGGTCACCTCCTCGTGTCCGCGGTGCCGTCCCGCGGTCTCGCGCCGGGGTACGACACACGTCGGTGCGTTGCCCGGGCGGGTTTCGGGCGCTTTATTGCTCCGTGCTCGCTTCCCCAACCATGTTCCGCATCGGCGCACACGTCTCGATCAGCGGTGGCGTGACCAACGCGGTCGACGAGGAGGTCGACCTGGGAGGCAACGCCGGCCAGATCTTCGTGGGCTCGCCCCGCACCTGGTCGGTCTCCGGCTTCGAGGACGACGAGGCCGCCGACTTCCAGGCCGCCAGCGACGACGCCGACGTCGGCCCGTGGATCGTCCACGGCACGTACCTCATCAACTTCGCCACCCCGAAGGACGACTTGGCCGAGAAGTCCGTCGACTGCGTCCAGGCCGAACTCGACGCCACGGCCCAACTCGGCATTCCCTACTACGTTTTCCACCCCGGTGCCCACACCGGCGCGGGCCGCGAGACCGGCGTCGCGAACGTCGCCGAGCGCATCTCGGAGCTGGACGTTCCCGAGGAGACGACGCTCCTGCTCGAGAACACCGCCGGCAAGGGGACCACGGTCGGGCGCGACCTCGACAACCTGGCGCGGATGGCCGAGGAGGCAGACCGGGGGTACGACGACGTCGGGATCTGTCTCGACTCGTGTCACCTCTGGGCGGCGGGCCACGACTTCTCGACCCCCGACGACGTCGACGACCTCGTCGCCGAAATCGAGGACACCGTCGGCCTGGAGAACCTCCACTACCTCCACCTGAACGACTCGAAACACCCCTTCGGCTCCGAGAAGGACGAGCACGCCCACATCGGCGAGGGCGAGATCGGCGAGGACCCCTTCGCGGCGCTCATCAACCACGACGACCTCCGGGACCTCCCGATGGTCCTGGAGACTCCCGTCGATGGTGACAAGGGCTACGCCTGGAACATCGAGAAACTCCGGTCGCTCCGCGACTGAGGCGGTCTCGGCCGGCCGCGTTTCTGGCGACCGCTTTCCCCGTACGTAGCAACGCCCTCGCCCCCTGTTTCGACTCCGTTACCCTAGTTTGGGAGCCACTATCCCTAGGTACGTCAAATTTACGTGACACGTGTATGACGCGCGTCTTACGCCCGGCTGACGGGCGTCGTCCGAACCGAACCCCTTCGTTTCGGGTCGAGGACCTGTCTGACTCGGGGCTACTCGCGTCACTGCTGCGTCAGGACACCACTCACGTCCGGCAGTTTCACACGAGACTGCCACCAGTACTAGCCATCTAGTACCCGCTATGATATGTTTACTGTCACGTTACCCCACCGACTCCGTCGCGTGGCCACCGACCGACCGAACGCGCGAGTGTCCGGCTCCGTCGACGACCGCGACGTATCAGTTCTATAGTTGGTACCGATCGAGGTATAGCCCGGGTATCGGATCAAATCAAATCAAATATAATATAGTTGGGTACATTTATCTATTGAACGTCACTAACGCCGCTATCCCCACAGAGTACCCTGGTATTCGACTGACAAACAAATTATCGTTCTGGCGTCCAGCCGTCGCCCCTCTGGGCCTCCGTTCGAGCGGTCCGAGGGGCCGCTGGCCTCCCACTCGCGTCTCGCTGCTCGCGGCCCACGGAGTGCGCCGCTCGCCCTGTCGAGACGCCTCCGCTGGTCGCGTTTCGCTGCTCACGGCTCGCTACCGCTCACCGTTCGCCCTTCCGAGACGCTCACTTCGTTCGCGTCTCGCTACCCCCACGCATCCAGCCTGGCAGCGTCCTCGACGCCGCCGACGACCGACGGTCGCTCGGCCGCCCGCGCCACGCCGAACAGGTCCACCCAGTAGGGGATCGTCGTCTGCCAGTACCCGCCGGCCACGTAGACCGTCGTCTCGAAGTCCGCGGCTGCGTATCGCAGCCCCTGGCTGGTGCGCTCGCACTCGACGACGCGCGCGTCCGCGGCGACGGCCGGCGGGAGCGGTGCGTCGGAGGCGTCCGTGGTCGCGAGCACCGGCACGTCGAAGGTCCGTCCGACCTCGGCCAGCAGCGTCGCCGTCGCCTCGTAGAGGTCGTCGGCCTCGTAGTCGGGCACGTCGTCGTCCCGGTAGAGCGAGGCGCAGTTCGGCGCGACGACCATCGCGGTGCGCCCGTCGACGGCGCGGGCGAGCCGCGTCGCCAGGGTGTGGTGCTGGTAGGCCGTGAACGCGCGCGCGACGCGAACCCCGTCGAGTACCCGGTGGTGGGGCGCCAGTTCGTAGAGCGCGTAGGTCGTCGCCGCGTTGCGGACGTCGAGCCAGAAGACGCGCCCGTCGCGTTCGGTCAACTCCGAGACGACCAGTCGGTGCAGCGCCGTCGAGCGCGGCCCCGGACTCTGCAGGTGGGTCAGGCCCGCGTCGAGGGCGGGGAGGACGTCGTCGGTCACGGGTAAACACAGGGGTCTCGACGCAAAGAGTCGATCGGGGCTGTTTCCGTTTCGGCCGATTTGCAGGTGCGCGCCGCGGGGGGGTTATGGTCTCCCCCGGCGAAGGCCCGGAAAATGCGGGATCTGAACGTGCTGTTGGCCCTGATCGGCGGGCTGACGCTGGGCCTCAGCCTCCTGGCAGGAGTCCTGCGGAGCCGCTGGTACCTCCCGACGGAGCCGATGGTCGCGGTGGTCGTCGGGGCACTCGTCGGCGCATACGGGTTCGACGTGTTCGGCCTGGGGGACGCGACAGTTCCGCTCGCGTTCGTCGAGCAGTTCGCCCGCGTCACCGTGGCGCTGGCCGTGACGAGCATCGCCCTTCGGCTCCCGGCCACGTACTTCCCGACCAACGCGCGGTCGATGGCGACGCTGCTCGGCCCGGGGATGCTCGGCATGTGGCTGGCGAGCACCCTGGCGACGTACCTGCTCTTGCCCGTCGGACTCCCGGTCGCCCTGCTGATCGGCGCCGCGCTCACGCCGACGGACCCTGTCCTCGCCAACTCGATCGTCGTCGGGGCGGTCGCCGAGCGGCACATCCCCGAGCGCATCCGCCAGCTGCTCTCGGGGGAGGCGGGCGCCAACGACGGCGGTGCGTACCCCCTCGTCTTGCTGGCGATACTCGTGCTCGCCGAACCGCTCGGGACCGTCGCCCGCGAGTGGGTGCTGTCGGTGCTCCTCTGGGAGGTCCTCGGCGCCGTCATCATCGGATTCGGGATCGGTGCCTTCGTGGGTACCGTCGAAGATCGACTCAGCGAGGGCGACTACGTCGACGAGACGCCGGTCTTCACGGTCACGGTCGCGCTCACGGCGACCGTCCTCGGCACCGTCGCGTTGCTGGGGACCGACGCGCTCCTGGCCGTCTTCGTCGCGGGCGTCGCGTACAACTGGCGGGCCGATCCGGGCGACGAGGCCGAGGAGCGGCGCGTCTCGGAGGTCTTCAACCGCCTGCTCACCATCCCGGCGTTCGTCCTCTTCGGGATGGTCCTGCCGTGGGCCGAGTGGGCCGCCCTCGGCTGGCGTGGCCCGACGCTCGTCGTCGCCGTCCTGGCGCTCCGGCGGATGCCGACGATCCTCGCGCTCCGGTCGGAGATCGCTCAGTTCGAGCGCCCCGCCGACGCCCTGTTCGCGGGCTGGTTCGGGCCGATCGGGCTCGCGGCGGTCTTCTACGCGACGCTCGCGGTCCGGGAGACGACCGTCGAGTTGGTCTGGCCGGTCGTGAGCCTCGTCGTCCTCGGATCGATCCTCGCCCACGGTGCCACGGCGAGCGGGCTGACGTTCCGGTACGCCCGGGCACGCGACGACTGATCGCTCTCGGTGCCCGCTCGCCATCCCGCGTCGGCGCGTGACAAGGGTACCGCGGTGGCCGCGGTCGACCAGGAGCCGGCCGGTCCGCTATTCGACGACCTCGTAGGTCCGCCCGCGCTTCTCGCCGTGGGCGTCGATCAGGTTGTACTGGTCCATCTTGCTCAGGTACTTGCGGACTGTCCGGCGGCTCTTCGGCTCCTCGACGCGGGCGGCGTAGCGCTCGTAGAGGTCGCCGGGTGCGATCTCGCCGGCGTCGGCGACGACCGCGTAGACCTCCTGCTGGTGGGGCGTCAGGGCGTCGACGGTCCGCTGCTTGATCGACGCGCGGGCTTCGGGGATGGCTGCCTCGACGTGGTCGTCGGTGAGGCGCGCCGCGCCCTCGGCCTCGGCCGTGCGTGCGGCCGTCCGGAGGATCCGGATGGCGACGCGGGCGTCGCCCGCCGCGGCGTCGGCGATGGTCGCGAGTTGTTTGCGGTCGATGCTCCCCGGTTCGAAGCCGCGCTCGACGCGGGCGTCGAGGATCGCCACGAGTTCGTCGTCGCCGTAGCTGTCGAAGCGCACGCGCGGCCCGGCCCGCAGGCGACTGGCGACACGGTCGTCCAGCCCCGCGAAGAAGTCCGTCTCGCGGTTGGCGATCAGGATCGGGTGCAGGTGGGGGACGCCCAGCAGTTCGTAGAGCAGGTCGGGCTCGTCGAGCTGGTCGACCTCGTCGAGGACGACGACGAAGGGTGCTCCGTCGCGCTCGCGGACGCGCCGCAGCAGCGCGTCGTGGGGCGTCGACTGCCGGTGGACGTCGGCTGTCTGGTCGACGGCGTCGAGCAGGGCATAGAGGACGCCAAAGCGCGTGTGCTCCGTCCAGCAGTTGACGTAGGTCGCGCGCACGTCGAGCAACTGCTCGCGCAGGCGCTCGACGGTGTAGCGCGCGACGCAGGTCTTGCCCGCGCCCGTCGGCCCGAAGACCAGCGGCGTCTCCGCCGGCTCCCCGTCGAGCAGCGGCGAGAGCGCCGCGGAGAGCCGCTCGGTCTCCGCGTGGCGGTGCTCGACGTCCCGCGGAACGAAGTCCTCCTGCAGGACCCGAGCGTTGGTGATCATCTACTGCCCAGTTTGGTCGCGACCCCCATAAACGGAACAGGGCCGTTTCCGATAGTGCCGTTCGGCCGCCCGTGGCTCCCGACCGTCACCTATCGGCATTTCGGTCACGACGCGGTTTGGCCTATGGGGGCGGCCGACGACCGGTGGACTGTGGCGACCGATTACCGCGGCGACCGGGCCGGACGACGTGCGAACAGCGACGCAGCCGACCGGATCGTCTGTCGCTGTCACGGCTGTGGGGTCCGGTTCCTCGCAGATCCTGGTGGTCCTGGCTGCTGCCCCCGGTGTGGGGCCATCGGCGGGCACGAGCGACTCGGTCGCCCGTCGGCGC
>Ga0207756_100409_pt1 | contig 15338 bp, 13 predicted proteins | sample A23M1SouthBayCA_FD_187748 | JGI IMG/M metagenome (GOLD analysis project Ga0207756, IMG submission 187748) | Aerobic enrichment media microbial communities from Eden Landing Ponds, California, USA - A23 M1 (3) (SPAdes) | ecosystem: Environmental > Aquatic > Marine > Unclassified | place...
CGGGCCTCGCCGTCGGGTTCGAGCCGAAACCCAACGTTGAGCCGGCCGCGGACGTCGTCGTCGAGACGATGCAGGAGCTCCACGACCTGTTCGTCGACGAGGGCGTCATCGAGGGGTAGCCCGCCCTGACCACACCGTCCTGTCGAAATCGAGGTGCGTGAGGGACCTCTGGAATGCGCAGCGGTGAGCCAGCCGAATTTTGCCCGTTCGGCTGGGCGTACGCGTAAACCAGCTGCTGGCCAGGTGCGTGTCCAGACCCCACCATTTCGCGTGGAACTGGACGAACGGTCGGGGAATCGGGGCAGGGTTCGAACGGGCCGCCGTCTTCTCGTCAGCTGGCGAGGTTCCGTCGGTTCCAGTGGAAAGGGTGGTCGGGACGCGGAGCGCCTCCCGGTAGCGCAAGCCCGCGTCAAACGAACTTCCGGAGCGTCAGATCGAGCGTGTCGAGATCGACGATCGGCGCGAATCCCGGGTCGGGGTCGAGGTTGACGCTCTCCTGGAAGGCCGTCTGGGACTGCCAGCACCCGGAATTGACGGTGAGGACGTTGTGATACTGGCCGTACCCGAGCTTGTGGACGTGGCCGGCGTGGAACACGTCGGGGACCTCGTCGATGACCAGGTGGTCCTCCTCCTCGGGGGCCAGGCGCGTGTGGCCACCGAACTGCGGTGCGACGTGGCGCTTGCGCAGGAGCTGGTACATCGCCTGGTGAGGGTTCTCGTAGCTGGCCGCGTCGTCCGGCAGCTCGGCGATGACCTCGTCGAGGGAGACGCCGTGGTACATCAGGACCGTCACGCCCTCGATGGTGACCGTCGCGGGGTTCGACACGATCCGGGCGTCGTGGGCGGCCATGATCTCTCGGAGTTCCGCGTCGAAGGCCGGTTGGGGTTCCGCGAGGCGGACGGCGTCGTGGTTGCCCGGGATCATGACGATCTCGAGGTCCCCGGGAACGGCCTTGAGGTGCTCGTTGAACTGTTCGTACTGGTCGTAGATGTCGACGATGTCGAGTTCCTCGTCCTGGTCGGGATAGACGCCGACGCCTTCGACCATGTCGCCGGCGATCAGGAGGTACTCGACGCGCTCGGCCTCGTCAGTGTGGAGCCAGTCGGCAAAGCGGTTCCAGGCGTCCGCGAGAAACTCCTGGCTGCCGACGTGGACGTCCGAGATGAGTGCCGCCTGGACGTGTCGGTCTGCGGTGGAGGGCTGGTGGGTCCGGGGAACGTCCGGAAAGTGGATGGCGTCGACGAACACGATCTCGCCGTCGTCCGAAAGCGTCCCTTCGACGGCGATCACCTCGTCGAACAGGAGTTCCTGGACGGCGTCGGCGACGTCGCGGTCCTTCATGACGAGGCAGGGAAAGACGCCGTTCGTGTCCTCGAGTTCGACCAGCCAGTGGCCCCCGGAGGTCGAGCGCACGTCCGAAACCATCCCGACGATGGCAACGTCCTCGCCCCCGGCCATCCGGTCGACGGTGTCCGTCGGCCGGTGGTTGACGCGCCCCCGCAACTGGCCGGCGAGGCGCTCGTACCGGTCGCGGAACACGGCGACGAAGTCGTCGTACGTGCCGGTCCCGGTGCTCTCCCCGGTCATGTCGCCGTGGACGACCGGCGGATTCGGCGAGCGTCCGGTTCCGGTGTCGGTGACGCCGCTGGCTGACGGCGGATGGGACCCCTCCGTTTCGGCTGGAGCGCCTGGAGCGGGTTCCTCCGACTGGCCTCCGGCCGCTCCACTCGAAACGGTGGGGGTGGCCGGGCTATCCTCCGGAGAGTCGGCCGTAGGTTGCGACGCGGGGTCGCACTCGCTCGCGTCCGCGATGGCCGACTCGACGTGGTCTGTCGTGAGGCGAAGGACGTCGTCCGGCGCGGTTTCGACGGCGCGCTCGAGGGCCGCGTCGGGATCTGGCGCCTTCGCGAGGAGCGTCACGGCCTCGCGGTCGGCGTTGTACCCCCGCTTCGCGAGTTCGCTGACGACGTGGACGGGGGTCTCGCGTGGCACACCAGCACCACGCCGTGGGTCCGCAAAAGCGTAGCGGACTCCGAGACCCCGCCTTTCAGAACATTGAAACCGCGACCTGTGGAAGGGTGAGGCGATGAGAGACGGCGGCGACCGGTCCGTCGGCGACGAGGGGCCGTCGCGAGCGCGCGGGCCGGACGCCCACGGCGACCAGACACAGGACACCAGCACTTGGACGCTGTTCGCACGCGACCTCCTGACGAGCGTGGCTGCGGTACTCGTCGTGGGCTCTTTCTTGTTTGCCGTCAGCGGCGTCTGGCCGCCGCTGGTCGCCATCGAGAGCGGGAGCATGAACCCCCACATGGAGAAAAACGACCTCGTCTTCGTCATGGAGGAAGACCGGTTCCCCGGCCAGGGCGCCGTCAACGATACAGGGGTCGTCCCGGTGTCAGTCGGCGAGGAGGTTTCCTACAGCCGCTTTGGCGGGAGCGGTGACGTCATCGTCTATCGGCCCGGCGGTCGAAACGACACCGTCCCTATCATCCACCGCGCGATGTTCTACGTCGATCGCGGCGAGAACTGGTACGACAGGGCGAACCAGGACTTCGTCGGGCCTGCCGACGGCTGTGACGAACTGCGATTCTGTCCCGCGAACCACTCGGGGTTCATCACGAAAGGCGACGCGAACGCCAATTACGACCAGGTCGGTCCCCACCGCCTCAGTCCACCGGTCGCCGCCGAGTGGGTCGTCGGGACCGCCGAAGTTCGCGTTCCCGGCGTGGGCTGGCTGCGACTCAGAGCGTGAGTGGTTGAACGACCCCTCCGTTTCGTGTGGAGAAGGTGGTCGCGAGCGATGAAGGGGCTCGCTCCCGTTCTCCCGGGATACTGGAACGTCTCGACGAGTCGCGGATCCGCAGGGCGGTTCGGGTGGAGTGACAGTTGATGCGACGGCGATAACAGCTCGACGTGGCGAAGGAACGAGTGACTGCTCCCAGTCGGTGGAACGGGCTGGGAGCACCTCGTTTCCGATGGAAGGGCACTCTTGCCAGCCGTCCCAGAAGAGCTAGAGCCCCCCACCCCTCCACTTCGCCTGGAGAGCGAGAGAGGCCCCGCCACGCACCCAATTCTGTCCTCTCTAGAACATCAAGATATATGTATCGGTATATCGAATACGGTCCGTACTGGAGCCAAATGCGGAGCGGGAGAAGAACGATCGGTGAGTAACGACGGCGACGGTGGCTAGCTCAAGCGTGGGTGAAAACAGATAGCCAGTTTCGGGTAGCTGCCCGAATATGGGACTCTCTTGTCTTGTTCCGGCCGATTCGACCGGTACCACCGCTTTGCGACCGCACGGAGTGATCGCACGACGCTCCAGGCCGTTCGCTCACTCCACGCGAAACGAAGGGGTAGGGGGGAGCTGGTCGTCGCCATACCTTCCTCTCGGGCGACTATCCGACACGGAAGTCGAGCGCGGATCTATACCGCCCCGGACGTTACACTCATCGATCGAACATGCATCTCTTCCTGTTGACTCCAGATATCTACGGATAGACTGTCCCTTCCGGGCAATCACGAAGCTATTGGGATTTTTATATATGTCTGACGTACCCTTAAGTGAGTCCGGTCGGGAGATTCGCGGCAAGCCCCGTTCAGGGGCCGGGAGATCAGGATGGGACTGCTAACAGGATTGAAATCCAGCATTTCACGGGCAGCATCGACGTTGTTCTCCGAGGAGGAGCCCAAGCGTATCGGCATCTACGGCCCGCCGAACGCCGGGAAGACGACGCTCGCGAACCGCATCGCGCGAGACTGGACCGAACACGGCGACGCCATCGGTCCGGAGAGCCACGTTCCCCACGAGACGCGCCGCGCGCGTCGCAAGGAGAACGTCGAGATCGAACGCGACGGGAAGACGGTGACCATCGACGTCGTCGACACGCCCGGTGTCACGACGAAGGTCGACTACACCGAGTTCCTGGAGCACGACATGGAGAAGGACGACGCCGTCCGGCGGTCGCGGGAGGCCACCGAGGGCGTCGCCGAGGCCATGCACTGGCTCCGGGAGGACGTCGACGGCGTGATCTACGTGCTCGACTCGTCGACGGATCCGTTCACCCAGGTCAACACCATGCTCATCGGGATCATCGAGAGCCAGGACCTGCCGGTGTTGATCCTCGCGAACAAGATCGACCTTGAGGATTCGAGCGTCCAGCGGATCAAGAACGCCTTCCCGCAGCACGAGACCACGCCGGTCTCGGCGCTGGAGGGCGACAACATGGACGAGGTCTACGACAAGATCGCGGAGTACTTCGGGTGAGATAGATGGCAGAAGTCAAAGACCCCAGCGAGGGCGTGCGGATCGACCTCATCAGCGGGGAACGAATGGCCGGCCTGACCAGCATGGAGAAAATCCGGATGATCCTCGACGGCGTGCGCGAGGGGAACATCGTCATCCTCGAGGAGGGACTCTCGCCCGACGAGGAGTCCCGCCTCATCGAGGTCACGATGACCGAGATCAGCCCGGACGAGTTCACCGGCCTCGAAATCGAGACGTACCCACAGTCCGAGACGGCGGACGCGAGCTTCCTGAACCGCCTTATGGGCAAGCAGGAGTCGAAGAAACTCACCGTCATCGGACCCGCGAACCAGATCGAGACGTTGCACAAGGACGAGACCCTCATCAAGACGCTCGTGTCCCGGCGATAGCATGCCCCACCAGTGTACCGACTGCGGCCGCGACTTCGACGACGGCTCCACGGAGATGCTCTCGGGCTGTCCGGACTGCGGCGGCAACACGTTCCAGTTCCGCCCGGACGGTGCCGAGGACGCCGAGGAGTCCGACGGGGAGCCGCCGGAGCCCCCCGATCGGCCCGGCGAGGGCTCGGTCACCCAGAAGGTGGGGAGTGCCGCGACGACCGTCCGCGACCTCGTGGGCTCGTCCCCGAGCGGCCCGCCGGAGCCGACGGCTTCGAGCCCCGAGGCGGACGTCTCGAGTAGTGACGGCGCCGTCGGTCCAGCCGAGGACGCGGCCCAGGCCAGCGCCCGGTCCGAACTCGTCTCGCCTGACGAACTTCCGGCGACGTCGGACCGACCGCGGCCGTCCCGGACGGAGGTCTCGATGGACGAGACGCCCGAGCAGTCCCAGCCGGCCCCGGAATCGACGCCGGGCGAGGACCGCCCGGACCTGAGCGAACTTCGCGCGGAACTGAACGACCAGTTCGAGTCGATCAAGGTCCTCGAACCCGGCCAGTACGAACTCAACCTGATGAGCCTCTACGACCGCGAGGAGTACATCATCGCGCTCCAGGAGGACGGCAAGTACACCATCCAGGTGCCCGAGCGCTGGGAAGACGAGGACTGACGCGTCACGCTGTTTTCCGCTTCCGGTCACCGACCTACGGCGAGTGGTCGTGCCCCACCAGCAGACAGACGAGGTTGCAGACGACGAGTGCGCCGAGGAGCGTAGACGTTCGGTCGTCCAGTCCAGCCGCGAGGAGCGGGACGTACCCGGCAGGCAGTGCGATCGATAGCCAGAAGGCGAGGCGACGGACCCCACCGAGGAACGACCTGGCGGGTCGGGCGGGTGAGAGCGAGCGTTCGCGCTGGTGCATACACGCGAATTCACACCCCACACAAAAGGAGCTACCCGAAACTCAAATCGCCGTTTGAGCGACTGCCGGTTCAGAACGCCGGGCCGTCGGCCGGTGGCTCGTCCCACGACGCCAGGGTGACGAACCGGCAGGGTTTCGCCCGGACGTTGGTCGGGTGGGGACCCCAGTTGACCTCTACCGGCCGCCACGCCTCGTTCCGTTCCTGGAAGACGACGGCGCGGTCGCCGGGCTCGGCGGGCTTCGCGCTCTCGACGACGGGCTCGACCTCCGGGGCCTGGGAGTCGAACCACTTGTAGAAGCTCTCCACGTCGTTCTCGCCCTCCAGTTCGTGGACCACCAGCGCACCGGTGTTGCTCTCGTCGAAGGTGGCCGGGCCCTCGTTTATCACGGCGTAGTCCAGTTTGCCGTCCGCGTGTTCCTCCTCGAACTCGAGGCGAAACGAGACGTCCGGCGGCTCGGCGTCGGGCGCCGAACAGCCGATGATGGGCAGACTCGAACAGCCAGCCAGGCCGCCGACTGCGAGGGCGGCACTTGACTGCAAGAGCGCACGTCGATGCATCGTGAGAGACCCGTGAGACCGTCGCGAAAAAACGGTGGCGCCCGTGTCGAGCGGCGAAACGGAAATCTACGCGATCTTCTCGTACTGCTCTGCCAGCTTGTCCGAGGCCTCCTGCATCTGCTCGACCTCGAAGTCCTCCAGGTCCCACTCGACGACCTCCTCGACGCCGTTCGCGCCGAGCTTGACGGGGACGCCGAAGCCGACGCCGTCGTGGCCGAATTCGCCGTCGAGGACGACGGAGGCGGGCAGGACCTCGCCGGTGTCGTTCAGGATGGCCTCGACCATGTGGGAGACACCGCGGGCCGGGCCCCACTCCGTCGCGCCCTTGCGCTCGATGACGTTCATGGCGCTCTCCTGGAGGTCTGCGAGAATCTCCTCCTTCTCGTCGCCGCTGAACTGGGGGTCCGCCCCGTCGACGCGGACCTTCGAGAAGACGGGTACCTGGGCGTCGCCGTGCTCGCCCAGGATCGTGGCCTCGACGTTCTTGACGGGGACGTCGAAGCGCTCAGAGAGAACGTAGCGGAACCGCGCGGAGTCGAGGCGACCGCCGAAGCCGATGACGTGGTCGCGCTCGCGACTCCCGGCCTCGTAGAGGTGGCGGTTCAGCAGGTCGACGGGGTTCGACGTCGTGATCGAGATGAAGTCGTCGTTGTACTCCGCCAGCGAGTCCTGGATGTCCTCCATGATCGGCGCGTTGTCCTCGGCGAGGTCGAGGCGCGTGTCACCGGGGGACCGCGGGAGGCCGGCCGTGATGACGACGACGTCCGAGCCCTCGGTCGCCGAGTAGTCGCCCTGGCGGACCTCGGCGTTGGAGTCGTAAGCGATGCCATGGTTGGTGTCGGCCGCCTGGCCGACCGTGACGTCTTCCTGCTCGGGGATGTCGACGAAGACGACCTCGTCGGCGACGTCCTCGAGTGCGATGTTGTACCCTGCCGCCGCGCCGACGGTGCCCGCGGCACCGACGATGCTTACCTTTGCCATATCACCCCGGACTTCCGTGGCCTGCGTAAAACCACCTTCGAACCTCCCACGAGGCCGACCCGCACGGTCGCCCTCCACGCGGACCATCCGGCCCGACCTGTGCCGCAAACCATATTCCGCGCGACCCCCTCCCCTATCGACATGAGCGACTTCGACAAGGAGGCCGAACGCGAGCGCCTCCGCGAGAAGTACGAGCACGACGAACAGAAGCGGGAGGTGACCGAGCGCATGAGCGAACTCCTGCTCAAGGGCGCGACCATGACCAACGCCCACTGCCAGGACTGTGGCGACCCCATCTTCCGCTACGACGGCCAGGAGTTCTGTGCCACCTGCCAGAAGGCCGTTCAGCGCGACACCGGGGACGCCGAGGACGAATCGGCTGACGAGCCCACCGACGCCGAGTCCGGCGACGAGGCCGCCGCCACGAACGGCGACCGCGAGGAGATTCACGTCGCCGAACCCGACGAGACCCGCGTCCAGTTCGGCGGCGACGAGCCAGGCGGCGAAGAACCGGATGCCGGTGTCGAGGACACCCCGACCGACGGCAAGGCTGTGGACGCTCCCGAGACCGACGCGGCCCCCAGCCACCCCGCGCCGACCCCACAGCCCCCGCAGCCGTCACAGCCCTCGTCCGTCGACCCCGGCGAGTACGGCGACCTCGCGGCCGCTGCGGCATCCCTGTCCCGGGAGGTCACGCGCCTCGCCCAGCAGGCGGAAGCCGCCGACGACCTCGGCCAGAAGCGCGCGCTGCTCGAAGCGACTGAGGAAGCGGCCGATGCCCTCGCCGCCGTCCAGGACGCTGCGCGCTGACGACCCTACACCGTCACGCGCCTCGAATCAGTCCGCCTCGTACTCGCTCGACACGACGCGCCGGATCCTGTCGGCGGTCACCTCGCCGATGCCCTCGACGGCCATGAGATCCTCCTTCTCGGCGGTCATCACAGCCTCGACCGTGCCGAAGTGCTCCATGAGCGTTCGCCCGATGACCGGACCCACTTCAGCGATCGACGCGACGGTGTAGACCTGCTGTTCGGCCAGGGTCTTTGACTGCTTCTCGCCGTGGATGCTCACCTCGCGGTCGGCGGTCTCCTGTTCGCGCCGGGCGACCGTCTCCAGCAAGTCGGCGGTCTCGTCCTCGTCGCCAGTCCGGAGCACGCTCGCGCCGAAGTCGACCGCGAGGCTCGCGAGCGCCCCGTGGATCGCCTTCGGGTGGACGTTGCGCTGGCCGTAGAGGTCTGCTCCCTCGAGGACCACGACCGGGCGCCCGTAGTGACTGGCGGCGTCGCCGACCTGCTCGAACATGGACCGGTCGCCGCCGGTGAGGGTGTCGAGGAAGTCTGACACCGTCTTGCGCTCGACCACGACGCGGTCCGAGAGAACGTAGTCGCCAACTTCCAGTGTCTCTAGCCGCGTTGTGAGCCCTTCCCGTCGCGAGAGGTCCCGGGCGATGGAGGAGTCCATCTCGCGCTGGTCGACGACGAGTTCGACCGTCTCGTCGTCACCGTCCACGCCCGCCGTTGCGACGGTGCCGGTTTCGACCTCCCCGTCCTCGGTTTCGGCGTCGCCGTCGTCGTTGTTCGATTCCGACGGGCCCGTCTCGAACGCGTCCAGGCCGGCCTGGCCGTCGCCGTTCGCGGCACTCCCCTGGTCCACGTCGGCCCCGCCACCGCCGTTCGCGTCGCTCTCGGTCGGTTCCGAGGTGGACTCTCCCTCGCCTTCGAACTCGTCGAGGTCCTCCTGGCCGTGGAGGCGCGATTCCAGGTCCCCGGCGACGTCCTTCAGTTCCCGGAGCTCCTCCTCCATGCGCTGTTCGTCCTGGCGTGACTTCCAGAAGTAGGCCTCGTCGCGGGTGTTCTCGGCCATCAGGACGACGACGCGGCCCTCGGTCTGGCGCCCGGTCCGGCCCTTGCGCTGGATCGAGCGGATCGCCGTCGGAACGGGCTCGTAGAACAGCACGAGGTCGACCTCGGGGACGTCCAGGCCCTCCTCGGCGACCGAGGTGGAGACCAGCACCTCGAACTCGCCGGCCCGGAAGCGTTCCAGCGTGTCCTGCTGTTCGGTCTGGGTCATTCCGTCGGACCCGTCGGTGTCGCTCTGGCCGACGAAGCGCTCGACCGTGAAGTGGTCGGCGAGAAAGTCCGTGAGGGTCTCCGCGGTGTCCCGGGATTCGGTGAAGACGATTACGCGCTCGCCGTCGCGGATGCCCAGCGTCTCCGCGATCAGCATTCGGGTGCGGCGGAACTTCGGGTGGATGTCGTCGTAGTCCCGGCAGAGCCGCGACGCCCGGCGGACCTTCGGCTCGGAGACCATGCGCTGGTCGGCCTTCGACGCGCCGGAAGACCGTGCCGCCTCCTGCTGGCGGTCGAGGTACCGCCGCAGTGCCTCGACGCTCTGGGTCTCGGCGTAGGTCACGGCCGTCCTGAGCTTGCGCACCTCCGCCAGGAGGCTCATGCCCTGGTAGCCCTCCGACTGGTCGTTGTTCATCAGGTCCCGGAGGCGGCCCTGGATGCGCTGGATCTCGCGCTCGGAGACGCTCGGGTCCGTGGAGTTGGTGACCCCCAGTTCCTTCAGGGCCTCCATGCGCTCGCGAATGACCTCGTTTACGGCGTCGCGGATCTCGACGACGGTCTCCGGCAGTTCGACGCGTTCCCAGTCGACCTCGGTCTCGTGGGTGTGGGCGTCGACGTCCGCGTCGTCTTCGGTCATCACCTCGACGCTCTCGAGCCCCAGGTTCTCACAGACCTGCAGGATGGCCTCCTCGTCGTCGCCCGGCGAGGCGCTCATGCCCGTGACGAGGGGGTCGGTCGCGTCCTCGTGGTAGCGCTCCGCGATGTAGTTGTAGGCGTAGTCGCCGGTCGCGCGGTGGCACTCGTCGAAGGTGAGGTGGGTGACGCCGGCGAGCGAGATGCGGTTCCCGACGAGGTCGTTCTCGACGACCTGCGGCGTGGCGATGACGACGCGGGCGTCCTCCCAGAGGGCGGCCCGGTCGTCGGGGCTGACCTCGCCCGTGAAGACGACGATGTCGTCGTCGGGTACGTCGAGTGCCGTCCGGTAGAAGTCGACGTGCTGGGAGACGAGCGGCTTGGTCGGCGCGAGCATGAGCGACATCCCGCCGGCGTCGTGGAGCCGCCGGGCGGTCACGAGCAGGCTGACCGTCGTCTTGCCCAGGCCCGTGGGGAGACAGACGAGGGTGTGCCCGTCGAGTGCGGCGTCCGCGAGGGTGAGCTGGTACTCCCGGCGTTCGATGACGCCGGGGGAGAGCAGGGGCCAGTCGACGCCCCCCTCGGCCTCGTCCTCACCCGTTGCTGCCATTGGAACGGAGTTGCCCGGCCCGGCGGTTAAGGCTTCGCGTGGGGCGGTGAAAGTGGTGGTACGACCCCTTCTCGATCGCGCGCCGGCCCCGCCTCGGCGCCGCACCGTGGCCAGGATGCCTTTTTGGTCCCACAGTCGATACGTGGGGTCATGGACGTTTCAGAGACGGACCTCCCCGGCGTCGGCAAGCGCTTCGAGGTGGACATCGGAGACGGGGAGACGGCCGTCGTTCTGGTTCACAATACCGGGCGCCGGGAACTGTTCGTCCGGCCCGACCCAGACGCGGACGCCGAGGAGGTGCTGCGGCTCGACGACGAAGCGGCCCGCGTGATCGGCTCGATTTTGGAGGGGGCGCACTTCCAGCCGAAGGCCACGGACCTCACCGAGACGACCATCGGCGACAACGTCATGCTCGAGTGGTACACCCTCGACGAGGACGCGCCGCTGGTGGGCAAGAGCCTCCAGGAGGCGGCGGTGCGCAACCGGACCGGCGCGACCGTCGCCGCGATCGAACGGTCCGGCGAGGTGATCCAGAGCCCGAGCGCCGACTTCTCCTTCCAGACCGGCGACCAGTTGATCGTCGTCGGGTCGCGGGAGAACCACGAGTCCTTCCTCGCGGAGTGTACCTGATGGCGGCGGCAAGGCCGGGGAGCGACGGCACCGGTCCACGTCGTCGACCGTCGAGAGGACGCCGGAGATCGGGGCGACCCCGCGGCGAGGTGGTCGCCCGTGGCGGCTGACCTCCTGGAACTGGGGGTCATGTTCGCGGTACTGGCGGCCGTGGGCGGGCTGGCCAACGCCCTCGACCAGTCGGTCATCCCCTTCTACATCGTCGCCGGCGTCCTCCTCGGTCCGTTCGTGGCCGGCGAGGTGACCGCCGACGTCCTCGGCACCGAACTCGCCGTCGGCGCCTCCGAGGAGGCGGCGAGTTTCGTCGCCCTCGGTGGCGAACTCGGCATCGTCTTCCTCCTCTTTTTCCTGGGTCTCGAGTTCAACCTCGCGCGTCTCGTCGCGAACTGGCGGCGGATCGGGACGGCCGGAACCATCGACCTCGCGTTGAACTTCGGTGCCGGTCTCGTCCTCGGGTGGCTCCTGTTCGGCGCGCTCCTGCCCGCGCTCCTCGTCGCCGGGATGGTCTACATCTCCTCGTCTGCGATCATCACGAAGTCGCTGATCGACCTCGGCTGGATCGTCAACGACGAGAGCGAACCCATCCTCGGGACGCTCGTCTACGAGGACCTGTTCATCGCCGTCTATCTGGCAGTGGTCTCCGCGCTGGTCGTCGGGGGCGGCGACGTCGTGGCCGCCGCGACCGACGTCGGCGTCGCACTCGCCGTCCTCGTCGTCCTCCTTGCCGTGGCGCACTTCGGGACCGCCGCCTTCCAGCGGCTCCTGGACGTCGACTCCAACGAATTCGTCATCCTCAGGGTGACGGGGATCACCGTGCTGGTCGCCGGCGCGGCACTCGCCCTCGGCGTCAGCGAGGCGGTCGCGGCCTTCTTCGTCGGCATGGGCGTCAGCAGCACCGACCACGTCCACGACGTCGAGGGGCTGCTCGAACCCGTCAGGGACGTTTTCGCGGCGGTCTTTTTCTTCTGGATCGGCATGGTGACTGATCCGGGACTGTTCCCGGCGGTCGCCGGCCTCGTCGCCGTGGCCGCCCTCGTGACGACGCCGACGAAACTCCTCAGCGGCTTCTGGAGCGGGAAGGTCTACGATCTCGACGACCGCCGCGCGACCCGGGTCGGCCTGGGGATGGTCACGCGCGGGGAGTTCACGCTCATCATCGCCGCGCTGGTCTTCGGGACGGTCGCGACCGAGGGCGGGGCCATCGCCGCGGAGACTGCCCGCGCGCTCAACGCCTTCGCCGTCGGCTACGTCCTCGTCATGAGCGTCCTCGGGACGACGCTCATGCAGTACTCCGGGTCCGTCGAGACCCTGGTCGGCGACTGGCGAGGCCGCCACTCGCTGGGCGACTGACTGCGCTGTGACCGCCCGGTCGCCTCGCGCGGCCGCTCAGAGCGGCGGCAGGTACGCCAGCGCGAGCCAGCCGACGACGGCCGCACTCACCGGAATCGAGAAGTTGTCGTCGATGACGAACCCCCAGATCCGTGGCTTGACGGCGTCGGCCACGACGACGATGGCCGCCACGGGCACCGCGGCCCGGAGGGGCATCAGGGGCACGGCGATGGCCAGGCCCAGCAGGAAGGCGACGCCCATGACCCAGGGCGCCTTCCACCGATCGACGTCGTCGATCGTCGAGAGGACGCCCGAGACGGGGTCGACGATCGTCAGCAGCAGGAGGGCCGGCACGGCGATCAGCGGCTCGAAGACCCAGGCGACGAGGGCGCTGCCGACGACCGCCAGGGCGTAGCCGGCCGGGTTGGTCTGCTCGTAGTCACGCGTCAGGCGGTCGAAGACGACCCAGTCGAGGCCGACGTAGAGCCGAACGACCTCGAGGACGACCGCCAGGGCGGCACCGAGGGCGAGGAGGTACTGGACCAGCCGCCAGGAGAGCACGGTGGCGAGGTAGGCGATGGGGACGAGCGCGCCGCTCAGGTGGACGAGTCGGCGCTGGTACCTGACCTCCGTCCCCGTCATGGGGCCTCAGACGTCCTCGAAGGCGATGTCACCCGCCCGGAGCCCCGCCAGCGTCGCGACGAGGTCGTCGACGGCCACGCGGCGCTGCTCGGTCGAGTCGCGGTCGCGGACGGTGACGGTGTCGTCCTCCAGGGTGTCGTAGTCCACCGTGACGCAGTAGGGCGTCCCGACCTCGTCCTGGCGGCGGTACCGCCGCCCGATGGCGCCCGAGTCGTCGTAGGTGACCGAGAGGCCGGCCGCCCGCAGGTCCGCGGCCACGTCGCGGGCTTGCTCGGCCAGCCCGTCCTTGTCCATGAGTGGAAAGACGCCGACCGTCGTCGGCGCGACGCCCGGCGGGAGGCGGAGGACCGTCCGCTCCTCGCCGTCGACCTCGTCGCGGTCCATCGCGTGCGCGAGGACGGTGTAGACGATCCGTCCGACGCCGAAGGAAGGCTCCACCACGTGGGGCGTCACCGACTCGCCGGACTCGGTGAACTCCTCGACACCGAAGTTCGCTGCCTCGAGGGCCACGTCGTGGTCCTCGCCGCCGACGGTCACGGTCACTGGCTCGCCCGCCGCCTCGGCGTCGCGGAACGCGTCGGGGTCCCGCCCGACCAGATCGCGGAGGGCGTCGGCCACGTCGCCGGCCGCACCGCCGAACTCGGGACCGAGGACGCTCATGTCGGGGTCGACGGTCGCGCGCTCGACAGTCACCGGTTCGTCGTAGGCGACGAAGACGTCGAAGTCCTCGCCGGAGTGGTCGGCGTGCTTCTGCAGGTCGTAGTCGCCGCGGTAGGCGAAGCCGGTGATCTCGATCCAGTCGCCGCCGATCTCGCTCTCGGCGTCCCAGCAGTCCGCGGCGTAGTGAGCGAGTTCGCCCGGGAGGTGCTGGCGGTAGCGGAACCGGTCCATGTCGACGCCGATCCGCTCGTACCACGACAGCGACCGGCCGAGGTAGTAGGCGATCCACGGGTCGCCGATCACTCCTTCGTCGAGCGCCTCGCGGACAGTCAGCTCCCGGACCGACCCGCCCTCGGCCTGCTGCTCCTCGGCCGAGTACAACGGCAGGACGACGTCTGCGACGCGATCCAGGGGCGGCTCGTCGGTCTCGGGGTCGACGAAGTGCTCCAGTTCGGCCTGAGTGAACTCCCGGACGCGGACGAGGGCCTTCCGCGGGCTGATCTCGTTGCGGTAGGCCGTCCCGATCTGGGCGACCCCGAAGGGGAGCTGATTGCGGGCGTACTCGGCGAGTTGGGGAAACTCGACGAAGATGCCCTGGGCCGTCTCGGGACGGAGGTAGCCCGGGTCGCCGCTGCCGGGGCCGATCGAGGTCTCGAACATGAGGTTGAAGTCCTCGACTGGCTCGCCAGCGAGCGGGGCCCCGCAGGTCGGGCAGGCGATGTCGTACTCGGCGATGAGGTCGGCCACGTCCTCGGCGGGCATCGATTCGGCCTCCTCGATGGTCGTCTCGTCCTCGATGAGGTGGTCCGCCCGGTGGCTCTCGCCGCACTCGGCGCACTCGACGATCATGTCGTCGAACCCGTCGAGGTGGCCCGACGCCTCGAAGACGGCCTCGGGCATCACGTCGGGGGCGCTGATCTCCTCGTGGCCCTCGCGGGTCACGAACAGGTCGCGCCAGGCGTCCTCGACGTTGGCCTTCAGTGCCGCGCCCTCGGGGCCGTAGGTGTAAAAGCCCGAGACGCCGCCGTAGGCGCCCGCCGACTGGAAGAAGAAACCGCGCCGTTTGGCGAGCTCGGCGAGGCGCTCGCCCTCGCTTCTCATCCCTGCGCCTCCAGCAGGCACATGTCCGTCACCACGCCGACCAGTTCGTCGCCGCTGACCATCGGAATCTGCTCGATGTCGTGTTCGATCATGAGCTGGGCGGCGTCCTGGACGGTGCGGGTCGTGCCGACGGTGACGAGGTTGTCGGTCATGAACGACGAGACCGGCTCGCCCGGAATCTCGACGTTCCGGGTCGGCATGTACCGGTTCCCGACGGCCTTGATACCCTCCCAGGCCCACTCGTCGTCCTCGTTGGCGATGGACTCGCCGGTCTCGGCCTCGCCCTCGACGACGCGGGCCACGTCGAGCACGTCGACCTCGGTCAACATTCCGGTCAGGTCGCCCTCGTCGTCGAGGACGATGGCATAGGGGACCTGCGCGAAGGCCAGTTCCCGCTCGGCGACGGTCAGTGGCGCGCCGGCGTAGACGCAGTTGACCTCGCGGCGACCGACGTCCCCGACGGTCACGTCGCCGTCGAGTTCGCCGTTGGCGATGGCACGGACGACGTCCGTGATCGTGACGATGCCCTCGAGGCGCCCGTCGACGACCGGGACGCGGCGGG
>Ga0207756_100412_pt1 | contig 15296 bp, 11 predicted proteins | sample A23M1SouthBayCA_FD_187748 | JGI IMG/M metagenome (GOLD analysis project Ga0207756, IMG submission 187748) | Aerobic enrichment media microbial communities from Eden Landing Ponds, California, USA - A23 M1 (3) (SPAdes) | ecosystem: Environmental > Aquatic > Marine > Unclassified | place...
ACAACGTCGGCTCGAACGAGGGGAACTACCGGATCAGCGAGATCGCTGAGGTCGTCCGAGAGGAGCTGGACCGCGAGCTGAACGTGACGTACTTAGAAGACGAACAGCCCGGGCCCTCCTACCACGTGAACTTCGACCGGCTGGCCAAGACCGGCTTCGAGACGGAGTGGACGCTTCGGGAGGGGATCCGCGACATCGCGGACGAGCTGCGCGGGGACGGGCGCGACGAGGTGACCGCATGACCGAGAAGGAATCCGACATCGACAGCGAGGCGACGGGAGACTCGGCTGATAAGCGGGCGCCCCCGACGATCGCGATCACCGGTGCGGCCGGGTACATCGGCAGCCGCGTGGTCGTGGAGCTCCAAGAGGCCCACCCCGACTGGGAGCTGATCGCGATCGACAACGGTTACCGCGCTCAGGTAGATTCGATCGGCGACGTCGAGATCGAACACGTCGACATCCGGAACCGTAACCGCCTGGAGGATGCGCTCGCGGGCGCGGACGTGGTCTGTCACCTCGCGGCGGTAAGCGGGGTCGACGACTGTGAGGAGAATCAGGACTTGGCCTACGAGGTGAACGTCACCGGGACGAACAACGTGGCGTGGTTCTGTCGCAAGACGGGCGCCGCGCTCGCGTTCCCGTTCAGCATGGCCGTGTTGGGAGACCCGCAGTCGTTCCCGATCACGGCCGGCCAGCCGCGGGATCCGCTGAACTGGTACGGGCGGACGAAACTGCTCGGCGAGCGCGCGGTCGAGACGTTCGCGGACGGCGCGTTCCCGGCGCACCTCTTTCTGAAGTCGAACCTCTACGGCGAGCACGCCGTCGACGGGACTGAGGTGGGGAAACCGACCGTGATCAACTTCTTCGTGAACCGCGCGCTTGCGGGGGAGACGCTGACGGTGTACGAGCCCGGGACGCAGGCGCGCAACTTCGTCCACGTGAAGGACGTGGCTCGGGCGTACGTTCGGAGCGCGGAGCGGCTGTTGGAGCAGTTAGAGCGTGGGGAGACCGGGACTGAAACGTACGAAATCGCGAGCGACGAGGACATGAGCGTTATGCGCGTGGCAGAGATCGTTCGGGAGGCGGCGTCGGAGGAGCGCGGGATCGATATTGATGTGGAGTTGGTGGAGAACCCGCGGAGTGGGGAGACGATGGTTGAAGAGTTCGGGGTGGATATTTCTGGTGCCCGTAGCCGACTCGGATGGGAGCCTGGAGAAAGCGTTGAGCGGACGGTACGAAATGTGCTTTAATGGATCACGTAGCTCCGGATTATCGATATATGCCCTGATATAGATTTAGCATCTACATTAATGTCGGTTTCAAATCTGAACTCCCGAAGTATCTGACAATTTCAATACTATTCATCTACATACCCCAACGAGCGCAGGCGATCTCTCACGTCTTCCGTAGTTCCATCCTCTTGGAGATCAGCGAGTGTAGTATCTGACTCGTATGTCTTCTTGTCCACACAGTCTCGCTCGTCCCATGGTACTTCGCGTACCGCTCGGAACGGGACGTAGGCCCGATGGCCCCACATGTTCCATTCACCAAGCGCGTTAGCGTGGTCCGCCGACACGACCACCCGACCGTCGACGTTCTCCAGCACCGTCTCAACAGACTCAAATGCATATCGGAGGTTGTCGTAGTAGGCATCAATAGCATCCTCGGGATTAACTTCTCCGCGATCAATCATCCGCCAAACGTTCTGCCCCTGTCCGCTCCCAATGCCAAACGCGCCGCGGCCGAGGTGGCCGAATTGTTCTCCTCCGATAAACGGAAAGTGCGGTTGCATGTAGTGGAGAATGACGCGATCGAATTCTCCCGATCGGTTGGCCGTGATCCCGTGATCCGTGACGGGTTCGGCTGGAATGGTCCCGAGATCGTCGTCCCAATGATCCTGCCAGATATGATCAACGAGTCCAAAGCGCGAGTCGTCCAGTCGTTGTGAGTATGGATTTGCAGATATATATGCAGTGTTCGCGACCTTCTTCTCGTACTGGTCATCGAAAGTCACGTCTATCCACTCGGTGGACGTGCTCGCAACAGAAAGCACTGGCTCACCAGCGTCAACAATTTCGCGATACATATCATATCGACAAGCATCAAGAATCACGAGCACGTCCCATTCGTGGTCGTATACGTGATGTCCCTTCTGCAGGCGGAACTTCCGAAGTGTTCTGAGGCCCAAGTCGATCGTGCTTCCCGGAAGCAGAGAGAAAATTCGTCCGAGTCGTTGGCTCATATCTTCAGAAGCGAGGAAGACACACATTAAACCTACTGTCGTACCTGAGACCACCGAAAGACAGCACCTTTCTATCTCGCTACCGATCTACTGAGTAGATGTCCTCGGACTCTGACTCTATCATCCGAACTCTCGTGAAGGGTGGTGGAATTCTGTTCGTAGGCTTTGTTCTCGAGATCACTCTTTCTTTCGGAGCAAAGCTCCTGATGGCACGTCTACTTGGTAAGACCAGCTACGGATCCGTCTCTCTAGGAATCGTCTTGGCCGCGAATGCTTCGACAATCCTTCTTTTTGGTCTAAATGTCGGTCTAGCTCGATACCTACCTCGCGTTGATAATCCTAACGAAGAACGTGGCCTTATCCGGACTGCAGTTTCATTTACAGTTCCCGCCGCAATTATTGTTGCAACTGTTATTTACGTATTTTCAGAACCGATCGCAACTGGTATCTTTAATGATCCCACGATCTCCTCGGAGCTTGCGATTTTCTCCGTCGCCATCCCGTTCGCAGTCCTGATGAAACTTGGTATCGGAGTCATACGAGGAAAAAAACTCGCGCTACCAAAGGTACTCGTTCGGCAAGTTGCACAGCCTGTATCCCGATTCGTATTTATTACTCTAGCACTGTGGTTTGGTCTCGCCTCTATTGGTGTTTCATGGGCTTACGTGGGGTCATACGCGATAGCTTCTCTTCTGGCAGTTTACTTCGTGGTGAAAAATGTCTCTCTCCCTACAGCTGGCCCATCAATATCAATGCGTGGAGAACTGTTTTCTTTTTCTGCTCCACTCGCGGTCTCCAGTGTGACGACGCTCGTTTTCAGCGGGATCGGTATCGACACGGTAATGCTTGCATACTTTGGTTCAACAGAAGCTGTCGCTAACTACAACGTCGTTTTTCCCCTCGCAAATATCCTTACGCTCGTCTTTACCTCGTTCACTTTTCTCTTTATGCCTGTTCTCTCCGAGCTTCATGCAGAGAACAGAGAAGATGAGCTGCGACGCCTCTATACCATTATCACAAAGTGGATTTTCCTAGGTACCCTTCCTCTTTTCTTACTGTTTGTACTCTTCCCGAATGAAGCGATCTCTTACACCTTCGGTGCAAAGTACGCCGAAGCGGGCATGGCGCTCGCAATTCTCGCGGTTGGCTTCTTTTCGCACACGCTTGTCGGACCGAACGAGAATACGTTGAAGTCTATCGGCGCGACTCGGCGCGTTATGTACGATAACGCCACCGCGGCCGTCGTTAATGTCATGCTTAATCTTTTCCTCGTTCCCACGTACGGGATCGTTGGTGCAGCTATCGGAACAACTGTCGCGTATATCGTCCTAAACGCTCTTTATTCCTATCACGTGTACACACTTACTAGCATCCAGCCATTTTCAACGGCGATGATGAAACCGGGAGTCGGTGGCATCATCATCGGACTCCTCATCTACGCTGGTGTCACATCGACATTTCGAATCACACCCCTCGTCCTCGTCGGCACCTGCCTCGTTTACGGTATTCTCTATGGTATCGCTGTCCTAACGCTCGGCGGGATCGAACGGGAGGAGGTAATGCTCGTGTTAAGCTTTGAGGAGCGCTTCGGTATCGACCTTGGACCACTGAAACGAATCGCAAATCGACTGATCTAGCGATACCCGAGGTCTGCAAGACGCTGTTCGGTGCGTTCGTCTACCTCACGTTGGTGTGTCTTGCTCTTTACTTCCGTTTTGTACGACTCGAGATCTTCTACAAATGGTGTCTGTGCCCACTCAGGAAGATCAACATCCTCTTCGACAAGATCCTGTGAACAAGGTCGTTCAGGATTGAGGAAATACCGCTTGCGCGCGTCAAGTGAATCCCAGACATACTTTTCACTCTCTCCGTAGGCTGCGCGCAACATCCGATCCCAATAAGTCTCTTTTGAATCTGGGTCTGGTCCGGGACTCATCCCGATGACTTCCGCATAGATATGTTCAGAGCCAAGATCGATATTTTTTTCGGCGTTGAATGCGCGAACAAGTGAACCAAGATCTCGTAGGCTTGTATAGTTGGAGGCAGAGATGGAGATATTTTCTGGGGGATCGATGATGTATAGGGGGACGTGAAGAAGCGCCTCGCTCAGACTGCTCTTGTGACCGATTAAGCCGTCGTTTTCTGGTTCGCCAAGATTTTCGCCGTGGTCGGCGGTGACGATGACTGTTGTCGGCTCATCAATCTCGGTGCGAATTTTCTGAATGAGCGCTGCAATACGTCGATCAAGGTACTCAATAGCGGCCGCATAGAGGTTACGGTGGCGTTTGAGGAATGTCCCGTACTCTTCTGGATCCTCTATCACGTCCCAGTAGTCCGCGTTATCAGTTGACCAACTGGACGGCGCATCGAACAGCGAGCGTTCGAAGCCACGAATCGGGCGCAGAGGTACGTGTGCGTCAGCAAAATTTGTGAAAACGAACGATGGTTCAGCCTCCTCTCGGAGCGTCCGAAGAACCTCGCGAGTGATGACGCTCCCCCCATCGTCGAGGAGCTTCGGTACCGGAGCGTCACGCGTCACAACGTTTACGCCAGCAGCAATACCGTTCAACAAGCTTGCGACCGGATGCTTGGAGCGCAACGCTGCATAGAAGTAGGATGCCATCGCGCCGGCCGTGCTCCCGTCATAGTCGAGAAAATACCGGTTTGGATCCATTCCCTCGGAGTAGCGCTTTCCAGTGGAAATGACCGTGAAATTGTCAAATATGGTATCAAATCCGTACTCTGGGCCGACAAAGACATTCGCACTGATACCGGTCGTTCTATGTGGAATGTCGTCGAGAAAAGTATCCTCGACAGCGAGATCCGCAAAGTCGTTGTTATGACGGTGAAAGCCGTGTTCGGAGGGTAGTCGTCCTGTGAGCATACTTGCATGACTTGGAGTGCTCCACGAACTCGTCGCACGGGCTTCTTCGATTGAGATTGATGCGATTTCCTGAACGCGCTCGGCATGCGCATCGAAATAATCTTTTCGAACAGAGTCCAGACATAGGACGACGATATTCCGGCCCATCATCGGAATGTGTGGCAGTAGCGGGTATAAGCTTATCCGCTCAAAACTTGTATCGCGGTATATTCTCCGGGTTAAACCCACTCAAATTCCACTCAACTTCGCTGCGGACGATGCGATTGTATGCGTACAGGATAGCGATCCCATGTAAGAGCTGTTTACGTGTCGGGCCGACGATGATGTCCTCGTCAACTCCGCCGCGGAGAGTAAGATGGCCGACCCAATAACCGACGACAGAGACTACAAACACGATAGCGGAGATGGCAGCAAGTGTCGGGGCGAGTGGGAGGAATATGCCAGTGCCAGCAGCACCAAGAACAGACACAATACTCAGTGCATCAGAGACGACGTGTGAGGGATGAAATCGGGCATACCAGAGTCCATATTTCGATAGAAATGTAACCGAGGTGGGCTTTCGTTTTGCCTTAGAGAGTGTTACGTAAGGATCATCTGTTCCTAGTTGCCACTCGTAACCGAGATCGGTTTTTGCGTAGACTTGTATTCCTGCACCCGCGAGCCGAATTCGCATGTCCCAATCCTCTCCACGAAGGAAGTTTTGGTCCCATCCATCGATACGCTCTAGCACACCAGCCTTGGCTGAGAAATTTCGGCCCACATAATACGGTCGTTCATCAGGTTCGACAATGCCGTCAGTCGAGTCATTATGCTTGTGATCACCCATTACCATATCGACATCTGGATGCGTAGCGTGGACATCAAGATGCCCTTGGAGCCAATCTTTGTCGACCCGTAATTCGGTCTGGATCGTTGCGAAGATATCGTACTCTCCAGTAATATGTTTGAGGATGGCATTATACGCGTCAGCAACCCCATCTCCTAGTTGATCGATTATCTCGATTGATACCGTATCAGTACGTTCTTTATAGGTCCGTATTTTGTCACGGGTTCCGTCATTGCTCTTATCGCAGAAGACAATCCGATCAGGCGGCTGCGTCTGCTTGAGGAGCATCTCAATGGTGTACCCAACGTCGTCGACATTGTTGTATGTCGCGACGCCAACAATCACCTCTGGATCGTCGCTCATTATCGAACGAATCTGGCATTAGCCGCTTTAACGTGTCGGTCTAGGCTCCGCGTACGCAATCAAGAACTTATTTAATTAAATAAGCGGTAATGCAATACTGACCGAAAGAGTTCAGCCCAAAATAGATAAGTGAAGATTAATGAATATTAGATACGCAATCAGCGAAATACGAAAACATGGCCTCGACCCGTACTGGATGCGTCAGCGGTTTCTCACGCGGGTTGTTAGCAAGTATTATGATACGAAGCGAGATACTGGAACACGGATACATGAGGAAGACTGGGATAACCTGCTAATATTAGATGCGTGTCGGTATGACCTGTTTGAAGAGGCATTGGTAGAGTATGACTTATCCGGCAAACTATCTAAGCGACACAGCCTTGAGTCCGGCACACCTGGTTTCCTTGCAGAGAATTTCTTAGAAGGAACATTTCATGACATTGTCTACGTGACATCGAATCCATACGTTAACACGGACTTGGAGGACGATACATTTCATGATGTGGTATCAGTTTGGAAAGACGGCTGGGACGAAGACTTACAGGTAGTAACTCCGAAAACAATGTACGAATATGCTATCAAAGCAGCGGAAAAATATCCCGACAAGCGTCTGATTATACATTTTGTACAACCACACGCACCCTTTATTGGTGAGAAACGTCTTGGCGATCGGAAGATGTCTGCAATACGTGAGGAAGCTCTTGGAGATGAAATTAATCCGAAAGAAAGGAAGGCTACTCCGTTCGAACTTCTTGCAAGAGGAGAGATCTCGCGAGAGCAGGTATGGGAGGCATATTTGTCTAATCTTAGACACGCTCTACCGTACGTTGACAATTTGCTTCATGAGCTCAGGGGACTCAATGTAGTAACCTCTGATCACGGTAACGCCATTGGAGAGTTCGCCAAACCATTCCCATTGCGAGTGTACGGACATCCCCTCGGAATTAAGATTCCTGCACTCACTGAGGTGCCTTGGCTTGAACATCAAAATGGGGATAGGAAGGAAATTACGGAGGAATCACCTATCGTTGTGGACGGCGATGTAGATGAGGAGACTGAAAAGCGGTTACGGATGCTTGGTTACACGGAATAGTCCATAATATATCATTTGAGAACACATACGATCTAATCTCTAACGATACTAAATAGTTAAAACAAATATAATTCTATCTGGTATTATTGTTTTCAGTTACAGATTCAAGCACTCCAAATAGCGTTTCTATATTCTGTGTTCTACTAAATTTATAGAAGAAATCATTATTCGAGGTGTACTTAACGCCCTCTGAAACCATGTCTTCAAAGGCATTTGATATTGCTTTCGTATCCTTTGGATGGACCACGACACCCAAACTATACTTTTCAATTAGTTGAGCAACGCGAAATGAGGGATCAACCACTGCAAGTATTGGTGTCTTTGCACCCATATAATCCCAAATTTTTGATGGAATATTTAGCTGGTTCTGTGGGTCATCGCCGCCGATGTGAATCACTATATCGGAACCTTTGAGAACAGGTATAATTTCCTCATGCGGCACAAAATTGTGTATCTCCACAAAGTTAGTAATACCAAGCTCTTCCGTTTCTTTTTGATAATTTTCATCCCAATCTCCGTAAAACTGTAAGGTAATCTCGTCAGGGTCTATCTCGTTATCCTTTATGTACTTTGAAAATCCTTCAAGGAGTTCATACGGCTCAATCCATCCTTCGTAAAACGAACCAGCGTAGGTTATCGTAGTCGTCTCGTAGTTCTCTGTTGGAGCTGACTCAAATTTTTCTGCTTCAAACCCGAGAAATGGAAGTTTGGAAAAGCGCTTGCTAGGAATATCTGGATATGCCTCAGTAAAGTAGTCTTCCTGTATCTGTATTCCGTCTGTCCATATAACCCGATCTGCAAAATGTACAGTTATTCTTTCTATGATTTTTGCGACAGACATGCTTACTGTTCCATCTTCTCTATCAGGACTCTCTACCATTGGGTCACGGAATTCAGCGATCCAAGGGACTTGTAGTAATAATGATGTTAATAATCCAATAACCTGTAGATGCATCGGATTGCTCATCGATTGTATCACATCCACGTCCTCTTTACTGGCGCGTCGGCAGCAGTGATAGATGCTGGGTACGAAAGAACGGAGGTAGGGTTTTGGTACGTGTCCTACGACAACCTCCCAGTTCTTCTGCTCCAACTGTTTCTGTCTCGTGTCAATTTTTTCTGCACGACCTCCAGTGTCTTTCGGCCTTTTATTAGAGATCAATAAGACTTTCTTCGGTTCCTGAGTTCTATTCATCATGGTTTAGTTAATTTTCTCGGTCGTTATATACTTTGATTCTGATACGGATGAACATTCTTATTCCCCCGTTACATTAGGTCTGTGTGATGACTAACGACTCAGGATATATTGGGGAATTCACTAAGTTGATCAATCAGGATCAATTAGAGATAGGAAACAATGTGAGCATTGATGATTTTGTCCTCCTAAACGCCGGAAAACAGACACGAATAGGGGATAACTCTTGCATCCACTCGGGTTCCCGTGTTGTGGGTGGTGGTGAACTGTATATTGGAGATAATGTAGCTGTTACATACAACTGTGTCTTAGTTACTGGCCATCCTAAGTATACCTCACATATGAGCACTCGTGTGCCGAAAAATCAGAAAGATACTATTTCTGGCACGATAAGGTTAAGTGACGAATCATTTGTTGGATCAAATTCGGTGATAATGCCAGACACAGTGATTGGTGAGGGGGCAGTTGTGACGAGCCTCTCGTATGTGGATGAGGATGTTCCTCCTTGGACAATACGATATCCTGACGGGAGCACTAGGGAAAGAGAAAAGTTTGAAAAGTACGAATAAACTCACATATATTCGTAATCTGAATTCCTGTAAACATCTCGTTCATAGTCCGTGATTCTGTTTTCTTCCATCCATTCTTTAATCTCTTGCACCCCGTCTGCAATATCGTGCTTCGTCTCCCAGCCGAGGATGTGGTTGATCTTGTCGAAGCTCACGCGATACGTTCGCTCGTCTTCCTTGTGTTCGACGAACCGAACCTCAGCACCGTCGACGTTCTCTTCGACAATCCGTCCAACCTTTTTGATCTGGTAGTTCAGATCGTTGTCGCCGACGTTGAACGTTTGATGGGCGACTTTCTCTTCATCTGCTTCAAGCACAGCCGCGAACGCTCGGGCTGCGTCGTGTACGTGGACGAGGGGTCGGTACTGCTCCCCACCGAAAACCGGAATATCGCCCTCCAAGACCGCTTTTGCGGTTAAAATGTTGACAACGAGATCGAAACGCATCCGGCGAGACCATCCGAAGATCGTGCCGAGCCGAAGGATCGTCGGCGTGATCTCGTTGTCGGAGAACATATCGTGCGTCTCGTGGAGAATGATCTCCTCGGAGTCGATCTTCGACTCGGCGTACAACGAGAGTGGATTGAGGTACGAGCCCTCGTTCAGTTCCATGAGCTGGCTGGCCCCGTACACCGAACACGTCGATGCGAAGACGAGACGCTGAATGTCGTGAAGCTTACACACCTCAACGAGCGACTTCGTCGCCTCGACGTTGACTGCCTGTGTCGCTTGTTCGTTGACACCACAGGCGGGATCGCCGACGATCCCCGCCAGATGAATCACGGCGTCACACCCTTCAACGGCGTATGAGAGGTCCTCGATGTGGCGAATGTCACCCTCACGAATTTCCAACCGATCGTTCTCGCGGAGGGGCTCCAGTGCGTCATCCCCCCAGAGCATCGAGTCGAGGACTCGAACCTCGTGGCCGTTTTCGAGCACCTCCTCAACGACATAGTTCCCGATATAACCGGCACCGCCTGTTACGAGTACTTTCACGTGCGATGTCTATCGAAGGGTAGATTAAATCTGTTGTGACATGGTTCAGACAGAGATGTCGAAGAAACATTCCAAACACTGTAAGCGTAATTAAACATCGCCGATCCTCGCGAGTCCACCAATATATCTCGTCAGACTGACCGATATTGTGATAGACTCCTAACTATACTGTATATTCAAAATCACGAACGGTTTCGATGACGTATTCGATCTCCTCTTCGGTGAGATTGGGGTGGTTCGGCAGCCCAATCATGTTCCCGACAATTGCTTCCACATTTGGGAGGGATAGATCATAGTCGTGATCGTTCGGGTTTTCTCTCCACGGGAAATCCGAATTGAACCCGCGGTGTTGCTCGAAAACCGGCTGATCGTAGAGCGGAACGGTGTATCTGTGACGGGTTTCGACGCCCATGTCACGAAGCTCGCTCCAAACCTCTTTTCCGGTCATACCGATCTTCTCAGTTTGAATCTCGAATGGTGCCCAAAAGTACGCGTGTTTGACATAATCGCGCACGGTGGCCGGTTCGAGCCACTCCAACTCACCGAGTTCGTTGAGTAAACGCTCGCTGATCGCTCTTCGACGCTCGTTGAATTCCTCAAGTCGATCGATCTGGGCTGTCCCGATGGCTCCGTTCAGTTCACTCATCCGGTAGTTGTATCCGAGGGTCACGTGTTGATCACGATTGGCCATACCGTGACTTCTGAGTATTTGGAGCTGTTCTGCGATTTCGTCATCATCAGTCGATACGATACCGCCTTCGCCGGTTGTGATATTCTTTGTCGCGTAAAATGAGAAACAACCGACATCGCCAATTGAACCGACGACATCTTCTTTATACGATGCACCGTGTGCTTGTGCGGCGTCTTCGATAACGTATAAGTCATGGGCGTCTGCAAACGCCCTAATTTCGTCCATTTCTGCCGGATGACCGTACAGATGCACGGGCATTATCGCGAACGTCTCATCAGAAACACACCGTTCGAGATCTGTGTGATCAAGGGTGTAGAGTTCTCGATCGATGTCCGCAAACACAGGAATACCACCTTGATGAACGACAGCAGTGGCGGTCGAACCAAACGTGAGCGACGGGACGATCACCTCGTCACCGGGTTCCATTCCAAGTGCTTTGAGCGAAAGTTGGATTGCGGTCGTTCCGTTAGTGACCGCGACCGCGTGTTTCGTACCGACATAGTCGGCCCATTTTTGTTCAAACTCTTCCACGAATGGGCCTTGTAAGAATCTGCCAGAATTGAGAACCTCGTCGAGGTTATCCCGTTCCTCGTCGCCGAGAATGGGTTCGGCAACGTCGACGTGCTTGTCCATAGAGTTGAGATAGACCAACAAATCAAGAAACCAGCGATAGCTTCGCCTGACAATTTTATATAATCATCTGGTTCCACAGTAGACCGGAAAGGCGGAAGGAAACTGTAGTCTAGTAGTCCAAGAAAGCGTATAGGTAGCCGAAACCAACAGCAACTGTCAAAAGAATCAGACAGATGAGGCACTCAAGTTCGGATAAAGATCGGCGGCTGATCACGTTTCCCAGGCGCTCAGGAACAGAACGCATCACTATTTGATGCAGAAACTCCCCCTCCTCAACCCCCTCATCGTCGACGAATGACTCCATCGCCCGCTTCGAGTACCCCTGCCAGAACGCACGATCGACCAGCCATCGGAACTCCGTCCGGTACTCGAACACCTTGTGTGCCACCTCCGCCTCGGGATCGTACCACACTCCCTGTCCGTACTCTTCCCGCATCCGCGCACACAACTCGGTTTCCCCGCCCTGCAGGTTCTTGTCACCCTTCCGCCCGCCGATGTTGACATCGAATCCGCCCAACTCCGCGAACACGTCCGCCCGGAAGGAGATGTTCGATCCAAACGTGTTTCGCACCTCGCCCGGCCCGTCGGCGAACCCCCGATGTGTCACCCCGATCAGCCAGTAGAACTCCTCGGGGAGAAACGACGGTTTCCCGGCGACCCACTCGGGCGTCATCTTCCCGCCGGCCGCGATCGCGTCCTCCTCCTCGTACGCTCGGACCAGCCGCTCGACCCACTCCTCGTCGGCGATCGCGTCGTCGTCGATGAACGCGACCACGTCGCCGGACGCGATCTCCGCACCCCGGTTTCGGCTCTCCAAGAGTCCCACGTTCTCGTCGTTGCACTCGATGATCACGTCCTCGTGGTCGCCGTAGTCGTCGACGACCTGCTCGTACACCTCGGGCGTCCCGTCGACGATCACGACGAGTTCGACGTCGTCGTGCGTCTGCGCGAGGACGCTGTCGGCGGCCTCGCGGAAGTGCTCGTACATGTCGAGCGTATACGTACAGAGGACGACAGAGACCTTCACGGGGGAATACTCCCCGACCGGAGCGCTTAGACCTTCCGCCTCCGGTCGCTCGCTTTATCACAAGCCTTATGCGCGTTTTGCCAGTCGTCTTCACGTAATGAGCGACTCGAACGACCCACCGGCGGAGGCGGACCGGTCCCCCGCCGACCTCCTCGCACGGTGGTACCACGTCCCGGTTCTTCTCGGCGCACTGGCGTTCATGCTCTGGACGCGTCTCCAGTCGTACGGCAACTTCATCCAGAACGGCGAGGTGTACTTCCGCGGCAACGACCCGTGGTACCACCTCCGTGAAACGTCGTACATCATGGCGAACTACCCGAACCGGATGCCGTTCGACGTGTGGACCGGGTTCCCGATCGGGAATCAGGCTGGCCAGTTCGGCACCCTCTGGGACCACATCATGGCGGTCGGTATCTGGATCGCTCGGCCGATCATGGGCGGCGCCGAAGAGGTCATGCTCGTTATGGCGCCCATCGCGGGAGCCCTCGTCGCAATTCCGACGTACTTCATCGCGCGTCGGTTCGTCGACCGCTTCGCGGCCCTCGCTGCGGTCGTCGTCCTCGCGCTCCTGCCGGGAACCTTCTTCAGCTACAGTCTCGTCGGCTTTCCGGATCACAGCGCGGCCGAAGTGCTCTTCCAGAGCATCGCCGTTCTCGCGTTCCTCGTCGCCTTCGCGGTCGCCGAGCGCGAGGCGCCCGTCTGGGAGCTGGTCGTCGATCGGGACTGGACCGCCCTCAAGCGTCCCGCCGCGTACGCGGCGGCCGCGGGCGCCGCGCTCGGCCTCTATATGTGGACGTGGCAACCCGGAGCCCTTATGGTCGGTTTCACCGGGATCTTCCTCGCCGTCAAAATCACCAGCGACGTGTTCCACGGGAAGAGCCCCGAACCCACCGCCTTTGCAGGCGCGGTATCGATGATCGTCGCCGGACTGATGCAGATCATTCCGCTCGACACGTACCGGTTCGCGGTGAGCGAGTACTCCTTCCTCCAGATCGTTCTCCCGATCGGCGTGGCACTCGGCGCGGTCTTCCTCGCGTGGCTCGCCCGTCAGTGGGAGTCGGGCGACCTCGACGCCACGACGTACCCACCGGCCGTCGGCGGTCTCATCCTCGCCTCCGTGGCGATCGTCTGGCTCGCGGTTCCCTCGCTGTGGTCGACGCTCACGGGGAGTCTCCTCAACACCGTCGGCTTCTCGGCCAGCGCCGGCGCCCGCACCATCGGTGAGGCGCAACCCCCCCTCCAAGGCGCTTCCTTTGCTAACTTCGTCCTCTCCCAGTATGGTCTCGCGTTCTTCCTCGCGCTCGCCGCAGTCCTCTACATCGTCGCGCGCCCCCTCTACCGCTCGGACGACGCGAACCACACCCTCTACATCCCGGCCGCACTCGCCGTGGTCGGCTCCGTCTACGCGGTTCCCCAACTGTACGGCGCCATCGGCGGTCTCGTCGGCGTGGACTGGCAGGTGGTCGGGCTCGTCATCGCCGCCGGCTTCCTCGTCGGCGCGACGTTCCTCGTCGAGTACGACGCCGAGGAGCTCTACTTCGTCGTGTGGGCGGCGTTCATCGGGAGCGCCGCGTTCACGCAGCTCCGCTTCAACTACTACCTCGCGGTGATCGTCGCGGTCGGCACGGCGTACTTCGGCCAACTGGCCGTCAACTTCCTCCGGCTGCACACGCTCAACGACATCCGCGATATCGAGGGGTGGCAGGCGATGGGGACGCTCGTTCTCGTCGTCGTCATCCTCGTCCCGCTGGTCGCGATGGCCACTCCCGTCTGGGCCGCGGGCGCGAACACCGGTCCCGGCAGCGTCACGCAGTGGGACGGCAGCCTCCAGTGGATGAACGACGAGACGCCCACCCCCGGAGAGCTGGAGGGCGCCGACAACCCGATGGAGCTGTACGGCACCTACGAACGCCCGGCTGACGGCGACTTCGAGTATCCCGAGGGCGCCTACGGCGTGCAGTCGTGGTGGGACTACGGCCACTGGATCACCACGCGCGCGGAGCGTATCCCGAACGCGAACCCGTTCCAGCAGAACGCGGGCGAGGCCGCCGACTACCTGCTCGCGCCCAGCGAGGAGGCGTCTCGCGAGGTACTCGCCAGCCAGAGCACTGAAGGCGAGAATACCCGCTACGTGATGGTCGACTGGCAGATGGCGTCGCCGAACTCCAAGTTCGGTGCGCCCGTCACGTTCTACTCGGGCAACGAGACGCGGTCTGACTTCAACCGCGTGCTCTACCAACAGACGGAGCAGGGCGGGTTCCGGCAGGTGATGCAGGTGAACACCCAGCGGTACCACGAGAGCCAGATGATCCGGCTGTACGAGCATTACGGCAGCGCGGTCGACCCCGAGCCGGTCGTCGTCGACTGGGAGGCGCAGGCCGCTCAGACCACGAGCGGCGAGCAGGTCGAGGTGAACGCGCTCCCGAGCGACCCGCGAGCGACGATCCGACAGTTCGACAACGTCTCCGCGGCCCGGGCGTACGTCGAAGAAGACGGGAGCGCGCAACTCGGCGGCGTCGGCGATCTCCCCTCGGAGCGCGTCGAGGCCTTAGAGCACCACCGGCTCGTTCACGCCTCGCAGGCGCGGGGGCGGTCGCCCTCGCTGCGGCAGGTGCAGATCCTCCAGGAGCTCGGCGTCGACGTCGAGAGCGTCCTCGGGGAGTCCGGCTTCGCGGCCTTCCAGGACGACTTCGTGAAGACGTTCGAGCGCGTCCCCGGGGCGACGATCGAAGGCTCGGGTGCCGCGCCCGGCCAGGAGGTCGAAGCGACCGTCGAA
>Ga0207756_100415_pt1 | contig 15185 bp, 16 predicted proteins | sample A23M1SouthBayCA_FD_187748 | JGI IMG/M metagenome (GOLD analysis project Ga0207756, IMG submission 187748) | Aerobic enrichment media microbial communities from Eden Landing Ponds, California, USA - A23 M1 (3) (SPAdes) | ecosystem: Environmental > Aquatic > Marine > Unclassified | place...
AAACTCGGCTGCGTGTCCGAAGCCGTTCAGCGTGCCCGCCGATTCGACGTCGAGTACGGCGTTATCCTCGACGAGATCACGCGAGCCGACATCTCGAAGATTTTCGGTCCGCTGTACACTGCCATCGAGAATCCCCATCAGACCATCTTCGAGACCGACGAGGGCGAGACCATTGAACTGGACGAGCGGGTGAACATCATCTGTACGATGAACATGTCCGACCGGACGGTGAACGAACTCGACAACGCGATCACCCGCCGGTTCGCCATGATCGAGTTGGACGAGTACGAGGAGGACAAGCGCCGACAGCTGTTCAAAGACTGGATCACCACGCACGTCACCGACCACACGGACCTCGGAGAAAGCGAAATCCTCCGGCTGTTCGAGCGGGACTACCAAGGAATCAACCACGGCCACGAATCGACATCGCAAGGGTCGATCATGCGCTTCGGTCCGATGCACTATCGCGACGTCGCCGTCTTCCTTGGCGTCGGCTGTCGAGAAGGCGGAGAGTACGAGTATGACCAGAAAGATGCGGTCGGACAGGCGTTCCGGACGTACATCGTTCCGCGACTCCTGAACGCCGCCGCATTCCCGCAGATCGAGCGAATCGCGGAACACTACCGCGCGATGAACGGCGAGTTCGAGGAGTTCGATCTCGCCCCTGCTGCTGAGCTCGCCGAACGGGAACTCGAACAGGAGCGTCGCCAGATGGGCTCCTACGAGTAATGAGCACCGTTGACGAAGTCTACGAGTACGGACAGGATACCTTCAACGTCCCCGAACGCGGGGAGATCCGGATAGAGGGCTGTCCGTCGTCCATCGGGGACCAGCTTCGTCGCGCGTCATTCACACAAGAGAGTCCCGGCGTCTTCACGAAAAGTCAAGCAGCACTCGACGGCGAGCAGGAGTACGAAGTCGTCACAGTCACCGTAGACGGCGACGAGAACGAGGTACTTCACGTTGAAGCGACGGACATCATCGGCGTTGTGAGCCTCACACCGTCGTCGAAGGTCCAGGTCGATCCGAAGATCGACTGGGAGCACATCTTCGATATGTTGCTGGCGGTCTACGACCAGAACCGCTCCATCGAATACCACGGGATCCCGCTGCAGGACTTCCTCTCCGACGACATCCATCTCGACGATGTCTTCGTTGTGCTGGCGATCAACTACCTCGATGGGTTAGAGACGATCCACCGGCAGGGGTACATCCGCGACTTGGTTATCCGACGGCTCGACAGTCTGGACGGTCGGGGAGAGATCGACGTTGAACAGACGCTTATGAACCACGCGCGGGGGACGCTGGAGCCACATTGGATCCGCAACGAGACCGAGTACGACAACGCCGCGAACTCGCTACTCCACTACGCGGGGAAGACGCTGCTTCGGCTCTTTCGACAGAACTCTCACGAGAACGACCACCCTGCGTACGACCGTATCTTCTCAGAGGTTCACCGAGAGGTGGAGCGCCTGGAGAGTATGGGTGTTAGCAGCGGGTTAGACCGGATGGACGCGTATCGACGTCTCTCGCTTAGCGACCTTCCGAAGCAGCGCCGGTACTACCAGAAAGCGTTCGATGTCGCCAAGGCGGTGATGTCGTCGTCGCTCGGCCAGCAACTCAGAGACGGCCCGCGGGAACTGGTCGTGGACTACGTCCTGAATATGGAGTCGCTGTTCGAGCAGTACTCACAGGTCGTCATCGAGCGCGAACTCTCGTATATCAAGTCTTACGACCACCTCGGCGGCCTCGACGACGTGATGCCCGTCCGGTCACCCTCCGTGAATCCGTTCGAGGGAGAGGGTCAGATCTACCACGAACCGGACCACGCGCTACAGGAGGGCGACCAGACACTAGCTGTACTGGACTCGAAATACTACGCAGAAGGCCACGACCCGGTGAAGGAGTCTCCATCCCGATCTCGGTTGTTCAGCTACGCCTACCTTCTCCACGCTGACCGGCTTGCATTCCTGTGCCCGCTACTCGAACCGAAGCGTCGTCGAGTCGCCCAGACCGGAGCCGAACTGCAGATCGTCTCACCCGAGCAGTCGTTCACTCTAGATGGATACGGCGACGTCGTCCACAACTACCTACACGACGTCCTCGTCGAGAAATCTGCTGAACTCGAAGCCTTCCGAGCTGTCGCAGAGAATCGCCTGTGCCTCGACGGTGTCGAAGAGACTGCCCTGAGCGAAGCGACATCGATGAGCGGTCCGTTTACGTTCAAAGATACTCGAGATTTCTCGCTTCGCGTCCTCAAGGCCGCTGCCGACGAACACTCGTGGGAAGTTCGCAATCGGTACGACCTAGAGCAAGACGGTGACTGGACGCGAGAACAGATCGAGACGCGCTGTGAACAGCGCTACGAGCATACGACGACGTGCGTACCGGTGTTCTGTCGCGAGCACGGGCAGGAGTGGATCGACCTCTACTTCCTCCAGAACGGATCCGATGAAGTGGAGAAAGAAGGACCGCTGAAACTGCTCTAGCTCGTTAGAACGGAGCGACGAGCCAGTCTCCCTCTTCTTTCCGTTCGAGTTGTGGGCCGAATACCTGCTGCAGAGAGTGCAGTGCATCGTTATAGCGGAGGTCGTAGGTCTTCCCGCTTCGGTGGAACGACCCTTCGACGACGAACTGAACGGTCGGGCTTTGATACTCCAGGTCATTCGCTCGTTGATCCATTGCACGGGCGAGTTCGTCTGCTACGTCACCGTCCTCGAACGCGTCACCCAGTCCGACGACGCTCACCTTGTCTGGTACGTCATCGTCCTTGAGACGCTTGATGAACTCCTCGACCGGCATCTGGTGGTCGAACACGTTATACTCCCCTTCGACGATGATGTTGTATCGTCCGGGAATTTGGCCTGGTCCTGCCATTCGTTGAAGTACGTTTCTCCTCGGCTCATTAAGTAACTGTGCTGTCAGACGCACGAACTGGGGGAGAAAGTATTCAACGTGAACTGACGTTTGTAATCGTATGTCGGCAGAGCCCGAGGAACTGATTGCACTCCCGTTCATCATCGTGGTCGGCCTTGCAATCGTCGCTGCCGTCTGGATCGGCGGTAACGGCGGCGACATAAGCTGGATTTCGGACGTGGTTCAGACCCTCACCCTACCCGCAATCGTCGTCGGTCTGCTTATCGCGGCCGGTGCTGCGATCATAAACGCTCTCTGACCCCCGTAGCCACACCTGTTCAATTGACGGGAGGTCGTTGGTGAAAACGGATTCAATCGAATGTGACGTCGGCGGTACCGTCTGTCTGAATTACTCTTGGGCGAGTTCCTCGTAGATCTCCTCGTGGTCTTCGAGGTCCTGCCGCCCAAGGAACCGGATGAGATACCGCCGGGCCTCCTCGGCGGACATCTCGCTAGGAGACAGTCGTTGATCATCTTCTACGATCATCCTCGACGGCCGCTCTCGCTCCCATCCGGACGAGCTGTTTTGGGTTCCGATTTATCCGGCTCTGTTGAAACCCTATTAGTCAGATACTATTTTCGGTGAAACATCTGTTAGGTAGGTATGCCTACCTACCGGCTGATTCAGCAGGAAAGTTATCGAATTAATAGGAGTTCAACAGAGCCTCTCTGGCACAAGATTAGCGATGCATCACAGTGCACGTAGGTGAGATGGTTCTTCCAGTTCTAACCGGAGAGAGGGATAACAGTTGTAGAGGGTGTCATAGAACAGTTCTCATACCAGAGAGCAGGGTGAACGCTGAGGTGGTATGAGCCCAGCGACCCTGCAAGATAATCCTACGGTAGAGACGTTCTTCAATGCCGTGGAGACGGAGACGCTAGCGCTGTTCGAGCATCTCTCCTTCGAGTTTCTCGAAGAATTCGACGTGTTCGCCCCGGCGGAGACGGGGCGAACACGAGACCACGAACCACCCGAGATGATGCGTGGGTTTCTGCACTGCTACTACAAGGATATCTACGGCATTCGTCCGGTTGCGCGAGAACTGAACAACACAGTCGTCTGGCTCAGCTGTGGCTTCGATCGACCGCCGTCGAGAGACGCGGTCGATCGTTTCCTCACCGATCTCGAACACGTCATCGACGAGATTTTCGACCACCTCGTCGAGCAGGCCGCCTTGCGGGGCCTGCTCGACTTGACCTACTCGATTGATTCGACAGACGTGAGAACGATGCCAGCCGATCAAGACGCGTCGAAATGCTACGATCCAACGGCTGAAGAGTACTACTACGGCTACGGCTGCACGATCGTTTCGACTGGTTCAAAGATCCCGATTGCAGCGGAATTCACCGAGAGCAAACAAGCGCCAGAAGAGACGGCGATGCGCGTCACGCGTGACGCGCTCGCCGTCGACACTCCGATCTGGATGCTTGGAGACAGCGCCTATGACACACTCGATTGGCACGACTACCTGCTGACCGCAGGAGTCGTGCCCATCGCCCCGTACAACGCACGCAATACCGACGATCCACTGGACATAGAGTACAGGGTCGAAGACCGTATCAAAGAACACAGCAAGGACGTGAAGTTGAAGCAATCGACGTTAGATGAGACGTACAACCGCCGGACAGGCGTCGAACGAACTAACGACGCAGTCAAGGACTGCGGCCTCGGGCACGTCCACGCCCGAGGCCGCGTCCATGCACGAGCACAAGTGTTCCTGTCGTTGTGTCTGCGTCTCGTTATTGCGATCACCAACTACGAACGAGGAGATAATCCGGGAAGCACGATCATCACGGTGTGACAAGAGTTCTATGACACCCTCGTTGTAGTCAATACCGTTGACGTCGAGCGTTTCCAACGCGATCTCCTCAGCGCGCTCGTTCCACTCGGGCATCTCTTTTTCTAGGAGGTCTCGCGTAACTACGATGACTACAGAGTCGGTAGGCGGGTAGCCGGTGTTGCGGTCTGCGAGTGTTTCGTCGTCGCCGCAGTCCCAGTCGGCGATTGTATCGTCTGGGAGGTTGACGACGATCAGCTCTTTTGGGTCCTCGTCTTCCTGTGGTTCGGCTTCCCGGTCGTGGACGATGTCGCCGTAGATGAATTCGAATTCATCTAGTTCGTCGTCCTCAGTGTCGTCACGTTCCTCGGAATCGGACTCTAGCTCTGAGTCTCCTTCCGCTCTCGGGTGCTCGTTCTCTTGGTCTTCCTCATCGGACTCGGCTTCTTCTTGCGGTGCGTCGTCCGGTTTGGAATCGGCTGGAACGCCAATCACGCCACCGCCTCCGCCGCCGCTCCCTCGCGTCTCATCAGTATCGTCAGCGGCATCCGGGTCGGTACTCGGTGTCTCTTCGTCGTCACGCTCTGACTGGGTGGCGTCCCCGATTCCAGTCTGCTGAGTGTCGTCGGCCTCTGGTTGGTTCTCTGGCAGCTCCTCGTCGGCGTCCTCTCTGTACTGTTCTGGCGGACTTCCAGTTCGGTTACCCATAGTTATGTCTCCGTAGGATTGCTCGTAAGACGCGTCTCGGTGCTTTCCTGAGCGAAGTCGCCGAGTTCGGCTTGGACGCTGAACAGCGCCTTGTTTGTCTCGGCGGCCCAGTCGCTGTACTTCTGACGGCTAAATCCGACTTCACTTGCCTGGCAATTCACAAGCCACTGATTGACGCCGGTGGCGGCGACGACTTCTCGCGGACAGTCTCGAAGAGTGTCCTTAGCCAGCCGCCCGATGAGCAGAACCCCGGTTGGATTGACGACATCAACGAGCCGAGTGACATCCTCGACAACCATCTCTCCAGACGGGTACTGGGTGACGTCGAACGCGCAGTACGACAGCCCAAGGTCCATGAAGATCTCGCGGCACCGCTCGAAGTGCCATTCTTCCCAGCCCTTTGCGATAGGGATGATCCGTGTCGGTAGGTCGCTCCGTGCCCGGACACGCTCGGTGACCTCGCGCGTCCACCGTAGGCACTTATCGATCTCTTCGAGTTGTTCGCGCTTGGTCATCGTGTGCTCGTACACCCACCGATCACTCGGAATGTAGAACGCGGGTTTGAGTGCTTCAACGCGCTCAACCTCGTCGTCTGGCCGCCGGCCGTACAGCAGATCGTCGTCCTCAACGTTGGCGAGGATGAGCTTCTGCTGGGACGAGAGCATCGCGTCCATAGCTGCTGGGCGATTCACGAACCAGGCGGCATTGGTGAAGGTTGTGAAGAGGAACGGCGCATCATCGTGGCCGCCAAAGAGCCGGCGGTGATGCTTGTCTCTCGGTTTGAACTTCGGGATGGCGCCATGGGGTAACTCGTCGGCTGGCATGAGTAACGGTGCGACTAGATCTTGGTCTCCAACTGGGGCGGCATTTTCACCGCGTCAGTGCCTGAGGGCCGATTCACATCCGGAATGAGGATGGCAGCTGTATTATATATCCGTATACACACTCATTTACGAGTGTCTAAGCGTATGACTAGAAACATTTATTGAAGCAACCTCATTTGTGGTTGCTATGAGTCAAGGAGAACAGTCGCTTGAGAAAGCCGATGTACCTCTTCAGGACGTCATGGGCTGGGGGAAGAATCACGCGGCTGCGTATCGGTGTCTAGTTGACAAAGGCCCCTTGGAGGCAGGTGAGGTTGTTGTACGAACGGATATCCCACGCGGCCGCATCTACGACGTGCTGGAAGACTTAGTTGAAGAAGGCGCTGCTACGTTCCGGGAGCGGAATCCGAGACGATACTACGCGCAGAATCCAGAGGGACTCATCCAAGAACGAAAAGAGGATTTTGACGACAAGGCGAGCGAACTCATCGAAACGTTGGGAAATGCTTACCAGCTCAATCTACCGGACGAATCAGGGGATTCTGCGTGGATTCTCGGTGGTCGATCTGGCACCGTTCGAAAGCTCCGGGAGCTGCTGGAGGAGGCCCAGGACAGCGTGAGAGCACTAGAGCCCGATCCTCGATGGTGCGAAACGAGCGATCATCGAGTGTTTGAGAAACTTCACAGAGAGGATGTTGAACTGAAACCCGTAATTTGGAGCGCACGCCAGGATACGTTAGAAGAGATAGCGTCGTTCAACTACCCGGTCTGGGAGCACAAGGAGCTCAACAAGATGTTCTACGTGATCGATGAGAAGCACGTCGTTTTCCAGATGGGCGGCGATACAGGGGTCGTGTTCTCGGATGCTACCATAGCAAAGGTTTTTGCCAGAGAGTTCGAAGGGATATTTAAGTACGCCGAAAAGTTCGACCGCAACAATGCATAGGAAACTACTCCCACTCGCCCTGATGTATGCTGGCGATGGCGAGCCTATTGAGGGTCGGACACGTCTACAGAAGCTCGTTTTCCTGATGCAGAAGCGTCTAGAAGAAGCGGGGGAGGATCCACTTCAGTCGGACGATTATGAGTTCATTCCGTATGACTACGGCCCGTTCTCCAAGGAGCTCTACGACGATCTGGACGAGACCATAGCACGCGGTATGGTGGAAGGCCGGGAAGAAGATCTTGGCGAGGACAAGGTAAAGTACGACTACGAGATTCAAGACCAAGGGAAGCAGTGGGTCAGGGACCAGCTCTCGAAAGAAGAAGCGCAACGAATTCTCGAACTTGCAGAGGATATTAAAGACGAGTACGGTGATGTCTATCTCTCGGATCTGATTGATGAAGTGTACTCACGGTATCCGAAATACGCTGAGAATAGTATCTACTGACCAGGTGGTCTTTAGAACAGCTGTAACCGGAGGGTCAAGTCCGCGGGCGTGTAGGTATGGGCCAATCGACGAGCATTGTGACCAAAGACCCAGTCGAGTCAAAAGGAACTCTCAACGGCAGCATCTAGATCTCTGAGCGCCTGATTCGACGGCTCAATAGACGGGACACAGTGATCCAGGCATTTCTGGGATTGAACGTACATCTCGACACGCGTCGCCGTCTCTGCAGCAACAGCCTGTGCGGACCAAAGGCAGCCTGATTAACCCGAGCTGCATCCTTGTCGTCATATGAACTGCCCCCGAATCGGGCAGCCGCAGAACGGATCGCTCCGTAACCGCTTTGTCGTGCGAATATCACGACTTACGTAATGGCAGATATCGGGCGATGGGTCGTCTGGGGTCTCCTTCCGTCAGTAATTGGCGGACTCCTCCTTAACGCCATCTTCCCCTTTGATTCGATCAACAGCGAAATCTTCGCAGTCGTACTGACGGATCCGATACTACGAACCGGCGCGTTAATCGTCGTACTCGTTGCTCCCGTGTACTTCGGCATGAGATACATCATCGGGCTTGTCTCCTCCCTGGTAAATCGGCGGCGAGAGATTCAGAAAAGCAACTCACCAAGCGTATACAGCAGCACCTCTAAACCGAGTAAGCTTACGTGGTACGGTGTCGTCCGGCACTACGGCGCGGACTGGTACGTGGCAGTGGGTGAACCACGTCGTGGGAGTGAGAAGTACGCGTACATCGAGAAAGGGCCGTGCTGTCCGAACTGTCAAACGGAGATGCTCCACCGGAATAAGACGCGACTCTTCATTCTGAAACGACGTATCTGGTTGTGCCCGGAGTGCGAAACGGTCGTTGATCGGCCGGATGAGATGCTGTTCGAAGAGAAACGTGGCGTGAAGAATGTAGTCGAGAAGCACGTAATGGCTGCTCTCTCTTCCGATGACCCGGTGGAATACATCGAGTCAGTGGATGGGTTCGATACTGGGCGGTGGGGGAAGCGACTCCCCTAATTAAGAAGCAGTTGACAAACTACCCAGTGTCAGGACTACTCCCGTCCGCGTTCGGTCACGTACCGGTCCTTAATCGAATCATCATCGTACGTCGCCGGGCCGTCCAACCATTCAAATCCGAATTCCTCCTCAATCACCCGGAGACAATTCTCAACAGACAACTGGTCACCGACGGTGAACTCGACTCCATACCACGAATCTGAAAGAGAGCTCAGTAACGTCTTCGCACAAACCGAAGCGTGATCGTGGACAGCGTAGCTCCACTCAGTGAAATACGCGAAATTATGAGACACATCGTTTCTGCATTGCCGGATAAACTGCGCAAGACGCACCTCCTTACCAGACAATTCCCCGTCCTCGTACGCCTCGGTAATCAACGGAGAAAGGTCGTTATCAACTCCGAGTCGGTCCTCTAACGCGTGTTGGAGGAACGACCCAGTTCGCGTCAGGACGGACGTGACGTGATTCTGAGACAGTAACAAGTCAATTTCGTAGAGTTCGATGATGAAGAATGTGAGATTCTCGTCTGCTTCATCAAGAACTGCGATTAGTGCCGACGAGATTAACGCGACCGGGTTTCTGCGGCCGCGTTCCTTCAGTTCGGCTCCGAGGCGTTTCTTTTGTTCTTCCTCGTCAAAGACAGTGAGGTGCTCGCCGCGATTCAGCCGGTAGTCGTCCGGGATGTCGAGCTCTTCCGGCTCGGTTTCGTACACCCACCGGAGTTTTCCTACGTACCCATGAATCAGGTGCCATTCTCGTGCAGTGTAATTCTCCATTCCTTACGAGTTCGCACTCCCGTACAGATATTCAACTTTCAGTTCTCTGTTGAAACACACTAGTTCGGTACAGTCTGTGATGAAACAGCCAGTATGTAGAATTACGGCCCTGTTGAAATCCTATGTGGCTGACAAGTGGCAAGTGCTGAATAGAGAGGGTCTACTTAACGACCTCCGACAGAATCTGTTGACCTATGAGGATTTCAACAGAGCCATTTATCCGTGTTCGATTGATATCGAACACCGACTCCCAGTTCACATCGAGAGCAGAACCTCGACGACGTGCTCACCGTGCCCGCTCCAGAGTCTTTGGCGAAGCGGAGAGGTCGCGTTCGAAGCGGTCAGCTAAGTTATTGCTCATACGTAGATTGTTGTACAGGTGTACAGCCCTATCTCCCTCAAAATTTCTGGGTGAGATTGGGAGGCTTGAAGACAGCTTGAGCAGCCATCCAAAGGTCTAATTTGTGGTGCGGCCAATTAACTGTCGAGCGCAACGGTGCTGCGTAGAGCCTGTGTGACTATGTCCCGGAAGCCTGGCGGTGCAAGCCAACAGGCGTCGAAGACGGACGTGGGCACAGGAAACGCACCGATTTTTCGATTCTACGGTACGGAGAGCTGCTACCGGGCTCAGTAACTCGTGATATCCCGGTCTCCGAGCACCCGCGTGTACGTGTCGTCACCGGTCACGTCGGCGAGCCGTCCCGCGAGTTCGCGCAGGTCATCATCGACGTCCCACTTCTCGACGTAGTTCTGGACCGCCTGGCCCTTCTCGTAGCGGTAGCGGAGGAACTGGAGCTTATCGAGATTCGAGAGGTGGTCGCCGCCGTCGCCGTTGACGCGTTCCTGGATGTACGCCTGGCGCTTCTCGTTGTCCCACGTGCCGAGTTCGAAGCCGTCGTCCTGATTGTACAGGCGCGTCTCCTTGAGGTCCTCCGGTGTGGCATTCGTCCCGCGGCAGAGCTTGTTGACGTCGTCGTAGGAGACGTCGGGCGTGTCGAGCAAGTCGATGAACACGTCTTCAACGCCGATATCGCTGGCCTCTTGGATGATGCCGTATATCTCTTGGACGACTTCCTTGGCGGACATGATCTCGCCGTCGCGCTGCACCTTCCCGTGGTGCTTGGAGTACTCACGGAAACACGCGCCCATCTCCATCACGCCAATGTCGCCACGGGAGAGGTCACGGTTCTCTTCGAGTTGGATACGGGTACGGCGGGCCGTACGGTAGATGTCGCGGCGGAGGGAGTTCCACGAGGCTGGCTCGGTGTCGTCGATGGGTCGGGCGACGACGGTGATGTCGAATGAGACTGCTTCACCCGTGATGAATTTATTAGAGTCTGCACTAATTGGATACGTCGCTGTAACCTCGAATCCGTTAGCACATAGCGAGGCAAGCAATTCGCCCCACGACTCTGAGTCAGAGTGGTGGTAAGTGAATGCTAGCACCCCATCGTCTTTTAACGCCCGTCGGATTACAGCGAAGGCTTGCCCAATCTCAGTTTCGAAGTCCTCGGCAGTCTTGTCCAGATACGGGTTAGTTACGATTGACTCGGCACGAGGCGTCTGGTCTTGATCGAACCCAGGGTATTCATCTTCAAGCAAAATCTTCTGCCAGACGTAAAAATAGTCTGAGACCTCCGAGTAGATGATATTGTCGTAGTATGGTGGGTCAGTAATTACTGCGTCAAATTCGTCCTCGAAATCGAGGTTCCGCATATCGCCTTGATAAAGAGTGGACTCCTCACCAATTGGCTGTGCGAACTTTCCCGTCTCTTGAGTTTCCCCATCTTCGATGAATCGTTCTGTCGGAGAAGCCCCATACTCAACTCCTCTCAACACTTTATCGACAGAGTTTGAGAACGTACCTCGGCCTGCTGAAGCACCCCAGACGTTATTTTCGATGGCTTCTGAAGTCGGCACGAACGAATTCATTCGAAAAACGCCCTCAATCTTGTTCGCAGGTTGGTTGTAGATACAGAACATGTTTTGGAACATAAGTGAGTCTGTTAGAGCCAAGAGAAGGTAGTCCCGCAGTGAAGGGTCTATATCTTCGATAGACCGCATAATCTTCGCAACCGAGAGTAGCTGGCGCTCGTTGTGCATATCGGTCCAGTACTCGTATCCGTGGTCAAAGACATCATTTCCAGCCAGTTCAGATGACGCAGTAATCGCTCCTTCTGGAATTTTTTCGCCAGGAACGTACTCATGGAGGTCGTCGCTACTTTCCCACTCTTCGATTGCTTCGTCCAGAAGATCGATATCTGCCTCTTCAACACGTTTGTATCCTTTATACTCACTTCGCTCTTCACCGGCGGTCTCACAGTGTTCGCAGAAGTATTCGACCGCGTACAGACGGAGGTCTGGTGAACCCTGTTCTTGGATGGCATCCGTGATTGCGTACTTCTGTCCACAGTCAGGGCAGTTGTACTTCCCTCCTCGAGATACATTCCCGTTCTTCGGAATGAAACTATGGCCACAAGCATCGCAAAGGCTCTCTGACTGCCAGTCGTCCACGAGAGTCACCGCCCCACAGCCCGGGCACAGAACGTTGTATTTGTCATCATTCTCGTAGCGTCCCTTCGCCACGCGATAGTCCTTGAATAGTGGAACCGTGTGCCCGCATGAAACGCAGTCCAATTCTTTCACCCAGAAATTGTACATCACGTCGGCGTCGTGGTCGCCGTTCGGGCAGGGCGTTTTGTAGTACTCCGTGATCTCGTCCGCGACGTCCTCCTTCACCTGCTCGAATGCTTCCTCAAGCTCTTCGACGTCGGTTTGGCCAGCTTCGAGTTCTTTCTTCGTGACGAACCACGCGACAGGGTTCAGGTCATTGCCGACGACTTCAGCGCCGAAGCGCGACGCCTCAACGAGCGACGTGCCGCCACCCATAAATGGGTCGAGAATCTTCTTGTCCTCGACGCGGACATCCTTGGGGTAGAGCTCCCAGAGGCTCTCAGGGTCTGCCATATCAACGCGGTCAAGGATGGAAGCGATATCTAACTCACTGGAACCTTCGTCATTCCAGTTCGCAAGCGTCTCTCCGTTATTACCTGGCTCAAACACATCCACTGTATCTGGATCGTGAAGAAGAGAGTAGAGCGAGATTGCACGGAAAACACACCCCAGGCGACGGGCCCACCACTTGTGCATTGTGTAAATAGGACGGTAGTACATCTTCGCTCGCCCCTCTCGTTCCGCCAACTCGTTCACGCGCTCGATGGGGAACCCGCGTTCGATGGGGAGTTCCGTCCGCTCCTGCCGACCCTGTGAAGATCCAGATTGCTCAGACATTATTCAGTATATAGAAGCGATAACGCAGGAACCCCATAAGTGTGCGTTCTTCACACCCTTTCTGTACTGTGACGAGACCAGTACTGTGGTAGCGAACTGATTGGATACTTATAACCAGTTGTCTTATGTGCCCCGGTTTCCATCAAAACATCAATGCCGTCACACACGAGTGGGACGCAACTCATTTTCTTTCTGTATCTTCTCGTGCCAGGTTATTTCGCATTTCGAACATATCTCTGGGCCAATATTGCGCTTGATGAAACCTCGAGGCTTACCAAAATCGTCCATATGTCTATGGGCGGGTTCGGGTCACTTGCGGTAGTTGCCGTTATTCGGAACTTGGGGTTGCTACACTTCGATTTTATTCCCCTTTGGCTCGCCGTTAATGAGCCGATCACATTTGAAGGAGTTTCAACTCTTACTGTTGCAGAAGCAACCAATCTGATCGTAATGCAATCATTCGTAGCAGTCTTGGGTGGAATCCTAGTAGGAAGTCTTCGTATCATCGTGTGGGAGGGGGAAACGAAGGAACGTAAGAATCTAAACAACCCTTGGGAAGAGTTCGAATATCAGGCTACGTACGATGGCACAGTGACTGTCCTCACGGAGAATGACGAGCAAATAACCGGCCAGCTACTCGAAGTTGGTAACTCTAGTACCGAAAACGACATATTGCTAACGGAGCCCCGGGAGTCTCAGTTTTTTAATGGTGAGTTGGAGGAGGGAGAATCAAGAGGAAAGATCTCATACCACCATCAGCGCGACATCTCTCGCGTAATCCTGCATAGTGAATGGGAAGGTCACGAACGTGGCAGTATTGAACGATATCACCGTGACCTCCTGAACTCTGGATTAAAAACCCGGAGCTGGATACTCAGGAGATTCCAATGGGTTCAGTCCACCGTTAGTGGATTCAAAGAAGCAATATCTTCGGTATTACACAATGATGAGCAGCAAGACGGGTTAGATATCGAAGATGAGGTCTCACTATCTGATACCTCTGACGGAGAGAGCAGAGAAAGTGGCGATGAATAGACTAATATTGGTATACGCTATTTTCGGTGTACTCAGAGTGCCTGTCATAGACTCGTTCAATTAAATCCCGTAATGACAGGTGGCCATATTCGTTAGCAATGGCCTCGGCAGCGTTAAAGATGACATCAATGTCTCCACCTCGGCTCGTAAGTTGCTCTACCGCTTTTCTCCCAGAATCTTCCAGTACGTAATCATATCGCGTATTCCCCCCGACCGTTTTTTCAGTCGAAATCTTCACCAGACCTTTTTCCTCCAAGTCCTCAATATCCTCCAGTAGCGATTTAGAGAACGGGCCGTAGTCGTACTTTCGGTAGGTATAGGCGTCAAACTGGTCTCCGAGCTCTTCTTCATCGAGTAAGAAGGCAAGCTTTTGAAGGCGGGTTTTCCCCTGGATTTCACCATCCATAGCGTCCAGTAACGCTAACGGAACCAAGCTCTCGCGGTCGATTGTGATGGATCCCATAGGGCCTACACCTTTTCCTTCGTATTCATATTTCAGTTCTGGGGGTATAGTCTTTGTCCGTTAATACACCGAGCGTCTTCTCCTTTGGAAAGACTCAACGAGAGGTGTAGACAGAGCTACTTCTGGAAGCTGATCTCGATCTTCAGGCTCGACGCCTCTTCCGGCATCCGCTCGAAGAGGTCCTGCACCTTCGTGTAGTCCTGTTCGGACCGCAACGTCAAGCTGACCTGCGTCCGCTCGACGTCGGCGGTCCCCTGAAGAGCACCGGGAACACCCTCCCTGTCGGGCAGCATGAAGGTGACGTCGCCGTACTCAACGCTCCCCGTCTGGTGGTTGTTCCGCCACTTGCTCCGCATCGCGGCGACGTCGTCGCCGTTGTACTCGAAGCGCCACGTATCAGCCTCTGTATCAGCCTTCCGGAACGGATAGCCGGGCACCCAGTCGGTGGCCTTGTCCGACCCGGTTGTGTTGACCACGTACTCCGGTTCCTCGTCCTTCCCGATGTTCTCCAGCAGGAACGTCCGCACCATATACTCGGTGACGCTGTCGTCGAAGCGGTCGGTGACCTTGTTGACCGTGAACTGGTCACCCGGCTCCAAGTCCTCGATGTACGCCAGAATCTGGTCACCGATTCGGTCGGATACCGTCGGGACAATCTTGACGGTGGTCGGCTCGCGATCGCCGAGCGATCCGAGATACCGACCGCCGGCCTCCAGCACGTAGTCGTCGACGAGGAACTCGTTGACCGCCTCACGAGCAACCGATTCGGTCTCGTCCGGCGGCAGGAACACCGCTTCGTCCGACCGAACCTCTCCGATGATCGTGTCGAGATTCGCGTACCCGTCGTCGTTGATATGCTCCTCGATACGGTCCACAAGGGACGACGCACCGACAACCTTCGCACCGCCGACGTCACGGAGCGTCGCGTCGGATTGTGGCTTGTCGAGGATCTCGTTCCCTTTTACGATGACGTACTGGTCCTCA
>Ga0207756_100416_pt1 | contig 15184 bp, 30 predicted proteins | sample A23M1SouthBayCA_FD_187748 | JGI IMG/M metagenome (GOLD analysis project Ga0207756, IMG submission 187748) | Aerobic enrichment media microbial communities from Eden Landing Ponds, California, USA - A23 M1 (3) (SPAdes) | ecosystem: Environmental > Aquatic > Marine > Unclassified | place...
TGATGCCGGGCGACAATGTGACGATGAACGTGTCGTTGATTCAGCCGGTGGCCATGGAAGAAGGCTTGCGCTTTGCGATCCGCGAAGGCGGACGTACCGTAGGCGCTGGTGTTGTAACTGAAATTATAGAATAAAAAGGTTCTGATAAGTGGCTACTCAACAAAAAATCAGAATTAAACTTAAGTCGTACGATCACAATCTGATCGACAAATCGGCTGAAAAGATAATTCAGACAGTAAAATCAACGGGAGCAGTGGTATCAGGACCGATACCACTCCCGACTAAGAAAAACATCATCACGGTACTTCGTGCTCCGCATGTTAACAAGAAAGCACGCGAGCAGTTTGAATACCGATCACATAAACGATTGATCGATATTTTGTCGACCGGTTCACAAACGGTTGATGCGCTCATGAAGCTCGAGCTACCCTCTGGTGTTGACGTAGAAATTAAAGTGTAACATTTAGCAATCACTGAACAATGAGTAGTGGTTTAATAGGAAAAAAAATAGGAATGACTAACGTCTTCGATGATGACGGCAGAAATTATGCCGTTACAGTCATCGAGGTTGCACCGAATGTGATTACTGAGATTAAATCACAGGATGAAAATGGTTATGAAGCTGTTCAGCTCTCCGCTTTTGACAAAAAGGAGAAAACGACTTCAAAGCCATTGCGTGGTCATTTTGAAAAAGCTGGAACGTCTCCAAAGAAATACATTAAAGAGTTTCGCGGTTTTATACCCGAGGGTGCTGAACTCGGTGATGAATTGAATATCGCGGATGTCTTCAATGTAGGTGACAGTGTTGACGTGGTTGGAGTCACAAAGGGTAAAGGTTTTACCGGAGTGATGAAGCGACACAACTTCAGCGGTGTTGGAGAAGCAACGCACGGTCAACACAACCGACAACGTCACCCCGGATCCATTGGTCAGGCTTCAGACCCGGCACGTGTATTCCCGGGTATAAAGATGGCCGGAAGAAGTGGAAACGAACGTGCTAAAATCAAGAATTTGACGGTTGCTAAGATATTTAGTGAATCGAACTTGATGATGGTTACCGGATCTGTTCCAGGACCAAATGGACGTTTTGTAGAAATTTACAATCGATAGTAAGAAACAATAGAAATGAAGCTTCCGATTTTTACAACTGAAGGAAAGGATAGCGGAAATAAGGCTGAGTTGGCGGATTCTATTTTCGCAATTGAGCCTAATGAGACCGTTGTCTATGAAGATGTGCGCCGTTATATGGCTAATCAACGCCAGGGCACTTCCAATACCAAAGAACGTGGACAAGTTCGGGGCGGTGGCCGGAAGGCATATCGTCAGAAAGGTACCGGACAAGCTCGACGAGGATCTATTCGATCGCCTCTTTTGAAAGGCGGTGGAACGGTATTCGGACCAAGCCCACGTAATTACAAGCACAATCTTCCTAAAAAGTCTCGTGAACTGGCTCGAAAGTCTGTGCTTTCTGTAAAGGCTGATGAAGATGCAATCAAAGTGATCGATGACTTTAGTTTTGATGAACCGAAGACCAGAAAGGTCGCAGATATTTTAGAAGCTCTTGAAGTTCAGGATCAAAAAGTACTGATACTAACGGCGGAAACTGATACTGTTGTTTATAAGTCGGCTCGCAATATTCCGGATGTAAAAGTTTTGGAAGCCTATAAGCCGACCACCTATCAGATTTTGGATGCTGATGTGATTCTTATTCAAAAAAGTGCCGTGGACGTATTACAAAATTCTGTAGAATCTGCTGAGGAGGCTGTAGCATGAAAAACGTATTACAAAAACCATTAATCACTGAAAAACTTACCCGGCTTCAGGAAGAAGGTAAATATGCTTTCAAAGTTGATAAGTATGCTTCGAAAGCAGAAATCAAGCAAGCTGTTTTGGATCGATATCCTGATGTAAAGGTGGCGAAGGTCAATACAATGGTTATGCCTTCGAAGCCCAAGGGACGATTTACCCAAAGCGGCTACGTAGAAGGCCGGGAAAAGGTTTGGAAAAAAGCAATTGTAACTCTTGAAGAAGGCGAAATAGACTTCTTTAGTGAAATTTAGAAAACAATAGTTCAATGGCTACAAAGAAATCAAAACCAAATACGCCAGGATCTCGACACAGGATTGCCCCTGTGTTTGATGATGTGACCAGCAAGCCGACGGTAAAGCGCTTGTTGAAAGGTAAGGGACAATCTGGTGGTCGTAATCGACAGGGGCGGATGACCTCACGCCATCGCGGTGGAGGACATAAACGTCGCTATCGATACATCGACTTCAATCGGGATAAATATGACATTCCAGCAAAAATTCAGACGATTGAATACGACCCCAATCGGTCTGCACGAATCGCGCTGGTAGCTTATGCTGATGGAGAAAAGCGATACATTATCGCTCCCGATAAGCTGAGTGTTGGAGATACTATTTTGAGCAGCAGGGAGGCTATTGAGCCTGATAACGGAAACGCAATGCCTATGAAGCATATGCCTCCGGGTACGTTCATCCATAATATTGAGATGAATCCTGGTAAAGGGGCCCAGCTCTGCCGAAGTGCCGGAACGGTTGCACAGATGGTGGCAAAAACCGATAAATATGTAACGGTTAAGCTTCCTTCCGGTGAAGTTCGCATGATTCTGGGAACCTGCTTTGCAACGGTTGGAACTACCAGCAATACCGATCACTTCAATACCTCGATGGGTAAGGCTGGGCGGAACCGATGGAAAGGCAAGCGACCACATACTCGCGGTGTTGCCATGAACCCGATTGATCACCCGATGGGTGGTGGGGAAGGTAAAGCATCTGGTGGACACCCTCGATCACCATGGGGACAGTCTGCAAAAGGATTGAAGACTCGTAAACGCAAAAAGCTCTCGGATCGATACATCGTCCGTGGACGAAAAAAGTCTAAAAAGTAATTAGTTATGCCTAGATCGCTTAGAAAAGGACCTTACGTCTATTACAAGTTGCAGCGTAAAATCGATGCAATGAATGAAAGCGGTAAAAAGAACGTCATCAAAACATGGTCGCGTAGCTCGATGGTTACCCCTGATTTTGTTGGATTGACGTTGGCCGTACATAACGGGAAACAATTTATCCCGGTTTACATTACTGAAGAAATGGTAGGCCACAAGCTGGGTGAATTTGCACCCACGCGAACGTTCCGTGGCCACCCTGTTAAGTCGAAAACTAGAGAAGCACCTAGAAAACCGTAATAGATTATGGCAGAAGAAAAGTACGAAGCACGAGCTATACAAAAACACCTGCGTAAAGCACCGCGAAAAGTGCGGCTGGTTGTTGACGCAGTACGAGGTGACCGTGTAGATAAGGCATTGAAGAAGCTTGAGTTTACCAATAAGGCCACAGCGCCTAATGTAGCGAAAGTAATTAAGTCGGCTGCGGCCAACGTGCGCGATAAGTTTCAGGAAGTGCGGTTGGATAACCAGGATCTTTATGTAAAAGAGATTTACGTAGACGAAGGTGCGACTCTGAAGCGAATACAACCGGCTCCGATGGGTCGAGCTCATCAGATTCGCAAGCGAACTTGTCACATAACGGTTGTTGTGGCAAAGAAAGAAGAAGAATTAGTTAATTAATAAGAGATAATACCTTGGGACAGAAATCACATCCAGTAGGTTTACGACTCGGTATCATTCGCGGTTGGGATTCCAATTGGTATTCCGAAGAGAATGAGCCTGAAATATTATACGAAGACACGAAGTTGCGTGAATATTTGCATACGCGTCTTCAAAACGGAGGGCTTTCTCGAGTCATAATCGAACGTACACCAAAACGAATCCTTCTTACATTAAAAACCAGCCGACCCGGTGTTATTATCGGTAAAGGCGGTGAACAGATTGAACTTCTGCGCGAAGAGCTCAAGAAGATTACGAGCAAGGAAGTTCAAATTAATGTAAGTGAAATTAAGCGACCGGAGACCGATGCCAGCCTGGTTGCGCAGAATATTGCGCAGCAGCTCGAAGCACGGATTTCATTCCGTCGTGCAATGAAAACGGCAATTTCTTCAGCTATGCGAATGGGTGCTGAAGGTATTAAGATCCGTTGTGCCGGTCGACTGGGCGGAGCCGAAATGGCACGTACCGAGCAATATCGCGAGGGCCGTGTTCCGCTGCATACTCTGCGTGCGGATATTGATTATTACAATACTACGGCAAATACGATCTACGGATCGATTGGTGTTACTGTCTGGATCTTTAAAGGCGAAGTTCTGGGAGATGTTGAACTTACGCCTGGTGATGCTCATACCCAGCAGAAAGAAGATTCTCGCGGTGGACGCGGTGGAAAACGCCGATCACGACGACGAAGAAGAAATCGAAGTAATTAACACTGTAAATCTATAAATCATGCTAGAACCAAGAAACGTAAGACGTCGACGACAGCATCGCCGAAGTCTGAAAGGGACGGCGCAAAGGGGACATACTCTTGCTTACGGTGATTTTGGGCTGAAAGCTCTTGAGCCCAAGTACATTACTGCACGGCAAATTGAGTCCTGCCGTATTGCAATTGCACGGCAACTACAGCGTGACGGGCAGACCTGGATTCGAATTTTTCCGGACATGCCTAAAACATCACAACCGGCCGAAACCCGGATGGGTAAAGGTAAGGGTGCTGTGGAAGAATATGTTGCTGTAGTAAAGCCGGGAAGAATTCTCTTTGAGATTGCCGGAGTTCCTGAAGCATTGGCACGTGAAGCGATGCGTCGGGCAGATTATAAACTTCCAATTAAAACGAAATTCATGGTACGTCGGGATTACGACGGACCCTAATTTCAAAGGTAGAAATAAGGCATGAAGGCACACGAATTAAGAGAAAAATCAATTACTGAATTGAAGGCCCGGCTTGAAGATGAAAAGCAAGCATTGCAGGATATGAAATTTAATCGTGCAATTGCAGGCCAGCTGGAGAATCCCGCTCGGGTTACAATGACGAGACGGGAAATTGCCCGAATTCATACGATCATTACCGAAAAAGAACAAGAAGAAGTGCTGGATAACTAAACAATGGCACAAACTGAAGAACGAGTAGAACGAAGACAACGTACAGGTCGCGTAGTTAGTAACAGAATGGATAAGACCATTACTGTTGCTGTAGACCGTAAGGTTAAGCACGCGATTTATGGAAAGTATATAACTAAGACGACCAAGTATATGGCCCACGATGAGGATAATGAGGCCAATGAAGGCGATGTGGTAAAAATTATGTCCACGCGACCGCTTTCGAAACGAAAGTCTTGGCGTCTGGTCAATATTATTGAACGAGCAAAATAACGGATATACATTTTAGGAATCTGCAATGGTACAAGCACAAACAAAATTAAACGTTGCTGACAACAGCGGGGCTCGTCAGCTCCAGTGCATTAAAGTTCTTGGAGACTCCAAGCGACGGTATGCACGAATTGGTGATGTTATCAGCTGCTCTGTTAAAACAGCAATCCCTGGTGGTAACGTTAAAAAGGGTGAAGTTGTAAATGCAGTAGTTGTTCGAACAAAGAAAGAAATTCGTCGACGCGATGGTAGTTACATTCGGTTTGATGAAAATGCTGCTGTGATCATCAATAAGGAAAGCGAACCGGTCGGGACCCGAATTTTCGGTCCTGTTGCCCGTGAGCTCCGCGAAAAGAATTACATGCGTATTGTATCACTTGCGCCAGAAGTGCTTTAAAACAGAATTCAACTATGCCACGCACAAGGAATAAACGAAAGAAACTACACGTTAAGAAAGGCGATGAGGTCAAAGTTATCGCCGGTAATGACAAGGGAAAGGAAGGGCGCGTACTTATGGTTTATCCCGACAGGGAACGCGTACTGGTGGAAGGCATCAACATGCGTGTCCACCATGACCAACCGACCCAACAAAATCCCCAGGGAGGACGCATTGAACGGGAAGTTCCCATTCACGTTTCCAACGTAATGGTAATTGACCCTTCGACCGGCGAACCAACCCGGATCGGCCGTAAACGAATTGAAGAAGATGGGAATAGCCGATGGGTACGCTATGCCAAGAACAGTGGCGAGATCATTGATAAATAAGAAGTAATTGAAGAATGGCTGAAGCAAGACTTTACAAAGAGTATAAAGAAGAAATTATTTCGAATTTGCAGGAACAGTTCGATTACGACAATATTATGGCTGTTCCCAAGTTGGAAAAAATCGTTATTAACAGCGGAGTCGGTGAAGCGGTAGAAAATGAGAAACGACTGGATACCGTAAGCGATAACCTCGCAAAAATCACTGGTCAGCATCCTATTATAACGAAATCCAAGAAATCGATTTCCAATTTCAAAGTGCGTGAAGGCATGCCTATTGGATGCAAGGTCACGCTCCGGAAGAAAAAGATGTATGAATTTCTGGACCGCCTGATTAACCTGGCGCTCCCTCGAACGCGTGACTTTCAGGGTGTACCTGACAAAAGTTTTGACGGCCGCGGAAATTATACGCTCGGTATTAAAGAGCATACAATTTTCCCGGAGATCAATACAGAGCAGGTTGACAACGTACACGGCTTGGACATTTCGTTCGTAACGACTGCCGAGACCGATGAAGAAGCGTATGCATTGCTCAAAGAATTTGGAATGCCGTTTCAAAAACGAAATTAAATCACAGAAGCTAACGAATTATGGCTAAGAAAGCTTGGATAGCACGTAACGAGAAACGAAAACGAACGGTAGAGAAGTACGCCGAAAAGCGTAAGAAGCTCAAGGAAGAGGGCAAATGGGAAGAACTGCAAAAGCTTCCCCGAGATGCCAGCCCTACGCGCGTGAATAACCGGTGTAGCTTGACCGGTCGCCAGCGTGGCTATATTCGCAAGTACGGTATTTCTCGCATCAAATTTCGTGAACTTGCCCTCGATGGGAAGATTCCCGGCGTACGGAAAGCAAGTTGGTAACATTCTAACGAACAACTTTTATGTTTGATCCTATATCAGATTACTTAACAAGAATTCGTAACGCGCAACAGGCCGGACATCGACGTGTAGATATTCCAGCATCGAAATTGAAGCGTGCGATGACCAAGATCCTGTTGGACAAAGGTTACATTAGCAAATACATCAATATTGATGATGGTAAACAGGGGATGCTTCGCCTGTTTTTGAAGTATGATTCCTACGGTCATCCCGTGATCAAGAAAATGAAGCGCCGTTCAAAACCCGGCCTTCGTGAGTATTGCGGATCCGATGAGATTCCACGAGCCCTCAATGGTTTGGGCATTGTGATTCTTTCGACTTCACGCGGAGTGATGACAGATAAAGAAGCCCGCAAAGTTAACGTGGGTGGCGAAGTATTGTGCACTGTTTATTAAAATTAAGTTAATAGAATTATGTCTCGTATCGGAAATCAACCGATTGAATTAAAGGAAGGCGTTGAATTCAGTATTGATGCTGACAACGTGGTTACCATCGAAGGAAAGAAAGGTAGCGACAGTCTTCAGATTCGCGAAGGTATCAATGTTGAAAAACAAGATGGTGAACTTGTTGTAAGCCGAAGCTCGGACGCCAAGTTTGATCGTTCGCTGCATGGGCTGTATCGTTCGCTGATCCACAATATGGTGGTTGGTGTAACGGAAGGCTATAAAAAAGAACTCGAAATCATCGGTGTGGGTTATCGAGCATCGTTGAGCAATGGTGTTTTGGAACTGCAGCTGGGTTTTTCACATCCCATCTATTTTGTAGCGCCGGATGATGTTGATATTGAGGTTGATACTAAAACAAAGAAGAATCCTCTAGTAATTGTATCAGGAATTAACAAGGAATTAGTTGGCCAGGTTGCAGCTAAAATCCGATCCCTGCGTCCGCCAGAGCCCTACAAAGGCAAAGGTATTCGTTATGTTGACGAATGGGTTCGAAGAAAAGCTGGTAAATCTGCTGCTAAAGCTTAATAGGATTGTAAGATGGATAAGAACATTGCAAAAAAATTACGTCGAGATCGCATACGTCGCCGCATTCGGGCTACTGTCCGGGGAACGGCTGACCGTCCGCGGTTGAGTGTTTACAAAAGTAATCAACACGTTTACGCACAGCTTGTAAATGATCGTGTGGGACAAACTATTCTTGCCCTCTCGACCAGGAGCCAGGCTGTTGCTGACGAGATCAAGGATAAGACCATGACAGAAGCTGGAGCCGTTATCGGCAAACGAATTGCCGAAATGGCAAGTGAGCAGGGTATTGATAAAGCCGTTTTCGATCGCAGTGGTTATAAATATCACGGTGTGGTTGAAGCCCTGGCCGACGGTGCACGTGAAGGTGGATTAGACTTTTAAACAGAATTATTATGCCTAAGATAAGAAGACGACATAACATAACTCCTACCAATCTGAACCTTGAAGAGAAGCTCGTGCATATTAATCGGGTTTCCAAAGTAGTGAAAGGTGGCCGCCGTTTTAGCTTCAATGCTATAGTGGTTGTTGGCAACAAAGACGGTGTCGTAGGACACGGTCTGGGTAAAGCCAATGAGGTCTCCGATGCTATTCAGAAAGGGTTCGATAATGCAAAGAAGAACCTGATCAAGGTTCCGATGACCAAAACCGGAAGTATTTATCACACTATTACCGGCAAAGAGGGAGCAGGAGAAGTTCTTCTGCGCCCCGCATCCGAAGGTACGGGAGTAATTGCGGGTGGTCCGGTAAAAGCACTATTAGATATTGCCGGACTCCAAAACATCCTTACCAAGTCGGTAGGATCTTCAAATCCGCATAACATGGTTAAGGCAACTTATAACGGATTGAAAAATCTGACTGATCCTTTGGAAGTTGCCGAACGAAGAGGAATCTCCCTGAATAAAGTTTTTGAAGGCTAAACGTTTTAAGACTGAATACGATGGACTTAAGTAATCTTAATGCACCGAAACCAAACAAGAAAGACGCCAAGCGTATTGGACGTGGACAAGGTTCCGGTTACGGTGGACATACAGTAGGTAAAGGTCACAATGGGCAACGCTCCCGTAGTGGTTTTAAAGAAAAATTCTGGTTTGAAGGCGGTCAGATGCCGTTGCAGCGACGAATTCCAAAGTGGGGATTTAATAATAATTTCCGCACCGAATATGTCGCGGTCAATACCGGCACTATCCAATTGTTTGTGGAAGCCGGCAAGCTGGAAAAGAAGATTACGCTTGATGACCTGCGCAATGCCGGTTTGGCTGGCAAAGATGACCTTGTTAAGCTACTTGGCGATGGTGAAATTGAAACGGCCATCGACATAGAAGTTCACAAGGTTAGTAAATCTGCACAGCAAAAAGTGGAAGATGCTGGCGGTACGATTAACTTCGCAGGAAAAAACAATTAATTAGTTAGCGGTTAATGAGTTTAGTAGAAAATTTTCGCAACATATTTAAGATTGAGGAACTGAAAAATCGCATATTCTATGTGATTGGTATCCTCATGGTTTACCGCGTTGGAAGTTTCGTTACGCTTCCCGGTGTTGATGCAACCCAACTCGTTCAGCAAACGGGTAATGCATCGAGTCTGCTGGGATTGTTCGATATGTTTGTGGGTGGTGCGTTCTCCAGGGCCGGTGTATTTGCCTTGGGAATTATGCCCTACATTACCGCTTCAATTATTATCCAGCTGATGGGAGCGGTTGTTCCGTATTTCCAGAAGCTACAGCGCGAAGGTGAAGAAGGGCGACGCAAGATCAACCGACTTACCCGATACGGAACGATAGGTATTACGTTGATCCAGGCAATTGGTTTTGCTATCAACCTGATGGCAACTTCGCCGAGCGCTATTGTTGTTAGCAATTTCACCTTCGTTTTAACTTCAATGATTGTTCTCACGGCAGGTACTGCCTTTGTAATGTGGCTGGGTGAGCGTATTACGGACCGAGGTATCGGAAACGGTATTTCCATCATTATTATGATTGGTATTGTAGCGCGGCTTCCGGCCAGTTTGATCAATGAGGTTACGACCAAGAGTAATGCCATTATCGTAATTGTCGAAATCGCTGCCCTTGTACTTGTAATCGCAGCTTCAATTCTGCTTACCCAGGGCGTACGCAAGATTCCGGTTCAGTATGCAAAGCGAGTTGTCGGACGAAAAGTTTACGGTGGAACTACCCAGTATTTGCCGCTGAAAGTGAATGCGGCCGGTGTGATGCCGATTATTTTTGCACAGTCTATTATGTTTATTCCGAGCACAATCGGGACTTTTTTCCCGAATAATCAAACGGTACAAATGCTGACCTCTTGGTCGAGCAACTTTACGGGAATTACTTATTCCATTATCTTTGGAATCATTGTTGTGTTCTTTACTTACTTCTATACGGCAATTACGGTGAATCCGCGCGAAATGGCGGATACCATGAAACGCCAGGGCGGATTTATTCCCGGTGTACGTCCCGGTAAGCAAACGGTTGATTTTATTGACAACATTCTTACAAAAGTAACCTTGCCGGGATCTATCTTCCTGGCAATCATCGCGATTCTGCCGGCCATTGCTGCCCGAATGGGCGTAACGCCGGGCTTCGCACTTTTCTATGGAGGAACGAGCTTGCTCATTATTGTTGGGGTGGCTCTTGATACCCTCCAGCAAATAGAAAGTCATCTGATGATGCGTCACTATGACGGCTTTATGAAAACTGGTAAAATGAAGGGCCGTCGCAGAGCATAATGATTTATCTGAAAAGCGAATCCGAAATTGAAAAGATGCGCGAGAGCGCACAGCTGGTTTCCCGAACACTTGCAGAGGTTGCAAAGCATATTGAACCTGGAGTGACGACGGGAAAGCTCGATCGGATCGCTGAAGACTTTATCAAAGAACATAACGCAACGCCGGCGTTTAAAGGGTACGGACCGAAGAAAAATCCGTTCCCCGCAACGCTTTGTATCTCTTTAAATGAAGAAGTAGTGCATGGTATTCCCAGTGATAAGCGGGAATTAAAAGAAGGAGATATTGTCTCCATTGATTGCGGGGTTGAAAAAAACGGTTACTTCGGCGACCATGCCTATACATTTGCCGTCGGTGAATGTGACGATGATAAAATTCGTTTATTACGTGTGACTTTAGAGTCGCTGTATAAAGGTATTGAAAAAGCAGTACATGGAAATCGCGTTGGAGATATTTCGAATGCGATTCAAACGCACTGCGAAAACGAAGGATTTGGAGTTGTTCGTGACCTGGTAGGTCACGGGCTGGGAAAATCCCTGCACGAAGATCCTTCGGTTCCCAATTTCGGGAAAAGCGACCGGGGAGACCGGTTGCGTTCGGGCATGACGCTCGCAATTGAACCAATGATTACCATGGGTTCATGGAAAGTAAGTACTTTGAAAGACGGATGGACTGTAGTCACAGCTGATAAAACCGTTTCGGCCCACTTCGAACATGATGTGGTTATACGTGAAGGAAAAGCTGAAATTTTAAGTACTTTTGATTATATTAGAGAGATAACCAAAAGTCGAATAAACGCAGAGATTTAAACATGGCTAAAGAAGAGCCAATTAAACAAGATGGCGAAATTATTGAAGCATTACCGAATGCTCAGTTTCGCGTCGAGCTTGATAATGGGCACGAAATATTAGCCCATGTATCAGGGAAAATGAGAATGTATTACATCAAAATTCTTCCCGGTGACCGTGTCGCCGTGGAAATGTCTCCTTACGATTTGAGTAAGGGACGTATCACATACAGATACAAGTAAATTAAATTCTAAATTAAAAGAGTTTAGTGTTATGAAGACCCGATCTTCAGTAAAGAAAAGAAGTTCTGACGACAAAATTGTTCGACGCAATGGTCGTGTTTATGTAATTAACAAAAAGAATCCGCGCCACAAGCAACGGCAAGGATAATAAATCTGTATAAGTTTCTATGGCTAGAATTGCTGGAATTGACTTACCGAAAGATAAACGAGGAGAAATAGGCCTGACCTATATCTATGGTATAGGTCGTTCTACGGCTCAGGAAATATTGGATGAGCTGGGTATCGAACGTGGTACCAAAGTAAAAGACTGGACGGACGATCAGGTCTCTGAACTCCGCCAAAAAATCGACAATGAATATAAGGTGGAGGGTGCTTTGCGTAGCGAAGTAAATGCCAACATCCGCCGTCTTATCGAAATCGGTTCCTACCGTGGAAATCGGCATCGTAAAGGTTTGCCCGTTCGCGGTCAGCGAACACAAACAAATGCCCGGACCCGAAAAGGTAAGCGTAGAACGGTCGCAGGTAAGAAATCCGCTCCCAGAAAATAAAATTAGTTGAGATAAGTAAATGGCAAAGAGACAACGTAAATCTGCATCTACCAAAAAGAAACGACGCAAGCAGCTGTCGGATCCCAATGGAATGGCTTTTATCAAGGCCACTTTCAACAATGTGTTGGTAACTATTACCGATGCTGATGGAAACGCAATTTCCTGGTCTTCAGCCGGGAAAGAAGGGTTCAAGGGGTCGCGAAAAAATACTCCCTATGCTGCCCAGCTTAGTGCCGAAACAGCGGCCACTGCAGCTTATGAAATGGGATTACGACGAGTCGAGGTTTTTGTGAAAGGACCTGGTTCCGGTCGCGAAGCTGCGGTACGTTCACTGGCATCAAGCGGATTGGAAGTTACTTCTATTAAAGATCGTACTCCTATTCCGCATAATGGATGCAGACCTCCTAAACGACGAAGAGTTTAAAGACGAAATACTAAACGAATTATGGCAAGATACAGAGGACCAAAACAAAAGAAAGCAAGACGTTTTCGAGAGCCTATTTTTGGGCCCAGCAAAGCGCTGGAACGCAAACCATACGGTCCGGGGCAACATGGGCGCTCCCGCTACTCCAGAAAATCGGAGTATGCAATTCAGCTTGAAGAGAAGCAAAAAGCCAAATACACCTATGGTTTGTTGGAAAAGCAGTTTTCCAATCTTTTTGAAAAAGCCAACGCTAAAGACGGTGTAACCGGCGAAATTCTTCTCCAGTTTCTGGAGGCACGCTTGGATAATACTGTTTATCGTCTGGGCTTTGCACGAACCCGACGCCAGGCTCGACAGCTTGTCAGCCATAAGCATATCGTCGTAAATGGAGAAGTTGTTAATATTCCTTCTTACCAGCTTAAGCCCAACGATGTGGTAAGTGTACGACCGAAGTCAAAGAATCTGGATGTAATTACTGATTCTCTTCAGCATGCACCCACGAGCAAGTACAAGTGGATCGAGATCGACAAGAAATCGATGAAGGGTAAGTTTTTGACAATGCCCGATATGGAAGAGATTCCAGAAAATATTAATGTACAGCTCATCGTTGAGCTCTATTCCAAGTAATTTAAATTAGTAAAGCTTAAGTACGCTTTTATTATGAGCAATTATAGCATACAAATGCCTGAACCCCTTGATGTAGAGGAAGCAACAGATACTTTTGGCACTTTTATTTTACAGCCACTGGAAAGAGGGTTCGGTGTAACGATTGGTAATTCTTTCCGTCGTATCTTGCTTTCTTCACTGCCTGGTATTGCCATCAATGCCGTTAAAATCAACGGGGTTGAGCATGAGTACTCCAGTATTCAGGGTGTTAAAGAAGATGTTTATGAAATCATTCTGAATCTGAAAGAGGTACGCTTCAAGCAGGTTGAACAAAGCAGTGGCGTTATCCATATTTCCAAATCGGGACAGGGCACACTTACGGCCAAAGACATTGATGATGCAACGGCCGACTACGAAGTGTTGAATCCCGATCAGGTGGTTGCCACCATGTCGGAGGATGCTGATATCGAGATGGAATTGCGAGTAGGACGCGGACGAGGATATGTCCCTGCCGAAGAGCAGAATGTTGATACCGAAGAGGACGTGAGTCTGATACCCATCGACGCCATCTACACCCCGATCAAGCAGGTACAATATGATGTAGAGAATGTCCGGGTTGGTCAGCGAACCGACTATGAAAAATTGATTATGGATATCACTACTGACGGATCCATCAATTCCAAGGAAGCACTGACCATTGCCGGTAAGATTCTCAAAGAACATATTGAGAAATTTATTACCGAGGAAATTGATGAACCGTTTACCCAGGAGGAAGAAGAGGTGGATGCAGAGAAACAGCGCATTGCCAATCTCCTGAAGACTAGTATTGAGGATCTGAACCTGAGCGTTCGCTCCTACAACTGCCTGAAGTCAGCCAATATTAATACGATTGGAGAGCTGGTTTCACGGGATGAACAGGATTTGCTGAAATTCCGAAATTTCGGTAAAAAATCACTGGCCGAGCTTGTTGAGGTTATTGAAGATAAGAACCTCCATTTCGGAATGGACGTTACTAAGTATTTGGATAAATCTTAAAGGTATTGAATAGAAATGCGTCATTTAGTTAAAGGAAAGAAACTTGGCAGAACGCCTTCACATCGCAAAGCCACATTAAGTGCGCTTTCAGTCGCTCTTATTAAGGAGCACAGGATCACTACAACGGTGCCCAAGGCCAAAGAGCTGAGGACCTTTGTAGAGCCTCTGATCACGAAGGCTAAAGAAGATACCAATCATAATCGACGCCAGGTATTTTCTAAACTTCAGGATAAAAAAGCGGTATCGCACTTGTTTAATGAGGTAGCCCAGAAAGCTATGGATCGACCGGGTGGTTACACTCGTGTCATAAAGCTTGGCTATCGAGAAGGAGATAACGCGCATATGGCTGTTATTGAGCTTGTAGATTATAATGATATCAAGCCGGCGGACAGTCAGAAGAAAAGGCGCACACGTCGTGCGGGCAAATCTAAGAAGACGACCTCTGCATCCGGTGCCAAGAAGCAGGACTCCTCGAAGTCCGAAGCTAAGCCTAAGGATGAAACTGAAGCATCCAAGGATACCGGTAATTCCGAAGAGGAATAAGTTTCTCTTACTTATTGATTTTTGATTCTATTTTAAGATTGGAGTACGTCTGGGAAAAAGATGGAAATAATCTAAAATAAAATTTGCGATGTATAGGATAAGTTCTTATCATTGCATCGCCCTGAAACAAGGGCAAGTCAACAAAGAAAAAGAAATAATTTTCGATTTAGTATTGACTTCGATAGCTAAAAAAAGTTATCTTTAAAGTCTGCTCGACACAATAAATGAGCAAGTTTGTTGGAGGTCAATACGGACCAAAGACAAGTTCTTTGAAATACTGGAACATACAGACGATCGCACGTCGAGCCCCTGTGGCGGCCTTTATGGCCGCAGACAGGAAGTTCAACAGATGAGGCCGGGAGCTCAAACGAATTCAATTGGTGTTATTT
>Ga0207756_100418_pt1 | contig 15174 bp, 16 predicted proteins | sample A23M1SouthBayCA_FD_187748 | JGI IMG/M metagenome (GOLD analysis project Ga0207756, IMG submission 187748) | Aerobic enrichment media microbial communities from Eden Landing Ponds, California, USA - A23 M1 (3) (SPAdes) | ecosystem: Environmental > Aquatic > Marine > Unclassified | place...
GTCGCGGTCCCGTTCCCGTGGAACTGGAGCGCGAGTTCGCTTCGCTGTACCGTCGCGTTCGCACCGTGGTCCGCGGCCGCGTCCTCGAACCCGCCCGTGCACCCGCCACAGAGCGGGACCGGCGGGTGCGCACCGGCGGCGGGCGCCGGCGCGACGAGGACGACCGCGAGGACCGCGACCACGGCGACCGCGGGGACCAGCCTGTGAGTCACGACTCGACTATCGCCCCGAACTGGCAAGAAACCCTCCGAGAGTGAAACGGCGACTTCACCGACTTAGTCGTACTCGTAGAACCCCTCGCCGGTCTTCTTGCCGAGGTCGCCGGCGTCGACCTTGCGCTTCAGGAGGTACGCGGGCTTGTAGCGGTCCCCGAGCTCCTCGTGCAGCGTCTCGCTCGCGTGCAGGCAGATGTCGAGTCCGATGTGGTCCGCGAGCGTCAGCGGCCCCATCGGGACGTTCGTGCCGAGTTCCATGCCCGTGTCGATGTCCTCCTTCGTCGCGACGCCCTCGTCGAACGCGCGGATGCCCTCGTTGATCCACGGCATCAGTATCCGGTTGGCGACGAACCCCGGCTTGTCGTCTGCCTCCCACGTCGTCTTCCCGAGGTCCTCCGCGAACGCGTGCGCCAGTTCGAGCGCTTCCGGACTGCTCTTCTCGCCGTTCACGATCTCGACGCCCTCCATCACCGGCACCGGGTTCATGAAGTGCAGGCCGACGACGCGGGACTCGCTGTCGATCGCGCTCGCGATCGTCGTGATCGAGAGCGTGGACGTGTTCGTCGCGAGCAGGCACTCCTCGTCGACGGTCGCCTCGAGGTCCGCGAAGATGTCCTGCTTCACGTCCATCTCCTCGAGCGCGGCTTCGACGACGACGTCGCAGTCGGCGAGGTCGTCGAGTGCGGTGGTGCCCTCGATGCGGTCGACGATCGCCGCCTTCTCCTCCTCGTCGATGCTGTCGCGGGCGACGAACCGGTCGAGGCTGTCCTCGATCGTCTCGAACCCGCTGTCGACGAAGCCCTGCTCGATGTCCCGCATCGTCACGTCGTACCCCGCTTGCGCGGCGACCTGTGCGATACCGCTGCCCATCGTGCCAGCGCCGACGACGCCGACGCGCTCGATCTCGTCGAGTGTCCGTCCCATGGTGGGCGCATCTCGTGGATTCGTCCTAAGCCTGCCGGTCCCGACGAACGGGCGGTCGGTTCACCGCTGGGACCGACCGCAGGCACCCCGACGCCGTGGGCGATCACATCGGACGCGCTCGCCGACGCGGTCGTCGACGCGACCGTCGTCGCGACGTCGACCGGTGACGCGTGCGAACCGGTTGGTTCGACGAAACAAGATTGAAGCCCCGCGGGGCCTTGTGTCGGACAACGTGGCCAGCGAGGAATCGGAGCGCGAGGTGAGCGACACGGTCGTGGACCGCACCGCGCTCCCGGGGGTGGGCGTAGCGGACGCGAGGGCGATGGCGGCGGCCGAGATCGCGGCGGTCGACGTCCGCGAGCGAGCGGTGAGCTACAGGGACCTGCTCGGGGCGGGCGTCGACGCGGAGGTCGCGACGGCGCTCCGCCGCGAGTTCAGCCTCCCGTACTCGATGGCGTTCGGGGAGGGCATCGAGGAGCGCTCCGCCGAGGTGACGGGCCTCCAGGACGACGAGCGCGACTGGGTGGCGGCGAGCGCGAGCGACTGGGAGGAGATGGGCGTCCCCGAGTACGACCCCGTCGAGCGCGAGCCCGAGGACGTCTGGGCGGACCGGGACCGACCGACGCCCGTCACGGCCGTCCCCGGCGTCGGCCCCGACGACGCAGACCGGCTCGCGGCCGTCGGCGTGACGTCCGTCCGCCAACTCGGGTTCGTCTCCGCGAGCACCGTCGCCGACCTGCTGGACCTGGACGTGATGGCGGTGCGGACGTGGCGGTTCCAGGCGCGGGAGCTCGCCGACTGACGAGTCGCCCGCCGGCGGGACTCCACGACCCCGCAATCCGGGCGCGTTCGTGCGGTCGATGGCGCCGACTGCCCGGGAGTTCGGTCACCCCCGCCCCGGTCACTCCACGGCCCGTAGGTGCAGCCTTCGGCCCGCGGAGGCGGCGCATACTAACGTCGATCGTTGCCGTACGTCCGTGACGGGAGAGATGGCAGCGAAAGACCCCGCGACCGACGACGCACCGACGCTCGGCGGCCCACACCCGCTCGCGGTGCGGGCGAACGAACTGGACGCGCTCACCGACGGCGAACGCGAGTGGCTCGCGAACACCGTCGACCGAACCGAGTAGCACCACCGTTCGGCGGTGGTTCGAGCGCGTCGACGCCGTCGGCGTCCCGACCACCACGCACCTCGAGAGCGCGGGCTTCGAGCATCGGGCGGCACTCGTCGCTCCCGACTCCGGCCCTCCCGGCACCGATCCCGACGACTGACCGCACCAGCCGAGTTTAAGTCCTCATTCACTACCTTCGTAGTCATTTTACGAATCCAGCCTTCCGGGGTTTTCTGCCGGGAGAAAGCGCCTCCTACGGGTCTGGCAGTATTCGCCACGGCACCTAACGACCGTCAAAACTTAGTAGTCCGTTGGCGGATTCTCGGGTAGAATGCGACCCATCGACGACACCCCACTCGTCCGCGACGGCAAGATACTCATCCTCGCGATGGACCACGGCCTCGAGCACGGGCCCGTGGACTTCGAACCCGTCCCGGACACCATCGACCCCGAGACGGTGTTCGACGTCGGCACGCACGACGCCGTCACCGCGATGGCCGTCCAGAAGGGCGTCGCGGAGGCGTACTACCCGAGCTACGCGGACGACGTGAACCTGCTCGCGAAGCTCAACGGCACGTCGAACCTGTGGCGCGGCGAACCCGACTCCTCGGTGAACTGCTCGGTGGACTACGCCGCCGACGAACTCGACGCGGACGCCGTCGGCTTCACGCTGTACGGTGGCTCCAACCACGAGATCGAGATGGCCGAGGAGTTCCGCCGCGCCCAGGAGCGCGCCCGCGAGCACGACCTCCCGATGGTGATGTGGTCGTACCCGCGCGGCCAAGGACTGCGCAGCGACCGCGACCCCGAGACCATCGCGTACGCCGCACGCATGGCGCTCGAACTCGGCGCGGACGTCGCGAAGGTCAAGTACCCGGGGTCCACCGAGGACATGAGGTGGGCGGTCGACGCCGCCGGGAAGACGAAGGTCGTGATGTCCGGTGGGTCGAAGACGGACGACTACGCGTTCCTCAAGCAGGTGGAGGACTGCATCAGCGCCGGCGGGAAGGGCCTGGCGGTCGGGCGGAACGTCTGGCAGCGCGAGAACCCGATCCAGATCCTGGACGCACTCGAGAAGGTCATCTTCGACGAACGAACCGCAGAGCAAGCACTCGACGCCGTCCAGTAGATGCACGCCACGATGGAGCGCACGGTCGACGCCGTCGTCGAGGCCGTCGCCGAGGCCGCACCCGACATCCGCGGCGGGCTGATCGGCCGGCGGAGCTACCGGGACTCCGCGAACGCGAGCGGCGAACGCCAGCTCGCCGCGGACGTGTACGCCGACCAGCTCCTCGAGGAGCGCCTCGGTGGGATCGACGGCGTCGGCGAGTACGCGAGCGAGGAACGCCAGGAGATCGTCGACGTCGGCGAGGGACTGTCGGTCGCGGTCGACCCCCTGGACGGGTCGTCGAACCTGAAGTCGAACAACGCGATGGGCACCATCCTCGCGGTGTACGACGACGACCTGCCGGCCGCGGGCGAAACCCTCGTCGCGGCCGCGTTCGTGCTGTACGGCCCGATCACGTCGATGACGGTCGCGCGCGAGGGAGTCGTCACCGAGTACGAGCTCGTGGACGGCGAGATGCAGCTCACGGAGGACGCCGTCGAGCTCCCGGCGGACCCGGTCGTGTACGGGTTCGGCGGGCGCGTCCCGGACTGGCCCGACGACTTCGAGTCGTACGCGCGCGACGTCGAGCGGGAGCTGAAGCTCCGGTACGGCGGCGCGATGATCGCGGACGTGAACCAGGCCCTGGAGTACGGCGGCGTGTTCGCGTACCCGGCGCTCGAGTCCGCGCCGAACGGGAAGCTCCGCCTGCAGTTCGAGGGGAACCCGATCGGGTACATCGTCGAGTGCGCGGGCGGCGCGTCCAGCGACGGCTCGCAGTCCCTGCTCGAAGTCGAGCCGACGGGCGACATCCACCAGCGCGTGCCGCTGCACGTCGGGAACGAATCCCTCATCGAGCGACTGGAAGCGTCACTCGACTGACCCCGCACCGGCGCTCGCTGCGACACGGTACCCTGGCGCTCGCGGTTCGCGCGTGGTCGTCGCCGTCACTCGACGAGTTCTCGTCGGTACGTCACGTCGATGGTGAACCCGCCGTCCTCGAGGTGGAAGCAGACCGTCTCAAGGTTCGTCTCGTAGACGCTGTAGTGGTTACCGTCCTCGTCCATTCGCGTTCGCTCCTCGAGGAGGTCGTGTTCGGTGAGTGCGTCGATGCGCCGGTAGATCGTCGGCTCGGACTCGTCGGTGTGCTCCGCGAGCGCTTCCGCCGACATCGGTTCCAGGGACGTCAGCGCCAGGATTTCGCGCGCGGTCTTTCGCTCGAACACGTCGAACAGGGTGTCCGCGTCCCACTCGCCGGTCACGTCAGGTTCGAACGGGCCCGGATACAAAAGCCTTGGACCCGCGCAGGGGCGGTCGTCGACGGCGTTCTGTGGGAGCTTCACGGAACGAAAACGCGCTCGACGAACGAATCCCGTCGTTCGCCGGGACGAACGCGACGAACCGCCACGCGACCCCCCGAGCGGCCCGGCAGCGCGGTTTCATCGAACACGAACCTCCCCGGATTCATACGACGCTGGGCGGACGACGTCCCGCCGGAGGATGTCCGACATCTACCAGCAGTCGAACGATAGCGAATCGCTCTCGCTCGACCGGGAGAAACTCGGGCGACTCCTCGTCAGGCACCCCTGGACGGTCCGGTTCGCCGCGGTCGAACTCGCCCTGCTCTCGCTCGTGGGCGTCATCCCGTTCTTCGGCGAAGGCGCGTTCTACTACGTGCTGTTCGGAATCGTCGCGTCGCTCGCCGGGTTCGGTGCAATCGTCTTCATCGGCGTCGGCCTCTTCATCGCCGTCAGGCGTGGCGTCGCCAGCGTCCGGCACTCCGCCCTCGACCTGGCGCGTTGACTCGGCCGCCGCACGCGGACGCGCCGAGAACCGCCAGTAGTCAGTCCGAGACCGGCGTCCGAGGCGGCCACCGCCAGCGGAGCCGGGTGGCGAGCGTTGCAGCGACCGAAAGGGAAACCTTTCTCTCGGAGCCCCGAGCAGAGCATGACATGAAGGTCCGTATCAGTGACGGCGCGACGGAGGCGGAGGCGTCGGCGATCGCCGGTGCGCTCGCCGAACGCTTCGGCGACGACGTCGAGGTGTTAGTCGGCGACGCCGACGACCCCGCCGCGACCGAGGACGCCCCGGAGGGCGCGACGGCGGAAACGCCCGAGGACGTCGGGGAGGTGGCGGCGGCCGTCGAAGCGGCCGACGTCGAGGACGACCTCGGGCCGACCGAGCGCGAGGACGCCCTCTGGGAGGAGATCGAGGAGATACTCGAGGGCGGCCCGGAGAAGTACAAGGAGCGGTTGAGCGACCAGGGGAAGCTGTTCGTTCGCGACCGCATCGAGCACTGGTTCGGCGAGGACGGCATGCTGTTCGAGGACGGGAAGTTCGCCGAGTTCGACAACGAGGACCAGATCCCCGCGGACGGCCTCATCACGGGGGCCGCCGACTTCGAGGGGCGGGACGTGCACTTCATGGCGAACGACTTCACGGTGAAGGCGGGGTCGATGGCGGGGAAGGGCGTCGAGAAGTTCCTGCGCATGCAGCAGCGCGCGCTGAAGACCGCGAAACCGGTGCTGTACCTGATGGACTCCTCCGGGGGTCGCATCGACCAGCAGTCCGGGTTCTTCGCGAACCGCGAGGGCATCGGGAAGTACTACTACAACCACTCGATGCTGTCCGGGCGCGTCCCACAGGTCTGCGTGCTGTACGGACCGTGTATCGCTGGCGCGGCGTACACGCCCGTGTTCGCGGACTTCACGATCATGGTCGAGGGGATGAGCGCGATGGCGATCGCGAGCCCGCGCATGGTGCAGATGGTGACCGGCGAGGACATCAGCATGCAGGACCTCGGTGGCGCGCGGATGCACGCCGAGGAGTCCGGGAGCGCGGACCTCGTCGCGGCGGACGAGGAGCACGCGCGCGAACTGGTCTCCCAGCTCGTCACGTACCTCCCGAACAACAGCGACGAGGACCCGCCGCGCGCGGACCCGAAGCCGCCGAAGAAGTCCCCGGAGGGCATCGATTCGGTGATCCCGCAGGAGCCCAATCGCGGGTACGACATCCGCGAGCTGATCGAGCGCGTGGTCGACGCGGAGTCGTTCTTCGAGCTGCGCCCGGACTACGGCGAGGAGATCGTGACCGGGTACGCGCACATCGACGGGCGCCCGGTCGGGATCGTCGCGAACAACCCGGCGGCGCGCGCGGGTGCGATCTTCCCGGACGCCGCGGAGAAGGCCGCGGAGTTCATCTGGAAGTCCGACGCGTTCAATATCCCGCTGCTGTACCTCGCGGACACGCCGGGGTTCATGGCGGGGAGCGGCGTGGAGAAGGACGCGATCCTGGAGAAGGGCAAGAAGATGATCTACGCCACGAGCAGTGCGACCGTGCCCAAGCAGTGCGTGGTGGTGCGGAAGGCCTACGGCGCGGGCATCTACGCGATGAGCGGGCCGGCGTACGACCCGGACTCCACGATCGCACTACCCTCCGGGGAGATCGGGATCATGGGGCCGGAGGCGGCGATCAACGCGGTGTACGCGAACAAGCTGAACGACATCGACGACCCCGAGGAGCGCGCCGAACGCGAGGCGGAACTCCGCGAGGAGTACCGCGAGGACATCGACGTCCACCGGATGGCGAGCGAGGTCGTCATCGACGAGATCGTGCCGCCGAGCACGCTCCGCGAGGAGCTCGAGAACCGGTTCGCGTTCTACGAGACCGTCGACAAGGACCTGCCGGACAAGAAGCACGGCACGATCCTCTGAGGCGGGCGCGTTCCCGCCGTCGTGTCACCGGGCTTCGGCCGGGGTCGGGTTGGTCGGCTGCGCCACGACGCGGCACTCGCGTTCGTGCGTAGCGACTCCTGGGTCGTGCACCGACGGACGTCCCGGCACCGCGCGTGGGGTCCCACGGTGCCGGCCCGCAGGTCGAGGCCAGTTCGGGAGCCGATCGCCACCTGGAGATACCAGGGCCCTCCGTCGACGACCAGTCAAGACAGCCCGCGCGTCGCCCGCGGGAGCGTCACGACGAACGTCGTCCCCCGCGGTTCGTTGTCGTCGACCCGAACGGCACCGCCGTACTCTTCGAGCAACTGCGTCACGAGCGACAGTCCGCCGTCGGACTCGTCGCCGCCCGCCCCGAGTAGCGCTCGCTTCTGCTCGTCCGGGAGACCCGGGCCGTTGTCCGAGATCAGTAGCCGAACGACGTCCGCCTCGGACTCGACCCCGACGCGAACGACGGGATCGTCGGCGTCGTTGTGCTCGGCGGCGTTCTCCAGGAGGTTGTCGACCACGGACCGCAAGCCAGCGTTCCCGCGCACCAGTCCGTCGTCCGAGACGTCGGTCTCGACGCGCACGCCGAACGAGTCCTCGACGCGAGCGGCGAGGTCCTCGACCATCGGCGCGAGTTCCACGGCGTCGAGCTCCGGGTCGCCGACGAGCGTCTCGGTTATCGACCGACTCGTCTCGATGCGGGCCAGTGCCTCCTCGGCCTTCCCTTCGACGACGGCCGCGCTCTCGTGATCCGGTCGACCGTCGGAGGGCGCGTCGCCGCCGTCGTCGTCGAGGGACGCGTACATCTTGATCGTGGAGAGGTCGTTCCGCAAGTCGTGGCGGATGAGGCCGTTGACGAACGTCAGGGCGTCGCTGACCGTTCGCGCGCGCTGGGCTTCCGACCGCGCTCGGGCCGTGCTGTACCCCGCGATCAGGCCCGCGATGGCGCCGGCCTCGAACGCGATGAGGAGCGGGAACGTCGGCTCCGAGACGACGCGTCCCTCGAGGGATCGGACGACGAACGTCGCGGCCATGACGGCGACGAACAGCGTCCCGCCGAGCACGCACCAGGTGGCGACCAGCCGGCGTCGCTGTACGGAGAGGTCGGTGCCCGCGAGCCGGTAGCCGCCGTACGCGAGGCCGAGAGCGGGAACGCCGTCGAGCAGCAGTGCGACGATCGGGCCGACGCCGCCCAGTGCGACGTACTCGCGAGCGTGGTGGACGACCGCGAACAGGAACAGCGTCGCTCCGAGGACGGTAACGAGGGCTGGCGACCGATTCCACGTCGTTTCTCGCACGTAGTGGTGGCGTTCCGATGGGCTTGACATAATCGTTTACCCTATTCCAGCCATCTGCAGTCGCCGGCGTCGTCCGGGGGCGCGCTGTCGGCGGGCGAGCAGTCAGTCGTCGTGATCGCGCTTCAGTGACAGGACGGTGCGTTCGAACTCGCAGACGAGCAACTCGTCGTCGTCGCCGGGGCCGTCGTCGTCCACGCGGTCGAGTCGCTCCCCGTCGGCGTCGACGACGAACGCTTCGACGCGCATCGTGACGAGGCCGCGTTCGCCCGAACTCGTCTCGCGCTTGTCCGTGACCGTCGACTGCACGCGGACGGTGTCGCCGTGGAACACGGGATTGGGGTGGGACACGTCGTCGTAGGAGAGGTTCGCGACGATGGTGCCGTCGGTCGTCTCGGGGATCGTGATGCCGACGGCGAGACTCATCGTGTACAGGCCGTTGACGAGGCGCTCGCCGAACTGGGTGTCGGCGGCGAAGGCCTCGTCGAGGTGCAGCGGCTGCTGGTTCATCGTCATGTCGCAGAACCGCTGGTTGTCGCTCTCTGAGACCGTGCGTCGGCGTCGGTGCTCGATGGTCTGGCCCTCCTCGAACTCCTCGTAGTACAGTCCCGGCATACGAGAACCGGCGCCCACGAGCGGCAAGTACGGTTCGGTTTCGCGACCACGAGCGCGGGCGGCGTGGGGCGGTCGCGGCAGTGGCGACCAGCGACTGGTACCGCTCGCAGATACTGGCGCGACCCGAACGCTTATCATAAGGGTTAAATCCGCGAGTGGAATACCGGGACGCGATGGCCGGTGTCGCAGCCCCGCGCGAATCGACGCCGGCAGTTCCCGGCGCGCAGTGTGCCACTCTCTCTCATGATTGGTCCGTCGGTCGCGGCCTGGGAGCGTGCACGCCGCGCCAGAGGTGACCACATGGCCACAGCCACAGAGACAGACCCGGACGACGTCGACGAAGAGACCGCGCTCGAAACAGCCCGCCGCCAGCTCGCACGCGCCGCCGCCCACCTCGACGTGGACGACGGCGTCGTCGAACGCCTCGAGCACCCCGACCGCGTGCAGCGCGTCAGCGTCCCGCTCGAACGCGACGACGGCACGCTAGAAGTGTACACGGGGTATCGCGCGCAGCACGACAGCGTCCGCGGCCCCTTCAAGGGCGGCCTGCGCTTCCACCCCGACGTGAGCGAGGACGAGTGCATCGGGCTGTCGATGTGGATGACCTGGAAGTGCGCGGTCATGGACCTGCCCTTCGGCGGCGGGAAGGGCGGCGTCGTCGTCGACCCGAAGGACCTCAGCGAGGACGAACTCGAACGCCTCACGCGCCGGTTCGCCCAAGAGCTCCGGGACTCCATCGGCCCGAACCACGACATCCCCGCGCCCGACATGGGTACCGGCCCACAGGAGATGGCGTGGTTCATGGACGCGTACTCGATGCAGGAGGGCGAGACCACCCCCGGCGTCGTCACCGGCAAACCCCCCGTGGTGGGCGGGAGCTACGGCCGCGAGAAGGCCCCGGGTCGGTCCGTCGGCATCGTCGCGAAGGAAGCGATCGAGTACTACGGCGACGACGTCTCGGACGTGACCGTGGCCGTGCAGGGGTTCGGGAGCGTCGGCGCGAACGCCGCGCGCTACCTCGACGACCGCGGCGCGGACGTCGTCGCCGTCAGCGACGTCGACGGCGCCATCTACGACCCCGACGGCCTGGACACGCGCGACGTCCAGGACCACGACGAACGCCCCGGCATGGTCTCGGGGTACGCGGACACGGACTCGCTCGCGAACGAGGAGCTCCTCGAGCTCGACGTCGACGTCCTGATCCCGGCCGCGGTCGGGAACGTCATCACCGCCGAGAACGCGAACGCCATCCGGGCGGACATCGTGGTCGAGGGCGCGAACGGTCCGACGACGAGCGCCGCCGACCGGGTTCTCGAGGAGCGCGGCGTCGAAGTGATCCCGGACATCCTCGCGAACGCCGGCGGCGTCACCGTGAGCTACTTCGAGTGGCTGCAGGACATCAACCGCCGCAAGTGGAGTCTCGAACGCGTCAACGAGGAGCTCGAAGCCGAGATGCTGAAGGCCTGGGACGCGGTCCGAGAAGCGGTGGAGGCGAGGGACTGCACGTGGCGGGACGCCGCGTACGTCGTCGCGCTCTCCCGGGTCGCCGACGCGCACGACGCACGCGGCCTCTGGCCCTGAGGGAACTCCAATAGCGTTCGCGTCGACCGGTAGCGGATCGCTACGACTCGGCGTCCGCTCGCTCGTCGTCCGCGACCTCCAGCGCCTCGATGCCAGTGAGGCGGACGACGATCGCGGCGGCCGCGCCCGAGAGGAAGTCCCGCGCCGACGTGATCGCGGCACTGGTGAGGACGTCCCGCCGCGAACTGTCGAGCATACCCCGCCGTACGGTCGACGCACGGATATATCTGGTTGCCCGCCGGCGAGCGTGCGCGAGACCCACTGGCACGCGGTCGAGCGCTCGAAGTGGGGTGGATTGAACATCCCGCGCGTCGACGAGTGGCGTATGGCTCGACGGAGCGTGCTGTTCTCGCCGGGGGACCGACCGGAACTGATGCGGAAGGCGCCCGCGACGGGCGCGGACGTCGTCGTGTTCGACCTCGAGGACGCCGTCGCACCCGCGCGAAAGGCGGAGGCGCGGGACGCGGTCGCGGACGTCCTCACGGACGACGCGTTCGACCCGGACTGCGAGGTGGTGGTGCGCGTCAACCCCGTCGCGGACGACGACGATGCGGACGGCGGGACGGAGGCCACTGCGACCGCGAGCGCGGACGTGGACGCGCTGGAGCGAGTGCTCGAGGTCGGACGACTGGACGCGTTCATGCTGCCGAAGTGCGCGAGCGCGGACGACGTGCGGAGCTTCGACTACCTGTTCCCGCGGGACACCCCACCCGTGTTCGCGCTCGTCGAGAGCGCCGGGGGCGTGCTGCACGCCGAGAGCATCGCGACCGCGGACGCGACCGACGCGATCGTCTTCGGCGCCGAGGACCTGTCCGCCGACGTCGGCGCGACCCGCACCGACGAGGGCACGGAGGTCCTGTACGCTCGCGAGCACGTCGTGCTGGCCGCGGCGAACGCGGGCGTGGACGCGATCGACACCGTGTACACGGACTTCTCGGACACCGGCGGGCTGCGCGAGGCGACCGCGTTCGCCATCCAGCTCGGGTACGACGGGAAACTGGCGATCCACCCGTCCCAGGTCGACCCGATCAACGACGCGTTCACCCCCGATCCGGCGGACGTCGAGTGGGCCGAGCGCGTGCTCGAGGCGAAGCGCGACGCCGACGCCGAGGGCCGTGGCGTGTTCCAGGTGGACGGCGAGATGATCGACTCGCCCCTCGTCGCGCAGGCCGAACGCATCGTGGACCGCGCCGACGCCACCGACGCCGCCGACGACGTCTGAAACGGGAGTGTGCGGACGACAACGGACACCGTCCTGGTCCGATGGACTCCAGGGAACGTTCGTCCAGACCGTGCAGTACTCCCGAATTCCGCCACGCTTAACCCCTGGCTTCGAGTTTATAAGCGTATGTCCGACGAAGCGAACCCGTTCGAGAGTCTGCAGGAGCAGATCGACGACGCGGCCGCGTACATCGACGCGGACGCGGACGTGATCGACCGACTCAAACACCCCGAGCGCGTCCTCGAGACGAACCTCACGATCGACATGGACGACGGGACGACGGGGCGGTTCAAGGCGTTCCGCTCGCAGTTCAACGGCGACCGCGGCCCGTACAAGGGCGGGATCCGCTACCACCCGGGCGTCTCCCGGGACGAGGTGAAGGCGCTGTCGGGCTGGATGGTGTACAAGTGCGCGACCGTCGGCATCCCCTACGGTGGCGGGAAGGGCGGCATCGTCATCGACCCGAGCGAGCACTCCGCGGGCGAAGTCGAGCGCGTCACGCGAGCGTTCGCGAAGGAGCTCCGGCCGTTCGTCGGCGAGGACGAGGACATCCCCGCCCCGGACGTGAACACGGGGCAGCGCGAGATGAACTGGATCAAGGACACGTACGAGACGCTCGAAGGGGAGACCGAGCCGGGCGTCGTCACGGGGAAGGCGATCGAGTCCGGCGGGAGCGAGGGCCGCGTCGAGGCGACCGGGCGGTCGACGATGCTCGCCGCGCGCGAGGTGTTCGACTACCTCGGCAAGGAGATGCAGGGGGCGACAGTCGCCGTGCAGGGGTACGGGAACGCCGGGTGGATCGCCGCGAACCTCATCGACGACCTCGGCGCGGACGTCGTCGCCGTCAGCGACTCCTCGGGCGCCATCCACAGGGCGGACGGGTTCGATCCCGTCGCCGTGAAGGACTTCAAGCGCGAGACCGGCTCCGTTTCCGGGTACGAGGACGCGGACGAGGAGGTGTCGAACGAGGACCTGCTGACGATGGACGTCGACCTCCTCGTGCCCGCCGCGCTGGAGAACGCGATCGACGAGGCGCTCGCTCGCGACGTGCAGGCGGACGTCATCGTCGAGGCCGCGAACGGGCCGCTCACGCCGGACGCCGACGACGTGCTCACGGAGCGCGACGTGCACGTCGTCCCGGACATCCTCGCGAACGCCGGCGGCGTCACCGTGAGCTACTTCGAGTGGGTGCAGAACCGCCAGCGGTTCTACTGGAGCGAGGACCGCGTGAACGACGAACTCGAGACGATCATCGTCGACGCGTTCGACCGCATGACCGAGGCGTACGAGTCCTTCGACACCCCGAACCTCCGCACGGCGTGCTACGTCAACGCCATCCAGCGCGTGCTGAACGCGTACGAAGACGCCGGCAACTGGCCCTGAAAGCCGGGTCGGGGACTCGGTCGCCGACTGGTGGGTCGTTTCGCGAGGACCGCGGCAGCGTGGATTTATCTGGCTTCGGGCGTGAGCGTGCAGTATGCCAGCGGACAGCGACGACGACGCCGACGCTGCGCCGGACCCGGCGCCGGAGTCGGGCGGGGACGGCGACGGACTGGACGCCGCGTGGGGCGGACGCGGCGACCGGGACGGCGGCCCACCCCCGCGTGCCGAGGACGCGGCGGCGGCGGCGCGCGCGGACGCCCCGTCCGAGCCCGAGGACCCGGCGTTCGTCGACAAACTCACTGCCGTCCTCGTCGAACACAAGACGGCGTTCACGGGCGTCGTGCTCCTGTACGGGTTCCTCGTGATGCCGTGGCTGTACAGTAACGGGTACGAGGTGCTCGGGCTCGCGGGCGGCGTCGCGATGCTCGGCGGCGTCGTCCTCGTCACGGTCGCGAACGCGCAAGCGGCACGGGAGAGCGTCCGTGACGCCGACGAGCGCCGCGGGTTCTGAACGCGAACTGGGTTCGAGGGTTCGCGGACCTACCGAACGCGACTCACAGTCCGAGTTCGCGACCGATGACGAGGTGCTGGATCTCGCTGGTGCCCTCCCCGATCTCCATGAGCTTCGCGTCGCGCATGTACCGCTGCGGGGAGAAGTCCTCCGTGTACCCGTAGCCGCCGAGCACCTGCACGGCCTCCTCGGCGACCTTCCGTGCGGCCTCGCTCGCGTCGAGCTTCGCGAGCGAACTCGACTTCGTCACGGACTGCCCCTGGTCGTACTGCCACGCGGACTTGTGGGTCAGCAGGCGCGCGCGCTCGACCTGGCGCTCCATGTGCACGACCTTGTCCCGGATCGCGTCGAACTTGCTGATGGGCTGCCCGAACTGCTCGCGTTCCTTGCTGTAGGACTTCGCGGCCTCGTACGCGCCCTGCGCGAGTCCCGTGGAGATCGCCGCGATACTGATGCGGCCGCCGTCGAGGGTCTTCATCGTCTGCTTCCAGCCCTCGCCCTCCTCGCCGAGCAGGCGGTCCTCCGGCACGCGCACGTCGTCCAGCTGAATCTCGCACGTCGGCGAGGCGTTCAACCCCATCTTGTCCCACACGGTCGTCACCTCGAACCCGTCGTCGTTCTCGGGGTCGACGATGAACGTCGAGATGCCGTCGTAGCCCGCGTCGGGATCGGTGACGGCCTTGACCAGCACGCTGTTGGCGACGTTCGCGTTCGTGATGAACTGCTTCGTGCCGTTCAGCACGTACTCGTCGCCGTCCTTCACCGCCATCGTGTCCATGTCGCTCGCGTCGCTCCCGCTGCTCGGTTCCGTGAGCGCCCACGCCCCCATCTCGTCGCCGGACGCGAGCGGCTCCAGCCACTCCGCCTTCTGCTCGTCAGTGCCGAACAGCTCCAGGGGCTTCGTGCCCAGCGAGGTGTGCGCGACGTACGAGAGCGCGACGGACCCGGACACCCGCCCGAGTTCCTCCGCGACGACCGCGTACATCAGGGTGTCGCCGCCGAGCCCACCGTACTCCTCGCTGATGGGGACGCCCATCACGTCGAGCTTGGCGAGCTGGTCGAAGATCTCCTCCGGGAACCGGTGTTCGTCCTCGATCTCCTGCGCGATCGGTTCGATCTCCTCCTCGCAGAACCGCCGCACCTCCTCCTGGATCATCCGGTGCTCGTCGGGCAAGTCGAAGTCCATACGCAAACCTTGCACAGACCGGAAATAAAGGCTTCTACACTCCGGGCGCCTTCTGCTCCCGGAACCGGGTGGAGACCGACCGTGGCACGGTCACCCATTGCCAATGAAACACACACCATCTCTCGGTACAACTCGAGTAAATTTATAATCTCATTCCGCTTGTTTTATTAGATAGTGTCTGGGGTATAACCGTGTGCAACGACGTGACTTCCTCTCGGGGGTCGCTGGCGCCGGGGTCGCCAGCGGGCTCGGTGTACTGGGCACAGACCAGGTGCGTGCGCGCGCCGCCACCATCGACCCGCTCGC